>Ga0126378_10000309_pt1 | contig 36865 bp, 26 predicted proteins | sample PanSoiMetPlot_23_FD_92587 | JGI IMG/M metagenome (GOLD analysis project Ga0126378, IMG submission 92587) | Tropical forest soil microbial communities from Panama - MetaG Plot_23 | ecosystem: Environmental > Terrestrial > Soil > Tropical forest > Bulk soil | place: Panama | collected 2016-02-17
CAAGAAAGTCGTCATCGTGAACGGCCATGGCGGAAATGAGCACCTGCTTCCCTTCTTCGCACAGGCGCAGATGGCGAGCCCCAAGGACTATGTCGTTTACGTGCTTGACGGCGAACGCAGCCGTCCGGGCGGTCCGGCAAAAAAATCCACCGGCATTGATTACCACGCCGGAGAAAATGAAACCTCCAACACGCTCTACACGCATCCGGAACTCACCCACCTGGACCGGGCGAAACGCGAGTCCGGCGCCGACCAGAAGCGTCAGAATCTGCCGGAATTTCTCTATACCGGCATCTGGTGGTACGCGCGCTTCCCCGAGCATTATTCAGGCGACGGCTCGGTGGCCGCGAAGGAACTTGGGGAGTGGAACGTGCAGGGATGGATTTCGACGATTGTCGAAGCTATCCGCGCGGTGAAGGCCGATGACGCCAGCCTCAAGATTCAGAATGAGTTTTACGAGAAGAGCAAACATCCGCAGGACACCAAGCAGTGAAGCTTTTCAGCGAGTTTTATTCAGTTGTTCCACCCATCGGCGCAACACCCCATAGTGTGGCTGCTCGAGATCGAGAAACTCGATGCCCATGCCAATGCGCGGCTTGACGATGCGTACCGTGCCAAGAGCTTCGAGTTTCTGGTCTTTCCGCGTCAAGGTGACGCGGACCCGGGTGTTGGAGGCCAGTGGCTTGCTGGTGCACACAAAAATTCCGCCCATGGAAAGATCCGAGGTTACCCCTTCCGATTTCGTGCCGGTTTCCAGGTCCAAGATGACCACGTCCGCGGCAAAAGGATAGCGGATGCAGAAGCGGCGATCCCGTACCGAGAGCCCCCGGGATTCGTCGTTCGATGTACGCTCACCCATTAGAATTACGTCGCCCAAGCCTTCACACCGATATGCCGCCACCGTGGCGGCGCCACGGAAATTTCCCGACTCCTCTTATTCTGAGGTAAAACCGTGCCCCGCAGGGGCTTTCCGCTGGATCCCCATGCGAAAGAGGCAATACCTGGATCCTTCTCGGTCCAGAAATGGTCTGCCGGCGTTATTACATGGAACGACAAACCGGCCTATTGCAGCCCTGTGCCGAGTTCTCGCGCATGTTAGCCTGAGTTAGAGCGACTTTGTCTAACCCTATGAGTACGTTATCGGATGGCTTGCGCCAGAGCGACCGCATTAGCCTCCGCATGCCCGTCGAAGCATCCTGGGCTACGGCGGAAGGCGCTACGTTCACGCAAAGCGTCGAAACTCTGCTTGTCAGCCGCAACGGCGGTGTGCTGCGCTTTACCGAAAAGCTGGAGGCGGGGCAGGAGCTGCACTTGCGGCGATTCACCGAGGGCGACCAGTGGAAGAATACGCGGGCGCGTGTGGTTGCGGAGATCGACCAAGATGCGCAGGGATTCCTTTACGCCATTCATATTCTTGAGCCGCGTAACGATTTCTGGGACATTGAGTTTCCTTCCCCGAACAAGGGGGAAGAAGCTCTCGCGCGCTTACTGATGGAATGCAGCTTCTGCCAGCGGCGCGAAGTCGTGTATCTCAACGAGCTGCAGTTGAAATCTTTCGAGGTTCGCAAATGCGTGGCGCGCCACTGCCGGCATTGCGATTCGCCTTCGATTTGGATCGAGTCGATTTCGGAAGCTTCGAGTTTCGAAGGTAACGGCGCTAAGCCAGCGACAGACGAACGCGTTGTTCCGCGGCGCAATCGCACGCGCGTGAAGGCGCGCGTGCTGGCGTGCATCCGGCGACGCGGCTTCGCCGAAGAAGTGGTGGTCTGCGAAGACCTGTCGAAAGGCGGAATCAGCTTCCGCAGCCGCAATCAGTATCCAGAAGGCTCGCGCGTGGAAGTGGCCGTGCCGTTTACCCCGGGCACCGGAGCCATTTTCGTTCCCATTCGCATCGTCTTTTCACAAGCAATTCCGACCGCCGGTTTGCACCGGCATGGCGCTGCATACGTCAAACCCCCGATTGACAATTAGCCTCGGCACTTCCGGGTTCGACTTTTCCTGGACGGTGCTCCTTCTATTCCCATATGCCTTTCGCGCATCATTGCCGCTGGTCTGAACCAGTCAGCTGATCGGTCGGAGGAACGCCGGAGGGCGGGGGCGCGCTGGGATCGGAGAGGACCAGATCCGCGGAAGGTGGGATTGGCAAAGTGAAGCTAGGAGAGGGCGTGGCGGAGGAAAGCGAGCATGCGGTAGCCTGCGATGTAGGAGAACGGCGCAAGCTCGAGGGAGTAGTGGCCGCAGTGAAGCCCTAGCGTGCGCGGCGCGGCGCCGTGAAGGCGAAGCGATTCGAGCATCTGGCGGGTGAGTTCCGGGAGCATGGTGGGATCGTATTTGCCGTAGATCATGAAGCAATTGCGGCCAGCTCCCATGCCACGCTCGACGTAAGGCATGGGACTAATGGGCGCCCAGTATTCACGGAGTTCTTCGACCGTGACGTAATGGCGCAGGCTTTCCCAAACATGGTTGGTGGTCATGCCCTGGCTAACGACGTCTGCGTAATAAGTGGAAACGTGGAAAAAGCCGCCGACGCGAACGGCGGGGTCGTGGACCAGGGTGATGTAGCCGATCGAGGAGCCAATGCTGGTACCGAGGATGCCGAGCCTGGTGTAACCCTGCTGCTCGAGCCAGCGCAGGCAGCGGCGCGCGTCTAGAACAGCTTGGCGGTTGGCTTCGAGCGTGAGGCCGACGTTCGGGCCGCAAATCTGGTCGGCGCGCTCGTAGCCGCGCGGCATGCGCCGGTTGTGATAAGGCAGGCTCAATTTTAACGCCGTGATGCCGAAGCGCGCGGTCCATTCACAGAGGCCGTCCTGACCATGCCATTTGGCGTTCCAGTTTGGAAGAACGAGCACTGCGGCGCCTTGCGCGGCTTTGATTGGAGGCTTCCAACTGCGGGAGGCGGGCCAGAGACGCGCGTGAACCGTATTGTTCTCAGGCCAGGAGGATGCGATGGCACTGGTGAACGTCAGGACGTTTTCGGAGTCGAGGTGATAGTCCGTGGCGGGAGGCGTGGAGTACCAGTCGCGGCTGCTTGCGATGGCGTTTTGCGCGTAGGCGCGGACGAAGGCGCCGGGATGGGGGTCATCGGGCGAGCCGCCGATGTGCTCGAGACCCCATTGGAAGGGCTGGACGCGGCGGTTGTCGTCGGTGGTCCACCGGCGGTGCTCGTAGCGGCGGATTTTGCGCTCGAAGAAGTTCATGGAAGAAGCTGAGAGCTACCAGTTTACAGGCGACGGTTTGAGAAGAAAAGAAAACGCGGAAACGCAAGGTGCTCGGGAAAAGAAGGCGTTAGGGATGGGGCACTGGCAATCGCAGCACGGTTGAGAGCGCCGTAGGGCTGTGGGAGATTAGTAGCAGCGGCCGCGAAGCGGCCGACTTCACACGCGGCCGAAGGATGGCCGACTAAACTGTGGTCATCGCCGGCATATTCTTTTTCCTGTTTGGGATTGTGATTGGGAGCTTCCTGAATGTCTGCATCACGCGCATTCCGGAGGACCTTTCGATTGTTTCGCCAGGGTCGCGCTGTCCAAAGTGCGGGTCGGCCATCCGGTTTTACGACAATGTGCCGGTGTTTGCGTGGATCTGGCTGAGGGGCAAGTGCCGGGCGTGCGGCGAACCGATTTCGGTCATGTATCCCCTGGTGGAGCTGGCGACGGGTTTGCTATTTGTCGCAGCGTTTCTGGAATACGGCATCACGCAGGCGACGGTGAAGTGGCTATTTTTCACGTGCCTCGTCATCGTCCTGGCCATTACGGATTTGCGCGTGCGGCTTTTGCCGGATTTGGTGACCTGGCCCGGATTCGCGGCCGGGTTGGTGCTTTCCGCTTTTGTACCTCCGGGCGGAGGCTTCGGCCAAGCCTTGAGCTGGCGTCTGCTGCACCAACCCTTGCGGCCGAATGCCGCGGGACTGGTGGAGGCGATTCTGGGAGCAGCCTTTGGGAGCTTTTTGCTGTGGGGATTGGCGGCGGCCTACAAATTGGTGCGGAAACGCGAAGGCATGGGCTTTGGGGACGTGAAGATGATGGCCATGGTGGGCGCGTTTGTGGGGTTGGGTGGAACGTTTTGGACGATATTGCTCGGCAGCCTGCTCGGCAGCGTGATGGGACTGAGCGTGGTGGTTGGGCTGTATCTGGCTGGTTGGCAGCGCAAATTGGCGGAACGCGGGAGCCGAAGAGGATTGGGGTCCGTAAATGGGCTGCGTTGGGCGATTGCGAGCCAATACCAGTTGCCGCTCGGAACGTTTTTGGGCATCGGAGCGCTGGCGATCGTTTATCTGGGACCGTTGATCGGCGAAGAGTGGCCGTCCTTGCGCGGGATCTTTGGGTGAGTCGAGTCGGCAACCACGGAATGAGCGGGAAGAGTTAGGAGAAGGAGTTAGCCGGAAAACCTGATGTGGGGGATGCTCCAAACCGGAGGCAGTTCGCAGCACCTGTTGGAAATCACCGCTGGACTTGGCATTGGAGTGTTGGCGGTTGCCTGGCTGGCTGTGTATTTGCTGCGCAGGTTTTTTCAGAGCAGCAAAGAGGAACAGAAGGAAAGCGTCGCCACGAGCGCGCCAAGCACGGAGAATGCTTCCGCGTTCATGGCCGCTTCGATGCAGGGTGTGATTCAGCAGCTGCGCGAGCAGGAAAAAGAACTCGAGCGGTTGCACAAAATCGAGAAGGAACGCGCCGAGCAAACTGAACGGTTGAGCGAAGAAGTAACGCGCAATATGCCGGCCGGGCTCGTGGTTGTGAACGCGACGGGGATTATCTCCAGTTCGAATCCGGCCTCGGAGCAGGTGTTGGGAATTCGCGGGCTTGGATTTCGGCGATACAGCGAAGTACTAGGGCAAGACTCGGCCCTGACCAAACTGGTGGCGGAATGCCTCGAAACAGGAAGAATCTTCCGCCGAGAAGAAGTCGAGCACGTCCCTCCAGCGGGTGACACGCGGCATCTGGGCGTCACCATTTCGCCGATTCGGCGTGGCGAGGGGAAGATTAACGGTGTCATCTGCCTATTGACCGACCTAACAGAAATCGCGGCGTTGCACCAGCGGATGCAACTCAAGGAGAATTTGGCGGCCTTGGGAGAGCTGTCGGCTGGCATTGCCCACGAGTTCAAAAATGCGCTGGCGACCATATCCGGATATGCGCAGATGATACCGGATTCTTCGCCGAAGGAATCGGCGGATTACGCGAAGAAGATTGTGGAACAGACCAGAAACATTACCCACATGGTGGCGGAGTTTCTGAAATACGCGCGTCCCCTGGAGATTCCTGAAGAGCCCGTGGATTTGGAAGAGGTGGTGCATCACGCCGTGGCGGAAGTCGTGCAATCGATGCCGCAAGTGACTATCGAATGCCAAGGAAGCTTTGGCGACGTGGCCGGAGACGAGGGACTGCTGCGCCAGGCACTGTTGAATCTCGCAAGAAATGCGGCGGAAGCGTGTGCGGCAGCTGACGGCGGCGGACGTGTTACTCTCCGAGGAGAAGTGGTCGAAAGCGAAGAAACAGGATGGCGGCGCGTTATCATCACGGATAATGGGCCTGGCGTTGCGCCAGCAGCCATGCCAAAGCTGTTTCGGCCGTTTTTTACGACGAAGAGCAACGGAACGGGACTGGGATTGGCGGTGGTGCAGAAAATCATTGTCCAGCATGGCGGACATATCGAAGTACGAAACTGTACCAAAGGCGGGGCGGAGTTTATTGTTACGCTTCCAGCGCCCCGAAGGGTTGCAGAAGCAGTAGAATCGAAGCAGGTTCGCATCTAACCCTCGAACAGGGAAAGGAGCCTCGAAATAGCTCCGGAAGGTTGGGACAAATGCGGAAAAACGACTGGATGAAAGTGGCAGCGGTTCTCGGCGGGTTGTGTCTAGCGGTGATGGGGAGCTATGCACAGCCGCAGAGTTCGCAACAAACGGGAGATCCCGTCGCGGACGCGGCACGAAAAGCGCGCGAGGAAAAACAGAAGAGGGACGCGCAAAAGCCGAAGAAAGTCTATACCGACGACGACATAAAGCCCGCTGCGCCAGACAAACCGGAAATTCAAAACGCGTCTGCTGCCGGGACGACAACGAGCGGAACGGATGCGTCTCGAGGAGCAACCCCGGCCGCGGACGCCAAGAAGCCCGGGGACGCGGCAGAAAAAGAAGATCCCAACAGCGAGAAAGCTTGGCGGAAGCGTTTCTCCGAGCAACACAAGAAGATCGCCGACGCGGAACGCGAACTCGATATTCTTCAGCGCGAATTGCAGAAGTCCTCGGTGCAGTATTACGCCGATCCGACCAAGGCCATGAATGAACAGAACAACCGCAAGGAAATCAACGACAAGACCGCCAAGATTGATGCGAAGAAACAAGAGCTGGCGCAACTCCGGCAGCAATTGGATGACATGGAGGCGGACCTTCGGAAGGCCGGCGGAGACCCGGGTTGGGCGCGGTAAGAATAACTCTAAGTCATAAAGTTTTAAGTCCTTAGCCAAATGCGTTGGCGGAGCCTGGCGGTATCCGCATGCAGTCAGGCTCTTGTCACGTTTAGCCGCTGCATTCATTTTTCCTATTTTGGCTCGTCGCCCCAAACACTTATGAGGTCCTGGCTGCGGCGGTTTGCCGGAAGCGGTGCTTCCCTTCTCCGCACACGCGGGAGCCGTTGTTCCCTGAAGGTACGGAGATTCGTGATAGAAACGAAAGAGATGGAACCTCTCCTGCTTGTTGAAGACAAAGCTGAACTGCGCGCCATGATGCGGAAGGCGCTCGAGCGCGCGGGTTACTCCGTGGACGAAGCGCCCGACGGCACAGCTGCGATCCAGAAACTGCGTGCGCGCAGGTATTTGCTGATTCTCACGGACTTGAAGATGCCGGGTGCTTCGGGTTTGGATGTTCTGCGCGAAACAAAGCAGGTGGATGCGAACATTCCCGTTTTGCTGCTGACAGCGTACGGCTCCGTGGAAGAGGCTGTCGCGGCGATGAAGGACGGGGCATTCGATTTCCTCCAAAAGCCCGTGGACCTCGATCATTTGAAACTACTCGTGAAGCGGGCGGCAGAACAGCAGGAGCTGCAGCGAGAAAATTTGCTCCTTCGCGCCGAGTATTCCGCGCGCTACGGATTTCCGCGCATTGTGGGAGAACATGCTTCCATCAAGGAAGTGAGCCAGCAAATCCAGAAAGTGGCGGTCACGGATACGACCTGCTTGTTGCTGGGAGAAAGCGGCACGGGCAAGGAGTTGTTTGCACTGGCGATTCATCATTTGTCGTCCAGGCGCGAGCAACCGTTCGTGGCGCTGAATTGCGCGGCGATTCCGGAAGGCTTGGTGGAAAACGAGCTGTTCGGACACGAAAAGGGCGCGTTCACGGGCGCGGGCACACGCAAAGTGGGAAAGATGGACCTGGCGCACCACGGGACGCTGTTCCTCGACGAAATTGGCGAGTTGCCGCTGGCGATTCAGGCGAAACTCTTGCGCGTACTGGAAGAAAAGCGCTTCGAACGCGTGGGCGGAACACAGTCAATCGACGTGGACGTGCGCATCGTCGTGGCCACGAACCGCGATTTGCAGAGGCAAGTACAGGAGAAACTGTTCCGCGACGATTTGTACTTCCGGATTTCCACTGTGCCGATGACCATCCCGCCGCTGCGTGAGCGGGGGAACGACGTGCTGCTGCTCGCGAGTCATTTCCTCGAAAAGTTCAGTAGGGAGTTCAGCAAGCCAGGTTTGGAAGTTTCTGAGGAAGCCAAACAGCGTCTGCTGCACTACCGCTGGCCGGGAAACGTGCGCGAACTGCAAAACACTATGGAGCGCGCCGTGATTCTCGCGGATGGAGTGAGCATTCGCGCTGACGGCTTGCAACTGCCATCAACAAAACCGGACGCTGCAAAGTTGCCAGCTGGCATGTTGCCAGAGAAGTTCAATTGGGATGGAACGCTCGAGCAGGTCACCAGCCGCGCGGCGGGACACGTGGAAAAAGCCCTGCTCGAAAATACCATGAGCGAATGCAAGTGGAACAAGACACGCGCAGCGGAAAAGCTGGGGATTACGCCGAAAACGCTCCTTGCGAAATTGCGCGCGGCGGGACTGGAAGAGTAGCCGAGCTCAGCTTAGCGCGTAGCTGTGTGAAGAGCCACCGTGCCCATAGTCCACTCGTGAAAGTCAACCGACCGGTAGCCAACGGAAGTCATCAGAGCCGCAAGCTCAGGTGGGCGGAGGAAACGGGCTACGGATTTCCGCAGATATGAATATGCGGACTGATGACCGGAGATGAGCCTGCCGATCTTGGGCAGTGCGCGAGTGAAGTACCATCGATAGGCGTCCCCTAAGAAGCCGTCTGGTGGTTCCGAGAATTCAAGGATGGCCATCACGCCATCGGGCTTGAGCACGCGGTAAATCTCGCGAAGACCGGCTTCGTAATTGGCGAGGTTGCGGAAACCGAAGGCCGTTGCAACAAGATCCAATGAACCTTCCGCGAAAGGAAGGCGCAACGCGTCTGCTTCGAATAGCGGCAATGGCGAAGGACCGGGCATGCCGGAGTGACTGCGACCTTTGATGCTTTTGCGACGCGCTCGAACGAGCATGGTGTGGGCGAAATCCACGCCGATGATCCTGGCCCTGCCGAATTTTCTCATCGCCAGAGCCAAATCGCCTGTGCCGCAGCAAAGATCCAAGGCAATCGCGTCGGGTCGTGCCAGGACAGGAAGAAGTCGTCGGGCCAACCGGCTACGCCACACGCGGTCGATTTGAAGCGACAGAATATGATTGAGCGCATCATAACTGGGCGCGATTTCCGTGAACATCTCACGGACTTTTTTCGAGGCTTCCGCTTCCGTCGTAGCGCCTTCCGGCCGGGTCCCCTTCACCGGCGAGGAGATTTCGCTCATTGCGAAGCACCGGGATGACCGCTGGCGGCAGCGATCAAGCGAGGAGTGAAATGGAGAACGCGTTCGACCGCATCAGCCGGGACTCTGTCATACGTCCGCGCGTGCCCCAACCAAGGAGACAGAACGAAACGCAAGGCGCCTCCGCGGGTTTTCTTGTCGGAGCGCATCGCCTTCGCCAATGTGGCGGGAGAAACACCGGGCCAGGGCGGCAAAGGCCTGAGCCGACGAACAAGAGACACGATGCGAGAAACGTCTTCCGCAGGAGTGAGGCTGATTTCGTGTCCGAGAAAAGCGGCGGCGATCATGCCCCAGGCGACGGCCTCGCCGTGTTGATAGCGGCGATAGCGCGTGGCGCTTTCCAAAGCGTGCGCAAAAGTGTGGCCAAAATTGAGAATTTCGCGCAAACCGGATTCGCGCTCGTCGCGGCTCACGACGCGCGCTTTGATTTGCACGTTGCGTGGAATTAGAGAACCAAGCACGTCGGGGTCCCGCCGCAGAACTTTGTCCAAGTCTTTTTCTAGCAATGCGAACATCCGCGCGTCGGCAATCACCGCGTGCTTGATGACCTCGGCCAAGCCGCCGCGAAATTCGCGGTCAGGAAGAGACTTCAACAAATCGGGATCGGTTATCACCAAACGCGGAGGATAGAACGCCCCGACGAGATTCTTGCCCTCGGGAAGGTTCACGCCCGTCTTTCCACCGACGGAGCTGTCCACCTGCGCAACCAGCGTCGTAGGAATGTGGACGAGAGCCACTCCGCGCAAGTAAGAAGCTGCCGCAAAACCCGCAACGTCGCCGACAACTCCTCCGCCAACGGCGATAACCAGCGATTTGCGATCCGCTCCGGCGCGGCAGAGAGCGCGCGCGATCTGCTCCACACTGCCAAGATGCTTTAGGGACTCCGCGTCGCTGAACAGATGCACGCCACTTCGATTCGAAAGCCGCAAGTCGCGCTGCACCGTTTTGCCGACGGCACGCCAAACTTTGGGTGAAGAAACAACGTGTACACTGGAAAAATGGCCCAGTGCAGCGATTTCTTGAACCGCCCGACGAATAACGCCCGCCCCAGCAACGACGGAGTAAGCGCCGCCCGAAGATTGCACTCGAATGCGTGTGATTTTCATTCGTGAATTGCTTAAATGTAACACACACTTCCTGCAAGCCGCATTTCGGCACCGCATTCTTTATCGGCTCAATTCCTTCGTGCTAACCTATTCGAGCGAGTTGAGCACCCTTCCGGAACTGCCATGGCAAATCCCCACAAACTCCATCATGCCGATTACGCCGTCGTGGGCAGCGGAATCGCGGGCTTGCGCGCCGCTATTGAACTAAGCGAGGCGGGAAGCGTTCTGGTCCTGGCGAAATCCCATCTGAGCGACTCGGCAACCGCATGGGCGCAAGGCGGCATCGCGGTGGCGCTTTCCGACGAGGACGAAATCGGCTTGCACGAGCAAGACACGATCAACGCCGGCGACGGCTTGTGCCGTCCCGAAGCCGTGGCGTTGCTAGTGGAAGAAGGCCCGAAGTACATCACACAACTTATCGAATGGGGCACGGAGTTCGACCGAGCGGGCACCAAGCTTGCGTTTACGCGCGAGGCGGCGCACAGCCGCTCGCGAATTCTTCACGCGCATGGAGATTCAACGGGCCGGGAGATTAGTCGTGCGCTGCTGTCTCGAGCGCACTCCATCCCGCAACTCCATCTGCGCGCTCACGCTTTCACCACCGAATTGATCTTCGAACGCGAACGAGTCGCAGGACTGTACTTCATTGACGAAACGGACGGAACGCTTCACGAGCTGCGCGCGGGCGCGGTGATGCTTGCCACCGGCGGACTGGGACAAATTTATCGCGAGACGACCAATCCTGAAGTCGCCACCGGCGATGGAATGGCCATCGCGTATGAGGCAGGCGCTGTTTTGTCCGACATGGAGTTCATGCAATTCCATCCGACGGCGCTGGCCATTCAGGGCGCGCCCCGGTTTTTGCTTTCAGAAGCTCTACGCGGGGAGGGCGGCGTGCTGCGCAATATCGGCCTCGAACGCTTTATGAAGAAATACCATGAGGCGCAGGAGCTCGCGCCGCGCGACGTTGTGGCGCGCGCCATTGTCAGCGAGATGCAGCACACGAGCAGCACGCATGTGTTCCTGGATATGACAAAGAAGAGCGAGGAGTTTCTGAAGAAGCGCTTCCCCCGAATTCACGAGACGTGTGCGAGCTACGGGCTCGATTTGGCGACCGACCTTGCACCGGTTTGCCCCGCAGCCCACTACATGATGGGCGGCGTGAAAACGGACTTGAACGGGCGGACTTCCCTTCCTGGTCTGTATGCCGCGGGAGAAACCGCCGCAACGGGTGTGCACGGAGCAAACCGCTTGGCCAGCAATTCGCTGCTTGAAGGACTGGTGTTCGGCGCCCTGGCAGGTCAAGCCATGATGAAGGATGCGCCCGCGGGAAAACGCAAAGGGCAAGCCTTAGCCGGAAGTCTTGCGCCTCTGCCGCGCGATTCTTCAGCTACACAGAAAGAAACCGTGAAGAACGGAGCAGCGAAAAATGGCGGCGCTAAACCCCCTTCCCCGGTGTGCGCGCCACTAACGAAAATCCGGGACCTCATGTGGCGCGATGTGGGCATTATTCGGACCGGCAAAGAACTGGCCGAAGCCATCAAGCAGCTTGCGGCGATTGAGGATCCCCCATGCGACAAATCAGGGCGCAGCGGAAACGAACTGCGCAACCTCCATACGCTGGCGCTGGTCATGATGCGGTCCGCGCTGGCCCGCGAAGAGAGCCGCGGCAGCCATTACCGCTCGGATTTTCCTTTCCGGAATGATGAAGACCTTGCGAAGCACTCCACCGTGCAAAAAGGCAAGGATGTGCGGTTTGAAACGTAGGCGAGACGGAAGAAATCAATGCGCTTCCGTTAGGTCTAACGCGATTGCAATTCCTTGATGCTCTCCAGAAAAACGTGGCCAACGAGGGCAAGCGTTTTCGCACTGATTTTGTCCAGATTGTCTTCCGGCGTATGCCAGTAGCCGTTGTTGATGAAATCCCCGATCACATCGAGTGATGGGACATGCCGGTCCAGGAACGCATCATGATCGTCTTGGGCCTCAGTCGTGGCATCGCGAAAAAGCGCCGTGTAGCCCAGCTTGTGAGCCGTATTCCAAAAGACGTTGATCAAATCCGGCGTGGAGCTGGTTTCTCTCATAAACTGAGCATCGCGGCCGCCCACAATGTCCGCTAGCAAGAAGGCTTTCACTTTCTTCAGGTCGCCGCTCATCGCCAGTTTCGCCGCCATTTGCCGGCTGCCGTAGCGGCTGTCGGTGTCGCTCCACTGCTTCATGGCCTCCTCGCCGTCGAAGAAAGCAATCCAAACAGCATATTTCCCGCGCTTTGGGCACAGTAGACGCGCGAGCTCTAGCATCAAGGCCGTCGAGGAGCCTCCGTCATCCGCTCCAACAAAATTGGGCACGCTCAACAGAGTGTCATAGTGTGTGCCAAGCAGAATTACGCCGGGTTTTTCTCCAGAAATCTTAACGAGAATATTTTTCATCGGGAGCCGGCCCACCGGAGTGTCCGCGGTAAAGCTATCCGTCTCCACCGTGCAGCCGTAGCTTTTCAATTCGGATTGCAGAAAATCCTGCAGCTTGGCGATGGCTGGCGAGCCGGAAGGATGCGGGCCGAACCCAACTTGCTTGGCAACCAGCTCATAGGCGCGCTTGCCATCGAATCCACCCGTTTTGTCGGGCGAAGGAGCGTCATTGGCACCTTGCGGCGGATTCGATGCCGCCGTGCTCATGAAAGGAGGCTGGCCAGCACCGCGCGAGGAGTCGCTCGTCTGGCAGCCTGTCAAACCAACAAAGGCTAGGCCCAGGAGAAAGGCAGCTCCCAAGGAATTCGCAGAACAAGTAGTCATCAACGCGCCTCCGCGGGAGCAGCGATCCGGCGTTCTCTCCGCCTCGTCACCACGAAGGATACCCCCATTCCCACGAAATAGAGCCCAATCATGGGAGCCATAAAGACCAGCATGGTCGTCGCGTCGGGAGTCGGCGTCACGATGGCAGCCACAATGGAAATGATTGCAATTGCGTAGCGCGAGTTCTTCCAAAGAAACTGCGGCGTCACGATGCCAAACAGCGACAAAAAGAAAATCAAAACGGGAAGCTCGAACATCAGCCCCATACCCAGAAGGACCAGCAAAGTCACATCGAAGTACTCATTGATGCTGATCATCGGCTGGAGGTCGTGAATCATGAACAAGGACCCGGGCGATACGAGGAAGTGCAAGACGTAAGGCAGCGTAATGAAGTAGCCGAAGGCAATACCGGCCAAAAAGAGAAAGACGGTGGAAAACATGAAACCGGTGATGGCGCCCCGCTCATGCTTGTAAAGCGCCGGCGCAACGAACAGCCATATCTGGTAAAGCACCACGGGAGAGGCCAGCACGATTCCAAGATACACACCAAGCGTAATGATCAGATTCAGGCCGCCTGCCGGGTGCGTGTAAATCAATTTCGGTTCCATGTGCGCATCAGCGAGCGCTTTCAACATCGGCTTATCGATCCAAGCTGCAACGTACTTCGCCACGTACACGCCGATAAACGCCCCGCCACCGATGGCATAGAGCGAATAAATGATGCGCTTGCGCAACTCGGTCAGGTGCTCGAAAAACGTCATCGTGCCGCCGGGCTCTTCAGTGCGGCCAGTGTCTTGCGAGTTGGGAGCGGAGTCCGTCACAGGCTCACACGGGGTGCCGGGCACTCTCCGGAGATTCCTGCAGATTCGCCGCGGCGGCTTCCGTCCCGTTTTCTGCTGAACCTTCGGAGCCGCGCGCCACTGACCCGGCGACAGGTGTGATAACAGGAGTTTCGCTGGCGGCAGCCGGTTGAGAAGCCTCGTTAGCAGGAGTCCCGGGCTCCGAGGAAGCCGGTACGGTCGCAGACTGAGCTGGTTCACCGGCGGCAACGGCCTCTGCTGCTTTCTTGCGCTCGGCAAGCAAAGCCTGGCGCTCCAGATCGCGCATCTCTTCTTCAAAAGCTGACTTGAAGTCCGTGGAGGCTTTGCGGAACTCCGCCATCAGCTTCCCCAGCCCGCGCGCAAGCTCAGGCAGCTTCTTTGGTCCAAAAACAACCAGGACCACGACAAAGACCACTATCATATGAGGAACGCTCAGCATTTCCGTCCTATAGCCGTCTAAGACCCCAATGGCATCATAGAAAGGGTATTCCGCCGCTGTCAAACCGGAGTTTTGGGTGTGCTATAATTTTTTATGAGTCTTGGCGCGAGGTCAGAATGAAATCAGAGCGTCGTGGGATCGTCATTGCGATTGGAGTGCTGCTGTTATCCGCTGTGTTGGGAGGCATATACGGGCCCAACGTGCGGGCAACCACGGCGTCGGCGGACGATTATCAGACGGCCGTTCGGGACTTTACCCGGGTACTAGACGTAGTCCAGAACAATTACGCCGACCAGGTAGACGTAGACAAGGCTGTCTACCAGGGCGCAATTCCGGGCATGCTCCGGATGCTCGATCCCCACTCCAGCTTTTTTGACGCCAAGCAGTTTTCAATCCTCCGCGAAGACCAGCGCGGGAAGTATTACGGCGTGGGAATGATCGTAGGCCCGCGGGAAAACCACACCGTGGTGCTAGCGCCCTACGCGGGCGCACCTGCCTACAACGCCGGGATTCGCCCTGGCGATGTGATTGTCAAGGTTGACGACAAGTCCACCGAGCAACTCTCCACCACCGAAGTGGCTGACCTGCTGAAAGGGCCCAAGGGTACGGTGGTGAAGATCACGGTTACGCGCGAAGGCTATCCGGAACCGCTGTTGTTCACGGTAACGCGCGACGAGATTCCGCGGCATTCGGTGGACATCGCGTTCTTGCTGAAGCCGGGTATTGGCTACATCCGCTTGTCCGGATTCAACGAGACCACGGACCGCGAAATCGCGGAAGCCCTGAAGAAGCTCGACGCCCCTTCTTTGGACGGGTTGATTCTCGACATGCGGGGAAATCCAGGCGGACTCCTGAACGAAGCGGTTGCGGTCGGCGACATGTTCCTGGACAAGAACCAGTTGATCGTCTCTCATCACGGCAGAACTTCGCCAGAGCGCCGTTATTACGCAGTGCGTGGCAATCAGGGGATGACCACGCCTCTCGTGATTTTGGTAAACAACAATTCCGCATCAGCGACGGAAATCGTTTCCGGAGCCGTGCAAGATCATGATCGCGGCCTGATTGTTGGTGAGACCACCTTCGGCAAAGGCCTGGTGCAGACGGTCACTCCGCTCAGCGAAAATACCGGGCTGGCCTTAACCACCGCGCGCTACTACACGCCAAGCGGGCGACTCATTCAGCGCGATTACAAGTCCGTTTCTCTCTACGAATATCACTACGAACGCAAAGTGCCAGAACATCCGACCGAGCTGCGGCTGACCGACAGCGGACGGCAGGTCACCGGCGGCGGCGGAATCACTCCCGACATCGTCGTAGATTCCCCGAAGCTCACCAAGTTCCAGCAAATCCTGTTTCGCGATGACGTGCTCTTCCCTGCCGAAACGGGCGTCGGCGGGTTCACGCGTTATTTCCTGGGGACCAAGCCGACGGTCACAAAAGACTTCGAAGTCGATGACAACGTGATGCGTGTGTTCCGCGAATATCTCAGCAAGCACAACGTCCGCTATACCGAACCGGAAATGGCGGAAAACATGGACTGGATCAAGCGCAAGGTGAAGCAGGAAGTCTTCATGTCCGTGTTCAACATGCAGGAGGGATTCAAAGTCCTGCTCGAGGGCGATCCGCAAGTGCAGAAGGCTGTCGAAGCCGTTCCGCAGGCGCGTGCGCTTTATCAGAACGCCCACAAAATCATGGCCCAGCGGATGGGCGGCTCAAACGATCAACGGTAAAGGCCCTACAACTTTGCCTAAGGTTTGAATCTACAAGCCTCGACCATTATTTTCTGCTGGTCTCATTCCGGAGCGCGGGATCCTGGCTTGTTCATAACTTTTCACCTCGCCCCACCCGCTACAGATCGGCGACTGACCGTAGAGCAAGCCGTGAAAGGATACACGTTAAGCGCGCGCCCTTTACTCTGGCGCCGCGAGAGACTCAAGGCTCCCTCGAAACGGGTAGACGCGCCGATCTGACCGGTCGTTTCCCAGTTGTTTAGTGTTGCGTCCAACGCTTGCGCTCATCCGCTTGTTGTGCCAGCAGCAAAAGGTGAATATGAACCTTATGGACCTTCGCTGGTTTCTCGCAAGTGGCCTGATGTATGATGAAGTTATCAGCTGTTTTGATTTGACTAGGTTGGGCGAGTAGCTCAGCTGGGAGAGCGCCTCGTTCGCAACGAGGAGGCCGGGGGTTCGAATCCCCTCTCGTCCACCAACATCTTCTCCAAGCTCAACAACTTACCCAACCCTGCGAAATTCGATCAGTTGGGCGAGTTGGGCAATTCTCGGATTTTTGCGTTCTGGAAGCGAAAATCCCATGCCCGCCCTCTCTGCCCATCCCAATCTCCATTCACGTTGTTTCAGGAGTTTTTTGTAGACCTCGGACACGTGAGTTCTGGCGTGTCCAGACCAAGTATGCTGTAACGCTTGCGGGACCTCCGCTGTCTCCATCGCGGTGATGCGAAAGCGCCGAAAGATGTTGAGCCCACCCTGCTCAAGCGCGAGTTTTTTCAGGATGGGGTGCAGGCTGTATTTCAAAATATCCCGCTGCATGAGTTGGGAGCCGTCGTCTTTGCAAAACACCAAGCCACTACGTCGCGCGCCTACAAACTCGCGCAGCAGGGTGGCCAGTGTCACGGGCAAGTCCACCACACGCCCGTGTTTGCTGTCAGCGTTTTTTGTTTTCATGTAGTCCTGCAGCTCGCCGCGCTTGGCTTTCTGGACAATGTCCAGAGTTCGGAAGTCGGGATGGATGGCGCGAATGTCGAGACCGAGCGCTTCTCCTGGCCGCATCGGACCACAACCCGCGAGTAGCGAGTACAACGTAAGGTAAGGTTCTTGCGCTTCTCGCAGAATCGCTTCCATTTCTTCCCTGTCCACTGTCGGCTGCTTTTGCACGTCAATTTCCGGGGCGTCGATGAAGTCATCGTCCCACTCACGCGGAAACAACATCTTGCCTTCCGCGTCGCGTGCCGACGCTACCACCGACTTCGCAATGTTCACGTAATCGCGAATGGTGGCAGGCGACAGGTCCGCAATGTGGTTAACGAATTCCTTCATGGCCGCGTTATGAATATTGGCGAGCAACTTGTCCCCGAAGAACGGATACATCCACTTGTCCAGCGCAAATCGACGGGTGTCGAGGGTGGTTTGTTCAAGCGGACGCTTTTTGCGGTTGGCGCACTCTTTGAGCCAGATTTCGGCCTGCCGATTAAAAGTGATGTTCGTCGTGGCTTCGATGAAGGTCTGCGTTGAATTGATGCCGAGCTGTTCCAGCTTCTCGGCGGCTGCCCGTTCTGCGATAGTGCGTGTGCGGCAGAGCCCAAGATGCACTGCCTCCTTCGTTGGTTGGTCCTGCCCCGGGACGTCCCGCCAGAACTGTACAAAAGCCGGCTCCTCCGGTTGCCACGCATCAGAACGCTTTCTTCCCTTTTGAAAGACATAGCCTTTCTGGTATGCACGTCTCATCAGAGATTTACCTCTCCGACGCGACGCCACAATCATGGGGAGTGTAGCAGAATCAAGCAACGTTGATCTCGCTATGTGTGACAGGGGCTCTCTTATTGCGTCAGTCTAGGCCCCACTTGCGGACCGGAGCGGAATGCTGGCGACGGCGGCATCGTGTGGGTCCTGGGAGGTGGGCCAGCGACGAGGAATTACGTGGAAGGCCGAAGGGGCAGCTTAGAGGAGTACCCCTCTACTTATACTAATGGGCAAGAAGTTCGAAAAACATTTCAAGGAAAATGAACTTTTTTGCCTTTGGGGCTCCGAAGGGGCCTGCCGAGTTCCGATAGGCGATTTGGGCGGGAGCGACCCGGTGAGTACTTTTGGGCGGCAAAACCGCACAAACACCCGGGTCGCTCCCGCCCAAATCGAGGTTTTCGCCTGCGGTCTTTTTTCAGACCTAATTTGTGTAGCGCGCTCTTCGGCGGAGCGTTGTGGCTGGGCCTAAGTGAACGGAATGCCTGTGTTTAGGGGTGAACACTTCGTGTGTTCCTGTGTTCACCACCGTCGGCGCATCCCAGAACACGAAGGGTATCTTTCGACCAGAACACTGCGAGTGTTCCAGTGTTCTGGGTTCTGAGCATGGTCGGCCTGGAGGAGGGTGAAAACGACGGCCTTGATTGGGGGTGAAAACGGAGGATGATTCTCGGTTTCACCCTAGGCCCCGGAGTGCTGAACGGCAACGACAGAGCCATCACTCTGGGACGCTGTCAAACGAACCGCAAGGGCACACTGCCAAGGAAATGACGACCTAAACGATACTGAGAGCACTTACCGGTTTGCGCTAATCAGGCATTGGCTCTTGCGTGGTCTGACGACGGCGGACTACCGATGCAGCGAAGTGGAACTTTTTCGGTTAAAGTGGTGCCTAATCACCTAGGAACCCCATGAAGCTCTTCCCATCAGGCCCGTGGTTCGGCCTTACGAGAAAAAGGCTACGAGCCGCCGCTTGGACGTTCGCCGTTCTGTCGGTTCTGTGCGCTGCGTTGTACGGGGCGGCACGGACCGCACAGGCGCTGGAATATCGGCGGGCAGGTGCTTTCCTTGAGGAATTGAAACGCATCCAGCCCGGCCAATCGGAATTATCAGTCATGCCATTTATCCAGCACTACCAGGGCATTCGCGCTGAGCAGGAACTTGGTTCAAAAGATGATTCATACATCGTACGACTGGACCCCTGGCACTTAATGCGCAGCTTTCCCGGGCCAGATTGGGCCGACCATTCATACCGTTGGGCGTGTTCCGAATTCGGGAACTGGCGCAGGGCTTTGAAGTTGCGAAGTTGGACGGCGAACGGTCAAGTGGCTTTTGCGGACGGAAAGGTCAATATGGTTTCGGGGGGCTTGGTTCTGGAAGGCGAAAATGAGTGGTTGATGGCGGAATGGTACGACAGTGCTGAGATTCCTGCCTATCGCCTCTCAAGGTCTACAGAAAACAGTTTGTCTGGCCAGGAGCCTCGATATGCGGCTCACTGGACGCACCTGCATTTCGGGCATGAAACAGGCGAGGGAATCATAAGTTCCGTGACTCCTTTGGGGACTTCCGAAGAATTGAACGCAGCCCGGAATATCAACTTGCAATGCCTGATGAACGGAAGAGGCTGTCACTCACTTTGCGAGCTGATGCCGGACGCGGCTCGCTATAGACGAGAGCACGGCGGTGGTTGGGGATGGAACTCAGGTTCCTGGGGGATGCAACCCCATGATTGCCAGTAGTCAATTTCATTTGCCTCATTTGCGTGTCGCTAGTGCCTGGAGAGGCCGCTTACCTTCCAAGTATCGCCACGCGCACATCAACTTCGTTAGAATCAAAGCAGCGGGAGCTCTCCAATGTGCGGAATCCCTGCGGCGATCTGACCGAGCGGAAGAGTTCTAAGGTCGTCAACCAGGGCCCACGAAAATTCAAAGGGCCCTGGTCGGGCGGTCCTGCCTTGATCATTTTTCACTTCAACTAATTTGCCGGCGCCAAACGCGACGCCGAGTAAACGGGTACCAGCGTCCACAGGCAAGCCTGCTCGGGAGCCGCACAGCTTAACGTACCAATCCTCGGCAGTGCCTTGAGCGTGTCATCCGGAAACGACTGTGGCATCACTGCTGAGCGGACACCGTCACGTAGGTCCGCGAGTTGGTCGTCGGCCACAGTCGATAAAAAATCAGTTACCTTGGAGTTCACGTCGATCAATACTGTGTATTGCGTTATCCCTTGCTCGCCTTTTGCATTCGCGACCGCAACAGTCCTTGGTGGCGCGCTGTTTCTTCGAAACTGCTTCAATCTCTCATCGACCGCACCTTCTCCTCCAACCAGCTCCACTAGCCTCTCGCGGGCTGCCTTGGCATCGTCAGTCATCGTTCCGTTCGCGGGAATTGCCTTTAGCGCCGCTAGGTACATATCAATCGCTGTGGCTTTGCGATCTTGGCTTTCGTAAATCTTCCCCAGGTGAAAGCTGATGGTCGGTTCGTCGTTCAATTGGCTGGCTGCCAGGACATATTTCAGCGCATCCTCCGGTTTTTTCTGTTGGAATTTGATCCATCCCAGCGTATCCCAGTAGTGGCTCAGTTTCGTCACCAGCGCCCACGTCCCCGCCTGTAATTGCGACAGGCTTACCTGGTTCACCTCCTTTTCCACCACGTCGATCGATCGCCGCGACCATTCTTCCGCCTGACTCAGTAGCACATTGTGCTCAGACAAAATGTACGCCACATTGTTCAGCGTCCCATCACTGTTGTCGATCGCTACCGCCTTCCTCAGGATCTCTTGCGCCAGCAAATCCTGATGCGTCTCCAGATACGCTCGCCCCAGGGCCATGTGAGCCTCGAGGTAGCGCGGAAAGATCGTCACGGCCGTTTTCAGCACTGGAACCGCCAAGGCAGGTTGGTGCAGCGCCAGATAAGCGACTCCCAGCCGGAAGTTGGCATCGCCATCGCCTGGCGCCGCCGCAAGCCGTTTCAGCATTAAATCGCGGTCCTCCTCAAATTTTTTTTCAACGTACAGCACCCACGCCATGTTCAAATACGCCAGGTGATCGTCAGGAGCCAGCTCCAGATACTTGCGAAAGTCCGCTTCTGCCTCCCCGTACTGAAGCTCGTACATTCTCGAACGCCCCAATCCTCTCCACGCGTCTGGATAGCGCGGATCGGCCTTTGTCGCGGCACTAAATGCCTCGATCGCATTTGCCCAATTCTTCCGTTTGGACTCTTCTTCTCCCTTTTCGAACTTCTCTCGAGCTTCGGGATTGGGAACATATTTTCCCGGAGCTATGATCCTTACCTCCTTAGTCTCCTTCGCTTCCTTCCCTTCCTTCGTTTCCCTGCTGGTCTTGGCTGGGGCCGGGAAGCTGTCGGAGATTTCCTTGGTGAAGGCCACCAACTCCTTTTCATCGCTCGCTGAAACAGATGGCGCCCGCAGTTCCAGTTCCTTATATCCATGAAACACCTTGCCGTTCCATGAGTCACTCGATTGAAGCTCCGCAAAACTCCGTGTTACACGCTCAGTCTTCGGAGCGGGCACCGCCGAATCCGCCATGTCAGTGAATGACAGTTCTACATTCACGGAATAGACCCTCGACGCCTTCCGTCCAATCGATCCGTCTCCTGCGCTTCTCTTGTTTGCCTCCGTCTGTCCTACTGGAATCAACTTCAGATCCTGCACCTGTTTCACCACGGCGTAGTCGATCGCCTCCATCAACTGTTGCCGCGATGCTTTTGGATCGACGAAGACCAGCTTCCCCGCCACGTCAAACAACGCCTTAACGGGAGCGGTCGTATCTTCCGCACTCGCTATCCGGAAATTTCGATATTGCACCGTTCCGTACAAGAACCGGTTAGCCCGCGCGAGAATCGCATCCGCAGTCTTGGCCATTTGTTCATGCGACACTCGGTTGTTGATTAACCGGATCAATACTTCCAGGTCCCCGCGAGTCTGCAGTTCCACTTCTCCATTGAACGTTCCTTGACTATCCACCTCGCCCCTAATCCCCAAGCGGTATTCGCCCATAAATGGAAGGTCGGCCGGCAGTCTTTGCAAGTTCCCCGAAGTCCTCGTTGCCACTAGAGCCTCACTGCCTCTTAATTGTGGCAGCAGGTAGCCATATGGGGCCACGCCAATGGTGCTGTCCAGCCACCACCCCTTGCCACCGATCTGCGTGAACGTGATGGCATGATCGAATTGCATTGGTGTCGGGACTTCGGGATCGATTGGCACTGTCAGTCCAACTAGTACCGGGTCCGCGTGCAGTCCTTCCGCTTCCAGCATCGCCTCCAGCAGTGTTGTCTTGTCCTTGCAATCGCCGTAGCGGTTCTGCAGAACTTCTCCAGCGGCGTGCGGTTGGTAGCGGCCCATCCCGAATGACAAACTCACATACCGGATGTTCTCAGACACCCAGTAATACAGCGCAGTTGCTTTCTCCTCGTCGATCTTCAGGCCGCGCGTAATCTCATGCGCCTTTTCTCGTACCTCGTTGGTCGGCACTCTTCGTTCCCGCTCCAGTTCTGCATACCAACTGCCGACATCGCTCCAATTCTGGAACGTCGAGAAGATCAACCGGTGCGCCGGCCCGGGCCGCACTCCTTCCAACAGCGCGGTCACATCGAACTTGAAGTTCTGGAATATGTCGACCGGCGGTGGCGTCTTGAAATTCGACGTTGCCCAACGGTAGATCCGGCGGTCTCCTTCAACCGAAATCGATGGCTCAATGCCTTCGGGATTTCTGATCTTCAGCGCGCGGTCTTTTGGCACATTCAACTCACACTTCGCGTCTAGTGTCACCACGTTGTCGGGGAATATCCAGATATGCCAGAACTGACCCTTCATCAGCGGCTTCTCTTGCACGACCACGTCATATTCCACTGCGTCTCCTACCGACACTCCCGGCACTGTCACGTGCTTTTGCCGGAGGTCCGTGTAGACTGGTGCTGCCTGCGTTACGAGGGCGCTTAGGTCTTGCACCGCTTCGGCGCCCGCCATGGTTACGCTTCCGTCTTTGCGAAGCACCCGAACGCTCCTCACCTCCATGGTTTCGTTGTACGCGTTGTAGGGAAAAACCAACTGCCCGGCCAAGGTCAACCCCGCAGTCGTCTGCACCCGCAGTCGCGCTTGCACCTCCCGCGTGCCCGTTCCATCGTTCTCGTACCGCATCGACTCATGCATGTATTCGAAAACCGTCGGCTGTTGTGAATAGTCCTGAGTCACGCTGGATTGCGTCTCGCTCTTGGCATCTGCAGGCTTGATTGGCTTCTGCGCGGCTGAGGGCGGTGACGCAACAACCAGCAGAGCGAGGACGAGTGGGATACGTCGAAACACGTCTATAACAAGAGCCTCAGCCGGTTACTATAACCTAAGACGACCCTGGTTGGGTCTGTGCTCGGAATGGAGAAAGAGTTCGCTTCGGGCAACGCCTTCACTGCTATGCTGTGGTTCGCATAGGAATGCTCCAAGCTCCGGAAGTTGAACCGCGGAGTCGAGCTAAAGTGAAAGGCCTCAGGGATCACGGATGGGGTTGGGCGAGTTGGGCAATTCACGGCCTTTTCAAAAAGCTAACTGATTGTGGCGACGCGTCTTAGCTTTAGTTTTTCCTCGTTCGCAACGAGGAGGCCGGGGGTTCGAATCCCCTCTCGTCCACCAGATTCAAAGGCTCAGCCCGCTTTCAGACCAAGGATCACTCAGCAGCCCTGACAACTCTCGTTTCTGGGTTTCGTCGATGGCCAATGCTGCAGCAGGTGAGAACACGCTCACTATCCGTAATTGTCACTGTTTATACGGGACAGGACACAAGCACCGACTGTGCATCTGTGATCTGGGGGAGGGCCCGCGAACATCATGGAGGCAAGCGTTTTTTCACTTGACAGAGGGTCGCTTGACGGCGTAAAGGCTTTTGTACTTGAGGCTCAGTCAGCCTTCCGAAACACTTCGTCCCGGTGCGTTCCAGGCGTTCTGGGAGTCTCAGTCTCTTGCCTGCCTAACTGCCCTGTGAGCAAGAGTCCCACTCCGGTCAAGCGGTCTTAGGGCGATACATTCATGGAGGCCCTCCGATGTTCTTCAGCCCACGGTACCCCCTTGCTCTGGGAATACTCGTTGCCCTGGTTCCCGTTTTCACCCCACAAGCAGCCGCTCAAGTTCAAGGCCCGACCCCCGGACAAAACGTAAACATGGTTTCGGGGACGCAGTGGCCTGGGGGTGATCCATTCCTCCAGCGGCAGAATGAGCCCTCAATTGCTGTATCTTCGCGGAATCCGCTGCACCTGCTCGCGGGGGCAAATGATTACCGCACAGTTGATTTGAATTTCTTCGCTACTGGAGAGACAGGTGACGCGTGGCTTGGGGTCTTTAAATCCTTTGACGGCGGCGCAACGTGGCAAAGCACACTCCTTCCTGGATATCCGCTGGATCAAACGGCTGAAGGGCTCTCCTCACCGTTGAAAACGCCTATGCAGTTTCAGGCGGCCTCCGATCCAGTCGTACGCGCTGGGACCAACGGTCTTTTTTTCTACAGCGGAATTGCCTTCAACCGAAACCAGAATAGCGGCGTTGTGTTCATCTCAAGATTCATAGACCTGAATAACAAAGAAAACGGAAGTGCGACAACCACGACGAGCAGCACCAACACCGATCCCATCCGGTACATCGGCACGGCTGTGCTAGACACTGGTAACGCCGGACAATTCCTGGACAAGCCGTGGATCGCCGTGGACATACCGCGTGGCACGGCGGTTTGCACCATTTCCGTGCCGGAACCTGGTGCGCCGGGTGGTACAGTCACCCAAAAAATTCCAGCCGGAAACGTGTACATGGCTTGGAGCGACTTTGTCGGTAACAGCCTCGTTCGCACCAAGGTTTATTTTTCGAGATCTACGGATTGTGGAGCAACTTGGAGCGCGCCTGTGAAGTTGAGCGAGGCCTATCCGCTAAATCAAGGTGTGACCATTGCTGTTGATCCCGGCACTGGAAACGTGTACGTGGCCTGGCGAACCGTGGCAGCGGCTAGCACGCCCGATGGTATCACGGTTGCCAAATCGACCAACGGAGGGCAGACCTTTGCCCAAGGCGTGCCGGCGATAACCTTGCCGGTGTTCAATCCCAGCAGTCCGTCCGCGACGCCATCGTTCTTTGACGAAAGCACCCTTTCCACGACCGCCGGCGGACCAGAAATGCGCACAACGGCATTTCCTGCGATGGGTATCGACGGGTGCGGCCAGATTTATCTGGCGTGGTCGCAGCGCGATCCGCAGTCAATGGGAGACGCAAGAATAATGATATCGACGTCGGTGGATGGCGTGAACTGGACGACCCCTTTTCGCGTGGACAACAATCCGGTCTTCGACGACTTCTCGAACAGCTTCAGCCGTGGCAATCAATTCATGCCCGCGCTGACGTTTGCCGGCGGCAAGCTCATGGTCCTTTACTACGATTTACATCTTGACCACACTCTCGGTTCCTTCTCGCCTGCATATCCGTCCGCATATAACTTCAACGCGGATGGGTTTCCCGTTCCTGATGCTCAAGGCCGATTGGTCCTCGAGCAGCGCGTGGATGTACCAGAGCCTGCCAGAGCCGTATTCGGCCCCTTCGTGAACGACGCCGGTCTGACCGCCATGCGTCATTTGCTGGATGTGCGCGTTGGACAATTCACGCCCGCCAGTGCGTGTCCCGCAGGAGTTCCAAGCTTCACAACCGCACGTGTGTCCCAATATCGTTTCGGCACTACAGGATTGGTGCCAAGTGTCAACGCTTCGGTACAACAGTTGGAAGTAAATCCTCCCAACCTGCCCATCTTTGAAGGCGGCATTGCGCCTTTTCTCGGCGATTATGTGGACATCGCTGGGCCAACCTTCAAGCCGAATGGAAATTCGTGGACGTTTGATACAGCCCCCGAACCTGCTCCTGTGCACATTGCAACCTGGACCGACAATCGTGATGTCCAGCCGCCGGCAAGCGGCGATTGGACCAAATACACCCCCATGTTCGCCGGGCAAAGCGTCTTTGATCCCACCCAGACTCGCCCTGCCTGCGATGCAAGCGCTACGGCCAGCCGAAACCAGAACATTTATAGCAGCCGCATTACCCAAGGTTTGGCGGTGTCATCGCCGCAAACCTCAAAGCCGTTGAGCACCACCCTCCAGCGCGCCTTCGTCATTCTCGTGCAGAACTCCACGTCCGTTGAAAGAAGCTTCCGGCTGACGATTGCGAACCAACCGCAACTCGCAAACGGCTCCCCCGATCCAAACGGTTTCGCCTCGTTTGTTGCGACCAGCAATCCGCCGCCTTCTCCGCTTCCCGCAGCGACCACCCAACTCGATATGGCCGTCGGACCCCACAACGGTATCACGCGTCCCGTTTTCGCTCTTTCCGGCAATCCGACAGCAAGCATCACCATCAACGTACAAGAGATTACCGCGCCTGGGGGCAGCTCCGTTCCTAATGGGCTCTCTGGCTTCCTCCTGCTGAACGCCGACGGTACGGTGCCGGGACTAATCGATCCCGACGGCGCGCCCGCCGGCACCACGATCGTCGGAGTAGAAGTTTACAACCCGAATGTCTCCAGCCCGAACGTTTCCAGCCCCAACGTCTCGAGCCCCAATGTTTCCAGCCCCAACGTCTCCAGCCCGAACGTTTCCAGCCCCAACGTCTCCAGCCCGAATGTGTCAAGCCAGTCTTTTACAAATGCGCCCACTGCAGGGGGATTGGCGGTCCCCAACGTCTCGAGCCCGAATGTCTCGAGTCCCAATGTTTCCAGTCCCAACGTCTCTAGCCCGAATGTGTCCAGTCCTAATGTGTCCAGCCCAAATGTTTCGTCGACGGCACTTACTACCAATGCCCCAATATCGGATGCTAATTACCTCGTAAGCAATAATGGCAACACCTCCGCGTCTTACCACGTCCAACTTGTTAGCGCACAACCGGTGACGAGCCCGCTACAGCTCCTGCTCAACAAGATTTACGCAAACCCGGTTGCTGTCGGATGCTCTCTCGGTTTGCAGCAATCCAACGTGCTGCTATCCGACGTCAGCAACCCTCCCATTCAGTCTGCCGCTACCTTTAACCCAACGGATACGGCGACCGACCCCACAGTCGCAAAGAATTCCAGCGTGACGAATACGACTTTTTCGCTCGCGCCGGGTGAGCAAGCGTTCCTTACGCTTCGCGGACCAGTCACTGGCGACGCTATGACGGCGATCAGCCAGGGACTCCTTGCGCCTGTGGTCACTTCACAAGCTGCGAATACAAACACAAACACGGTTCCATTCAGTTTTCCAGGAGGATCTTTCCCCGGCGGCGGAATCTTCGTTCTGCAAGGGCTACCCGACGCCATTACAGGAACACCCTACTCCGGCCAAATACAGGCTTTCGGTGGAACTCTGCCGTTAGCTTACGCCATCACCAGTGGTACTTTGCCGGTGACAGGCGCGATCGGTGGCGGAACCTTGACCCTGAATCCCGCCACTGGGTTGATTTCCGGCGTTCCAGGATGTTCGCCGGGCGCTTTCTGCATTTTCCCAACGACGTTTCCATTTACGGTACAGGTCACGGATTCCGCAGGACACGCCGCGTCGCAACAGCTCAGCATTCGACAAGCGGATCCGCTTAGCGTCATCAACACTAGCTTGCCTCCTGCGGTTCAAAACTCGCCCTACAATAATTTTCTGTCCTCACGCGGTGGGATTCCGCCTACCACGTGGAGTGTTGCCGGACTACCGACTGGGCTCACTCCCAGCGCCAGCGGCTCAATCACTGGTGTAGCTACAACTTCGGGAGTGTTCAATGTCCAAGTGCAAGCCACGGACTCGTCGTTCCCGCCGCAGACTACTCCGGCCACGGTTCTGCCGCTCACGGTGTTTGCAAACACTGGGCTCATTTCCATTACCCAGCAACCCGCGCCGACGGCAGCTGGCGCTCCGATCACACCTTCCGTGTTCGTTAAGGTCACAGACACGACCGGGGCTGTAGTGCCCGGAGTTACAGTCACAATCGCCATTGGGAATAACCCTTCCGGCGGAACTCTGTCAGGAACGACGTCGGCAGTAAGCGATGCTACCGGAAACGCGGTGTTTTCAAACCTGAGCATCAATGTGCCTGGAACAGGCTATACGCTCATTGCCTCGGCAACCGGCGCCGGCGGCGTAGCTTCGAACCCATTTAACATATTCCTAGCTCCGCCCACCGCACTCACGGCAGCTCTCACGCCGAGCGGCGTAGCTTTGAACTGGAATCCCAGCATCTCAACAGTCTCCGGTTACAACGTGTATCGATCGATCACATCAGGCAGCGGATATGCGAAGCTGAATGTCAGTCCCGTGCCTGGTTTAAACTTCACGGATACAGCGGTGGTAAGCGGGACAACGTACTTTTACGTTGTAACTGCGGTCGCCCTCAACGGCACCGAGAGCCCTTTTTCCAACCAAGCGACAGCCATCATACCTTAGTTGAGGGTCGCGCTGCGTGCATGGGGCGTCTCCTGATATCAGCGTGCAACCCTGCGCTGCGCGTCAGCGACTAAAGGGTCTTTGTCACCGCTCGACTTAAAGTTCAGAAACGTCTTGTAGGATTCTGCAGCTGCGGGACTCTTCAATCCTTCTTGCGCCCGACCGAGGTAGTAGCACACAGGCGGAAAAAAGTGATACGTCGGAGACTCATCAAGAAACAATGCGGTGATCTCCCCGCGACGCTTCAAACAGGTCTCCAACTCCGCGTCTGCCTCAGCGAACGCGTCGAGCTCGATATAGGCGCGTGCCAAATCGAAGCGACCCATCCAGGTGTCCGCCACTTTCTTTGCATCCTGAAAGAACTGCAGCGCATTGCGAGGTTGATTGTGCGCCAGCTCTGCTTCTCCTTCGATGAGCATGGCATAGGCCTGCCCATCGGTCTCGAGGCTTGCTTTAAGCTCTTTCGCCAGCGCCAGGGCCTGCTGCGGACGCCCCGCCTCCAGATATACGCGCGCCGCCAGATATCTCACCCCGTCATCGCTGCTGGTCTTCTGAGCGCGGTCGGCTGCCGTGAGCGCTTGGGCGGTGTGACCGCTAAGCCATTGCGCGTGACCCTGGATCGCGAGTTTCAGCCCAGCACTCTCTACGAATTTATTATTCAGGTCGGCGCCTATGCCCTTTTCCAGGAAATCGACCGCATCGCTGGAACGGCCCTGAAACAGCGCAATGTCCGCCAAACCAGCAGCTGCAAACGAGGCACCCACCATGCTCACGCCCTGGAGATGCGTATAGGTCTCGACTGCTTGACCAGGTTGGCCCTCGGCAAGCTGCGACAGCGCTAGTCCCACATACGCTCGTTCGAACGAGGAGTTAAGCTGCAGCACGTTGTGTTGTTCCTTGATGGCGGTCGCAAAGTCCCCGGCATACATTGCGTAGAGGCCCAGGTTGTTCCTTTGCGGCACATTCTTGGGATTGATTTCGATGGCCCGCTGGCCATATTCAAGCGCCTTTGGCATCTCGCGAAGAAGAAAATACGCGAACGCCAGATTCGCCGCTCCCGCGGAATCGGCCGGATAGAGTTCCACGAGTTTGTTGAATTGCTCCAGGGCCTTTTCTGGCTCTTTGGCGTGAAGATAATAGGCGCCGCGCGTCCGATATTTTTCGCGGTCGCTCATCTTGTCTATTTTCGCCAGCGCTTGTTTGTAATATTCTTGGCCCTCCTGCCTCCGCCCTAGATTGTTCAAGATCACCGCTACGCCTACATAAGCCCGAGCCATGTTCGGATCCAGTTCGATCGTGCGCTTGAACGCCTCCACAGCGTCCTCGTATTTGCCGGCCCACTGCAGATTCATCGCCGTGGAATACTGATGGGCCGCTTCGAGGGAATTTGACGTAAAGGTCTCTGCTTGCGCCATTTGCGCCCATTCTGGCGTCGTGTCACCAAGGGTAGCTCGAACCCGCGCAGCCAATTCGTCCACCGCCCGTAAAACGGTCTCTTTATCCCGCGCCTCCGTTTCGCTGGTTTGAATGGATTTTCCCGTCATTGAGTCCAGCGTTTTGCAAGAAATCGTATAGCGACTGCCGTGGCGCACGATTGAACCCGCGACAACGAACCCAACCCCTTCCCGCACCCCCACCAGCCGGGCTAGCTTTTCATCGAGAAGAGTCTCGTTTGGCTGCACTTGTCGGGCTACTTTTCGAGCTTGTTCCCGGTTGTAAAGGCTAATGAACGGTGCTCCTTCCAACGCCACGCCCAGCATCGGTTCAAGCGTGCCGTCGAAGACAGGATCAGCAGTCTCGTTCGTGAAATCCGCAATGAGCACGGAAACCGGGCCGTGCTCGATGGCAGGACGCACCGCAAATCTGTTGTGCATGAAAAAGCCGCCGCCAGCGGCCAGCGCCACAACCGCCGCAACGCCAATCCATTTCGTAGTAAGGCGCTTTGCCTTGGCCGGTGGCCCTGCAAAAACGCCAGCCGTTCGCAGAGCGGAGTTGCTCAGACTTGCCAACCCGAGACCGGAAACCATCTCGCGCTTAAGACGGTGCAGATCCGTGCGGATCTCAGAGGCGCTTTGATAACGCAGCCTACGGTCTTTCTCAAGCGACTTGCCGATGATTTCTTCCAGTCGCGCGGGGACTTGCGAATTCATCACCGTCGGCGCCGTTGGCGCACGGTTTAGAATCGCTTCCATGATGAGGCCGGACGTGCGTCCGGGAAAGGCCATTTGCCCGGTCGTCATTTCATAAAGAACCAATCCAAACGAGAAAAGGTCGGTCCGCTCATCAACCTCTTCGCCCCGAATTTGTTCGGGTGACATGTAGGAAAAGGTTCCTACAGTGCCTCCCGGTGTCGTCAGCGACTCTTGTCCGCTTAGAGTGGGCGAGGCAGAAGCGCCCACGCCTTCCGCCACTAAAGCCGTTTGCGCCAGCTTGGCCAAACCGAAGTCCAGGATTTTCGCTTGGCCGCGCTTGGTCACAAAGATGTTGGCTGGCTTGATATCGCGATGAATGATTCCCTTGCTGTGGGCAGCGTCCAGGGCATCGGCAATTTGAACAGCTAGATCGAGCGCCTCCTCCGCCGCCAGAGCCCGGCCTTCCATCTGATGTTTCAGGGTCCGGCCATCCATGAACTCCATCACGATGAAATGCTCATCCGCATCTTCGCCGATGTCATAGATGGTGCAGATGTTGGGGTGATTAAGTGCCGACGCGGCTTCGGCTTCTCGCCTAAACCTCTCTACGGCTGCTGGATTTCGCTCCATCTCGGAAGGAAGAAATTTAATGGCCACCAAACGCTTCAAACGCGTATCTTCCGCCTTGTAGACCACACCCATGCCGCCACCGCCCAACTTCTCGACGATGCGGTAATGCGAAATAATGCGTCCGAGCATAGCTGTGAGCTGTCTTTCTGCGGATGTTAGGTCACGCATCTAGACAAGTCAATGAATTCAAACCCGGCTTTAAGTCGCGCTATGGGCCACTCCGACTGCGAGGTTGCCTCACGATGCTTCGAAACTTAGGCTGGACAAGCATGCGCATGAACACGCTGCCAAGGGCAACGACGACGTATGACGGGCAATCTCAAAGTAATCCGCTCGACGAAAAGCGCCCTATGCATGCACGTGCGGTGAGGATTTTTCTTTTCCACCTATGCATCTCGGAATCGAAATAATACATAAGGCGGAGGACGCGGCAGATGTCTCGGAAAATGGAGTAAGAAACGGACGCGCCCGAATCGAACTGGACGGCCACGCAGTTCGCGTATTTGCGTTGGTCAGTCCTTTTGTTTACAGCAAATCCCTCAATTCGTCGGTGGGGCGAGTGGGGCAATTCAGGGCCTTCAAAAAAATCTAAGTGGTTGTGGCACCGTGCCTTAGCTTAGATTTTTCCTCGTTCGCAACGAGGAGGCCGGGGGTTCGAATCCCCTCTCGTCCACCAAAATTCAAAATAAAAGGGATCAAGACTAGCTTGTTATTCGCGTTCGAGAGCCCTGCGAAGCCGCGCCGCCTCACTATCCAAATGTCCAAGTTGTTCTTTTTACGAGTGCACGACGTTTTGATGACGGACAGCAGTAAGATCCGATCCATCAAGGCGATTGGCCAATCACGTTTTGCCCTTCGATGCCGAAATGTTTCGCAGCCGCGAGCAGACGTGTGTCATTCGAATAGATCACGCGGAACCCCGACTCAGCGGCCGTAGCCAGATGCATGGCATCGGCCGCGCGCAGAAACACCGACGCTGGCAGCTTCTGATAGACCTGTGCGATTCGCATGAACACCTCCTCATCTGGCGCGAGCCAACGGAAGGCTCCCGCCTCGCTATGTGCCCGCACCTGGCCGAGTACCGCAGCGTAAGCAACGGGGCGGATCGCCCCTTCGCGCAGTTTGCGATGGAATGCTGCCATCATTTCGGCCTGTCCGTGGGTCGCGCACGCCACATGGTCTGTTGCTGCTAGCATGCGAACCGCGTCTGCGCCGGCCTCTTGGTAATAGAGCCGGACCAAGTAGCTCGTATCGAAGTAGATCACTCGACCTCGTGGTCGCGCTCTTCGCTGATGATTTCCGTGGCGTCGGTTCCGCCGCGAAGATACTTGCGTTGGGCAAGAAATGCCCGGGTAAACTTCGGATTGGAAAAGAAAGGCTTAGCGGGTAGAGGTCGCGCAGGAACAATCTTTGCGACGACGCGACCACGTTCGGTGACGTACACCTCGCCCGCTAACGCCCGTCTTACCCATCTTCCGGTCGCTTGGTGCAGTTCGCGGATCGTGATCGTTTTCATGTGACTCATTGTGTCACATGGGCCGCCAACCATCAAGACGCAGCAGGCAGTTCCGACGGTTATCCTCAGGATGGCTGTATTCACCGTCGAAGTGCACTGAAAAGACAAAGAGAAAACCGTCTTGCCAGACTTGCCAATTAAGGGCCCCGTGAAGATAGCTAAGCGACTGTGGCGCCTAACCTTAGTGTTTTCCCCTCACCGTTCGCAACGAGGAGGCCGGGGGTTCGAATCCCCTCTCGTCCACCAGATTCCAAAGTACTTACGCGATTTTCGAAGAAACGCGAAAAGCTTATTTTCTGCGTAAATCAAGCTCTCGAAAAGGCAAGTGACTGACAGCGAGAGCGCATGCGAATTGTGACGCATGACGCGCAATGTTCTTGAAAGGCATTTTTCCCACCGAATGCAGCAAGCGCGGTTTCACATGGACGGACTTTATATTCGTCGCTTCGATTGGCTACGCTATTTGGGAGGTTCGTCAAGGATCGCCTCGGCTTTTGGGTCCCAATAAGTTCTCTTCCCGGTCCAATAGGAACGCGTAGCCATCATGCATGCCACAGAGTGTGCGAATCCATGGTGTACGGTCGCATTTGGTTGCTTGCGACTGCGCAAACACTCCAGCCAATTGGTCATGTGCGAGGGTTCTTCATCACCCATTCCCATCGGCGGGAGACTCGTGTCTCCAGGCAACAAGAGGTCTTTCACGGCTCGCTTCGAATCCACCGTCAGGTCGTCTTCGTGATTGCCTTTCTCTTCCACAAGCTGCCAGCGAGGGCTGCCCTCCCCGCCCGTATTGACCATGGTGGCCTTTTTCCCCATGATGCGGGTAAAGCTGGGCGCATCGTTCCCAAAACTGGTCGAATAGCTTGCCATGAATCCGTTCGCGTAGGTAAACAACGCCTGGAGGGTATCCGGATTCTCCCGGCCGTCATGCCACGCAAAAATTCCGCCGTTCGCCACGACGGAGTACGGATAGTCCACGTCCATGAAAAAGTGGCAGAGATCAATGCCATGGCTCATCCACTGGTCTGCGATGCCGCTGGAAAAATCTTTGTAGAGGCGAAACTCAAAATGAAGCTGCGGATCAAAAGGCCTGAACGGTTTGGTCATGAGCCAGGCGCGCCAGTCGGTGTCCTGTTCGCGAATCATCTTCACTTCAGAACGCCCTCGCCATCGCGGGCCGTGATAGTTCCATACAATCTCATATTTCGTGACGTTGCCGAGAGCGCCGGTTCGGATCAGGTCGCGCGCCGCAATCTGATACGGCTCGCTGCGATGTTGTGTGCCAATCTGAGTGATGAGATTCCGCGCAAGAACAACATCGCGCGCTCCCTTCACCTCTTCGAGAATATTGCCCATGGGCTTTTCGCAATAAGCGTCTTTGCCCGCTTCCGCCGTCAGCTTAAGAATTGGTGAATGCGAGTGTTCGGGCGTGGAAATCATCACGCCGTCCAAGTCTTTAAGAGCCAACAGGTCCTGTGGATGCTTAAGAGCACGCGGTGCCTTGCCATAGTATTTCTGATTGTTGGCCACGGCACGCTCGAGGTTGTGAGTCCAAACGTCACAGACGGCCGAGACCTCGACGTTCTGCTTGGCTTTGAGAAACGCGACAATCCCGTCGAGTTCTGTGCCGCGGTTTCCCACGCCAATGTGCCCGAGCGAGATGCGGTCATTGGCCCCGACAATGCGCGAATAAGAGAGCGCCGGGTTGGTCATTGCTGCGCCCCCTGCGGCAACGGCCGCACTTTTTTGTAGGAATTCTCTTCGGTTAAGTCTGCTGTCCATTGCCGTTTCTCCTTGCGATAATGCGCGACGGGGATTGTTCATGAGGTCCCTCCATTCGGGGATCTGGCTAATGTCTGCAGGAAAGACTCACGGTAGGTTCGGTCTCGGAGGGCTTCGGTGCCGCCGGCACGCGTAGTCGAAAGCGCAGCGACGGCATTGCCGTATTCAAGACACTCTTCCAGGTTACAGCGGAGAATGAATTTATGAAGGAAGCCGGCGTTGAAGCTGTCGCCTGCGCCGACGGTATCGACTGTCTGAACCGAGAGAGAGGGTGCGTGAAATTGATTCTTGCCGCGCTTTGCAATCACACCTTTCTTTCCGCACTTGATCACGACAATGGGAACGAACCGCGATAGAACCTCAAGCGCGTCCTGAACGTCATTTGTGGCAGCCAGCTTACATGCTTCTCTCTCGTTGGGGAGGAAGATGTCCACACTCTTCAGCACTGACTTGACGTCATCGGCCCAGAGACCTTCCGGATCATCGTTTGTATCCAGCGACGTGGTGAGGCCCGAGTGCTTCACTTGTGAAAAAAGCTCAGGAATCCTGGGACGGAGTCCGCGCAAGAGAAAAAAGGAAGAAAGATGAAAATGGGAGGCGCTGCGCAGATAGTTCAGATCGAGGTGGGCAAATTGCAGGTCTAGTGTGGTTCCCAAATAAGTGAGAATCTGGCGCTGCTTCGAAAGAGGAAGAATCACGGTGACGCCCGTGGTCCTGCCCGCAAGAACCTTTACGCCGGAAACATCCACGCAGCTTTCTTGCAGGCGGTCCACACAGAATTTGCCGAGCGGGTCGCCGCCGATGCAGGAGGTGAAGCCAACACGGCTGCCCAGGAGCGCAATGTTGTGCGCGAAGATCGCCGAAGAACTACCGAGAGTGATTGCAAAATCATCCGCAAGATGCTCTCGCTCAGGTTCGAGCGTTGCGGGCAGACCGTACAAAATCAAGTCGGCATTGAGTTCACCGACAACGCTGACGTCAAAGCGTTTCACCGCGCCGTCTCCTTTTTCAGGACGGGTTCGATGCTGACGCCCGGCTCGAAACGCTCAACATGTTCTTTTTGAATGCGAGCCGGAAATGTGGCGAGGCAATTTGCGGCTCCGCAGGCAACAGCGAGCGCCAGACTGCGTTCGAAGGAAAAACCCGATGCAGTGGCAAAGGCGAAGCCTGCAAGAGCCGAGTCGCCGCAGCCAACCGTAGATTTGGCGCGCAACGGAGTCATCCAGGCATGAATGGCAGGTTCATCGTACTGCTGGATACCGACGATCCCTTGGTCACCAAGGCTGATAGCGGCGGACTTCGCGCCGCGCTCCAGCAGTTTGCGCACTGCCGCGCTGGCCGACACAACATCGTTCACCGCAAACCCAGTAACGCTTTGCGCTTCTTCGCGATTGATTTTGACGAAGTCCGGCCGAGCGGCAAGAGCCGCGTCCAAGGATGGGCCGCTGGTGTCCACAAAGGTAAGGCACCCGGAGGACTGTGCTAGTTTCAACAGCACAGCAGAGGCTTCCGCGGGAACGCCGGGAGGCTGGCTCCCGGAGACTAGCACAATTTTCTTGCTTGCAGCCCGCTGAAACTGTGTCTCGCATGTTTTTTGAAATTCGCACCATTCGGATGGCGCAATCGCTCCTCCCGGTTCGAGGATTTCGGTCACGCCTCCGCGAGTGTCAATGATTTCGAGGTTGACGCGAGTGGGGTGGGCTGTGGAGACAGAGATTGCCTCGATTTTTAGCACGTGAAGCCCTTCCTTTAATTCGTTTCCCGTTGCGCCGCCGGCAAATCCAATCCACTTTGGAGTTGCCCCTAGCCCTCGGAGCGCCATGGCAACGTGCGCAGCCTTTCCTCCCGGCGCGCGATCGACTCTGGAGGCACGATTGACGCGTCCGATTTGGAATTGATCCAAGACAAGCCGCGTGTCAATGGCAGGGTTCAAGCTCACACAAAAGAAAACGGCGGACTGCGTGCGCGAGTCCGCTTCCGGCTTATTTAACGGCTTGTTCATTGGCAGGATACTTTTCCGACCAGGGCGTCGCGTGACGTAAGCTCGCGTTGACCGCCTGAATGTTGGCGACGCCTTCGGCCTCCAGCCATTTTTGAAGCGCCTCTGCCCCGCCCCGGACAAAAACGCCAACGCCGTCCTTCCAGGTGGCGCGTCCACAAAGGACACCGCAAAAATGGACCCCGGCTTGGGAGGCAAGTTCGAGAGCTTCGTTGAAAACGCGATTGCTGACGCCCGCGGAGAGAAATAGAAAGGGCTTCGAGGCAACCTCCGCGGCGCGGCTAAATAGATCGAGGGCTTCTTTGCGGCTGTATACGAACGTGCCGTCAGAGGACGAAGACCCTTGTACGTAGGCCATGGTTACGGGAACCCCCACTTTCAAAACGTCAACGCAATAGCGAGGCTGCGAGAATTCCTTCATGGCGCTCGTCAGGATATCCGGCTTGCAGCGCGCAAACTCTGGAGTGTGCTCCTCCACACCGGCCTGGTAAGGAACGATTTCAAGAAAAAAGGGGACGTCCGCACCGGCGCATTCCCAGCCGACTCGCTCCACCCATGCACGCTTGCGATCCATGATTTCCTGCGCATCCGACAGGGCATAGTACAGCAAGACCTTGATGCAGTGGGCACCAACCTCGACCAACCGGCGCACGGACCAGCCTTCCAGCAACCGTGGGAGGCGGCCAGAAACGTTTCGATCGTAGCCACTGACTTCGTAGGCCATCAGAAGCCCTGAAGATGAGGCACGCTGAGCCACCGCAGGCAAACCGTATTCCGGCTCAAGAAGAACTGCACTGGCGTGCGGAGAAAGGGCCCGCACGACGATAGATTTGAATTGGTCAAGTTGTTCGCGCGGGACAGCGTTCTTCTCG
>Ga0126378_10000310_pt1 | contig 36860 bp, 27 predicted proteins | sample PanSoiMetPlot_23_FD_92587 | JGI IMG/M metagenome (GOLD analysis project Ga0126378, IMG submission 92587) | Tropical forest soil microbial communities from Panama - MetaG Plot_23 | ecosystem: Environmental > Terrestrial > Soil > Tropical forest > Bulk soil | place: Panama | collected 2016-02-17
ACCCAATGGTGGCGTGACGCCGTCGTCTATCAGATCTACCCGCGCTCGTTCCAGGACACTAACGGCGACGGTGTTGGTGACCTCGCGGGCATCACAAGCCGCCTGGAGTACCTGAGCTGGCTCGGAGTCGACGCTCTCTGGCTCACGCCGATCACCGCGTCGCCCGATGACGACTTTGGCTACGACGTCAGCGACTACTACAGCGTGCAGCCGGTTCTCGGCGACCTGGCGTCCGTGGACCGCCTGGTCGAAGCGGCCGGGCGGTGCGACATCCGCGTCGTGATGGACATAGTTCCGAACCACACAAGCGACCGTCACGCGTGGTTCAAGGATGCTCGGGCCTCGCGGGAATCTGTCCACCGCGATTGGTACGTATGGGCAGGCCCGTCGCGTGACGGATCACTGCCCAACAACTGGCTCAGCGTCTTTGGCGGTCCGGCCTGGGAGCAGGATGCTGCGACCGGTCAGTTCTACCTTCACCAGTTCCTCCCCAGCCAACCGGATCTGAACTGGTGGAACCCGCAGGTGCGGGACGAGTTCGATCGCATCCTTCGCTTCTGGTTCGACCGTGGCGTCGCCGGGTTCCGGATCGACACAGCCAACAAGGTGGTCAAGGACTCGCTGCTGCGCGACAACCCGCCGGTGCGGCCTAGCGATCACCCGATGCAACGCCGGCTTGGCCAGCGCCCCGCCTGGACGAGCAGCCAGGCCGGCGTGCACGAAGTGTGGCGGCGCTGGCGCGCCGTGTGCCGGGAGTACAAGCCAGAGCGAATGTTGGTGGGCGAGACCTGGCTCTTCGACCTGGACGAGGTGGCGCGCTACTACGGTGCGGACGACGAGCTTCACATGAACTTCAACTTTCCGTTCGTGTATGCGGACTTCAGCGCGGAAGCGCTGCGCGAGGTCGTCGAGCGGACTGAGACTACCCTCGGTGGCAGCCGCTGGCCGGCGTGGACGGCGAGCAACCACGACGTCTCCCGGTTTCCAAGCCGCTGGTGCAGAGGTGATCGGCGCCGGATCGGGATGGCGCTGATCATGCTGCTTACCCTTCGCGGCACGCCTTTCCTCTATTACGGGGACGAGCTGGGCATGACGGACGTGGCCGTGCCCAGCGACCGCACTGCCGACCCGCTCTCGCGCCGCATGCCCGGCCAGCACAGGGGGCGCGACCCGGAGCGGACGCCGATGCTGTGGCGCACCGGTCCAGGAGCGGGCTTCACGGCCGCCGGCGTGGACCCGTGGCTGCCGCTGGGCGACTCTCAGATCAGCGTCGAGCAGCAGCAAGACGATCACGCGTCGACGCTGCGCCTGTGCCGTGACTTGATCAGGCTGCGGCACGATTCATCCGATCTGCGTTCGGGCGGCTACACGAGCCTGGATACGCCCGCCGGGGTTTGGGCCTACCGCCGCGGGACCGATACGGTGGTCGCGCTGAACTTTCGGGATGAGGAGGTCGCGGTGCCAGGGGTGCGTGGCCGTATTCTCATCGCCACTGAGCGCGCACACGACGGTACCGAGGTGGCCGGCCTTCTGAGACTCGGACCGGCTGAGGCGGTCGTCGTGATCAGCGGTCAGCGGTAGTCGAGTACAGCGCCTCGATCTCGCGCTCGTAGCGCTCCACGATCACGCGGCGCCGCCTCTTGAGCGTGGGGGTCAGCTCGCCCGATTCGGCGGTCCACTCCACCGGAAGAACGGCGAAGCGCTTCACCTGCTCGACACGTGCCAGACGCTCATTGGCCGCGTCGACGGCTCGCTGCAACTCCGCCAGCAGTGCGGGATGCTCGGCGAGCTGGGCTGTCGAGCCGGCCTCGATCCCGTGCCGCTTCGCCCAGACTGGCGCCATCTCGGTGTCGAGTACCAGCAACGCCGTGATGTACGCGCGCCGATCGCCCGCGACGCACGCCTGCCCCACCAGCGGGTGCTGCAGGAGCAGGTTCTCGATGTTGGCCGGGGAAATGTTCTTGCCGCCGGCTGTGATGATCAGCTCTTTCTTCCGGTCGATGATCTTCACGTATCCGCCGTCGTCGACCGTCCCGATGTCTCCGGTGTGCATCCAGCCCTCGCCGTCGATGGCCTCTGCCGTCCTCGGGGGGTCCTTGTAGTAGCCCTTCATCACTATCGGGCCGCGGACCAGGATCTCGCCGTCATCGGCGAGCTTGAGCTCGATCCCCGGATAGGCGTAGCCGACCGTCCCGTTTTGGGCCCGGTCGAGCGCGCTGATGGTGGCAGCGCACGTCAGCTCGGTCATACCCCAGCCTTCGGTCATGCTGAGCCCCAGCGCCTGGAAGAACTCGATGATGCCCGGGTCGATGGGCGCTGCCCCGGTCACCGCTTGCTGGCACTCTTCCAGCCCGACCCGGGCAAGGATCGCGCGGGCTACCGGTGCTGCCCGGTCTGCTGCGGCCTGCAGCCCGGCGGGCACCTCCGCGCCTCGCTGGCGCAGCTGGACCACCTGCCGCCGCACCTCGATCACCTGCTCGACGCCCTGCCGGCGTGCGGCGTCGGGCTCGCCGGCGATGGCGGCGCTGAGACCGGCGTGCAGCTTCTCCCAGACACGGGGGACGCCGACCACTACTGTGGGACGAACCTCGAGCGCGACCTGGAACAGCTGTCGCGGGTCAGGGCAGAAGTGGACGGTTCCGCCGTTCACGATCGGGAGCCAGTGGTCGACGGTGCGGCCGGTCGCATGAGCCATCGGCAGGTAGGAGATGGAGCGTCCGCCGTCGACTGGTGGGATGACGCGGTTGTTGGCCGCTGCTAGCCACAACACATTGTGGTGCGGGATCATCACGCCCTTGGGCGGCCCGGTCGTACCTGACGTATACATGACGGTGGCCAGGTCGTCCGGCGTCACCTGCCGCCACGAGACGTCGAAGGCGTTAAGGGAGCGCTCGGCCTCGGCGCGGCCTGCGTTCCTGACCGACTCAAACGTGACGAGCCAGTCCTCGCCGCGCTCTGGTTCGCCGTGGAGCAGCACGACCCGGCGCAGGTGCGGCAGCTCGCTGCGTACAGCCTCCAGCTTCCCCAGGAACTCGCGGTTCTCGACCACTGCGATCGACGCCTCGCAGTGATTGGCGATGTAGGCGGCCTGCTCCGGCGCCAGGGTGTTGTAGAGGCTGACTGGACAGCCCCGGGCATGAAGTGCAGCCAGGTCAGCCATGTGCGGTTCAGGGCGGTTGCGCGACCAGATCAGCATGAACTGGCCGGGGCCAAAACCCAGCGACAGGAGGCCAAGCGTCACCTCAGCCACCGCCTCACGATACTGGCGCCATGTCAGCGCCTCCCAGGCGCCGTCCACACGCCACTTGAGCGCATCGGTGTCCGCTAGCCGCTCGACGGTGTCGGCAAAGACGCCCGGCAGCGTCTTGCCTGCGACCTCGGCGTCGATCTCTGCTCGCGCAGCCGTGACGTCCGTCGAGACCTGAACCTGTGCCATGTGTGTGACCTCCCAGCCGAAGCATAGACGCGCCTGCGTGCGCTCAGGCTGAAAAAACAGCGCCTACAGCGGGCACCAGAACTTGAACGAAACTCGTTCGTAGCCGAGTGCCTCGTAGAACCGGTGTGCGTGCTCGCGCTCAGGTTGAAGACCGCTGGTCAGCTCGATGCCCTCACAGCCCTCGGCGCGGGCCAGCTCAGCGGCTCGTTCCATCAGGCTGCGACCGACGCCGCGCCGGCGCGCGGAGTCACGAACGACCATCGCCGTAACCCTGGCCACGGGCCGCGCATGCGTGATCTGGAGCTGGAGGGACAGCTCCAGCAGGCCCAGCGCCTCACCGTCGGCCTCGCCCAGAATGACACGAGCGCCCGGTCGACTTAGCCGGGATAACGCTTCCCTGGCGGAGATCGGATAGCCAAGCTGCCCCAACAGCTCGGCGACGACGGCGGCGTCGTCAGCCACGGCCGGGCGGAGAGTCGGGCGCTGCATTGGCGACTCACCGGCCGCGACTGGCGCGCTCATTTCAACCAGGCGGATGCTGTTCGCGCGGCACTGCTTCGTCGAGCAGGCTGCGCGCAAGCGTGAGAGGTTTCACTGCCTTGTCTCTTGCGAGCACTTTGAGTTGCTGGCGTACGCGCCGGGCTCTCGACAGTTGATCGCCGGTATCACTTGCCTGTGGGCGGCTCAGCCCGAGCGCGGGGCGGCCCGACCCCAGGCCGAGGCCCCACCCAGGCCGAACGGCAGCCGCCGGAAGACCTCCTCACTGATGAGAAAGCCCGCGAAGATCAACAGCACGCCCAGTAACTCCCCCGGGGCTGCGGCCCAGGTCACGCCGAAGCGCTCCAGCCCGCTCGTAAGACCAGACGTGGCGCCACCCAGTGCTATCAAGACAGTCGCCGGGACTCGCGAGTTGAGCTTGCCCGCCGCCAGCGCCCTGATCGCCTCAGGGACCGACGCGACGAGGTTCACCGTAACGGCCACCACCCGGTAAAGCTGGCCCACCACCGGAGCCGACGGCCCTCCCCGCAGCACCTTCAGCTTGGGCATGTACACGTACGCGGAAAAGAGCGCACCAAAGATCAGGCACAGCCCACCCGCGTTGAACGGTCCGGTCAGGATGCGCAGATAGCCAGGGACAGCGGTGCCGACCGGGACCCGTGTCTGGGGGTCCAGCGCGTAGCCTGGCTCGGGCAGCGTCGCAGAGATGGTGAGCAGCGCGACCACGGCTGAGGCGATGGCGAGAAGGGCCATAGCTGCGTGCGCCGCAATTGATCGGCGCCAGGCGGTGGCCACAATCACAGCGGCCCCAGCCAGGATCGCGATGACGATCACAAGAGCAACGTTGGACCAGGCGGTCGGACGGCCCTGCCTGATCAGCGCCAGCTGGCTCAGGTAAGCGAACAGCCCACCCAGCGCGATCGAGAAGCCGGCGAAATAGCCGAACCCTGTTCGTGACAGGAGGTAGAAGGTGCCCATCCCCAGGTAGGCGGCTACGAGGATTGCCCCGAAGAGGTACCAGGCGCGATAGAGTCCCGCATTCCAGCCGAACGCGGCGCCGGCGAACTGAGTGCCTGAGCTGATGCCGTACCAGATCAGCCCCAGCCCCCACACGAGCTGAAAGCTGTGCCGGCGGTGCCGCCACTGGTCGAGGACGAGCGCCGCAAAGAGGAGGCTGATCAGGGCCGCCAGCAAGGGCAACAGCGAGTTGAGCACCATTACTCCGCCGCCGGGGCGGCGTCAATATAAGACAGCGCCACCCCAACGTGCCCTCGAGCCAACGTCGCGAGGTCGGCGTCCAGCGGTGCGCAGGCTTCCTGCACAGACGGCCGGTCCTGATCGCCCTGGCGCCCCGGCTCCGGCATCGCAAGAACATACAGGATCTCGGCGGCCACCGAGGCGGCAAAATCGCAGTTCCGGCAGAGCATCTCGCACGGCACCTCTGATAGGGTTCGAGCGTTCGGTTGCGAGCGACCCCGCTGGGAAGGGAGCTCACCTGCAAGGAGGGAGACGTTGTTTCCCGGTCTTCGCATGATCACGGTTGCCCTGACCACAATCGCCGCGATGGTGACTGCCAGCCTGGCGCCGTCGCACCATAGAGACCTTGGACGCCACGCCGTCGCCGGGCCGGGAGCCCTAAGCCGGCCGACCTTCCACGAGGCAATGTCGCCGATCCCAAGCGGGCGAGACGAGATCTGGGAATACAAAAAGCAAGTCGCCCGCGATACCGCTGCCGCAAAAGCTGCGGCGGCGGCCGCTCAGCAGGCAAAGCCCGCGGCGGCAACGCCCCGGCCGCCCGCCAACTACGGGTCGGGCCCGATCCAGGACATCATCACCAGGGCCTTCTCGCCATATGGACCGAACGCGGTCGCGTGGGGTCTCCGGGTCGCGAACTGCGAATCCGGCTTCAACCCCCGCGCCTACAACCCGGCCGGCCCCTACTACGGGCTCTTCCAGTTCCTGATGCCCACTTTCAAGGCGACTCCCTACGGCAGCGGCGACATCTACGACCCGGTGGCCAACGCCAACGCGGCAGCGTGGAAGTGGGCGAACGGCGGGGCCTCCTCCTGGGGATGCAGATAGTGCGCCAGTAGCGCACTAGACTCATTGCTTCGTGACTCCGCCGCAGCTCCAGCGAGCCGCCCTGGAGGAGCTGATCGCCAGCCTGAACCCCGTCCAGCGGGAGGCGGTCGAGCACCTCGAAGGCCCGCTGCTGATTTTCGCGGGAGCGGGCAGCGGCAAGACCCGAGTGCTGACCACGCGGATCGCCAACCTGATCGCGCAGCGCAAGGTGTGGCCCGACCGGCTGCTGGCTGTCACGTTCACGAACAAGGCCGCGCGGGAGATGCGCCAGCGCGTTGCACGGCTTGTCGAGGGTGCGGACCAGATGTGGGTTGGCACGTTTCACCACACGGCTGTCCGGATGCTGCGGCGCGACGCCGAGCGCCTGGGCGTGCCGCGGTCCTTCACGATCTTCGACGAGGACGACAGCCGGGCCGCGCTCAAGCGCGTGCTCGACGAGCTCCGGCTGGACCCCAAGAAGCACCCTCCGGGTGTGATCCTGGCACGCATCTCCAGAGCGAAGAACGAGCTCGTTGACCCTGAGTCCTATAAGGTCGAGAGCTATCGCGACGAGATCGTGCGTCGCTCCTACGAGCGGTATGAGAAGGTCCTTCGGCAGTCGGGCGGCCTCGACTTCGACGACCTGATCGTGAAGGTGGTTCGCCTCCTCCAGTCGGACGAGGAGGCGCGCGAGAGATGGCGCGACCGCTTCCGGTACGTGCTGGTGGACGAGTACCAGGACACCAACCATGCCCAGTACGTCCTCGTCAATCTGATCGCAGGCGCGCACCGCAACCTGGCCGTGGTCGGAGACGACGACCAGAGCATCTATGGCTTTCGAGGAGCCGACGTGAGGAACATTCTCAACTTTGAGAAGGACTATCCCGAGGCCAAGGTTGTACATCTCGAGCAGAACTACCGCTCCACCCAGGACATCCTCGATGCGGCCCATCACGTGATTCGCAACAACGAGGAAAGGGCGCCGAAACGGCTCTGGACCGAACGCCTGGGTGGGGAGCGCTTGCAAGCGGCCCAGCTCTACAACGACGTCGAAGAGGCGGAGTACGTCGCCGACGAGATCACCCGGCTTCGCCGTGTCGAGGGCAGACGCTCCGGCGACTTCGCAGTCCTGTACCGCACCAACGCCCAGTCACGTGCCTTCGAGGACGTCTTCGGCCGCCGCCGCATCCCCTACCGGTTGGTGGGCGGAGTCCGCTTCTGGGAGCGGCGCGAGGTCAAGGACGTGCTCGCGTATCTGCGGCTGATCCAGAACCCCGCTGACATGGTCAGCTTCACGCGCATCGTCAACGTGCCCAGGCGCAAGATCGGGCCGGTCAGCGTCGAGGCGGTGGTCACCGCTGCCACCGGGAGCGGGCGTGACGTGCTCGACGTCCTTGCCGAGCCGGAGGCGGTGCCCAACCTGCCCAAGCCCGCTCTGGCACCACTGGAGCGCTTCCGGCAGCAGCTCGCATCCATGCGGGCGACGCTCGGCGCGCTGGCGCCCGGTGAGCTGATCGAGCACGTCATCGAAGTCACGGGCCTGGGCGGCTACTACGCCGATGGCAGCCCGCAGGGCGACGCTCGGATGGAGAACCTCCGCGAGCTGCGCGGTCTCGCCGAAGAGTTCGACTCTCACCCCGACCGGGGCGAGGCGCTCGAGACTTTCCTGACCGAGGTGACGCTGCGCTCGGACGTCGATGCCTACGCGGAAGATGACGAGGGTGTGACGCTGATCACCCTTCACATGGTCAAGGGCCTCGAGTTCCCAGTCGTCTTCATGGTCGGAATGGAGGAGAACCTGCTGCCCCATCGGCGCGCCGTCGAGGACCCCAAGGAGATGCCGGAGGAACGGCGCCTCTGCTACGTCGGCATAACCCGGGCACAGGATCGCCTGTATCTGACCTGCTCGTTCAAGCGGCACCTGTACGGCCGCTCGGAGGCCTCGTTCCCCAGCCGCTTTCTCCAGGAGATTCCGCAAGCGCTGCTTGGGGCTCCTCGGCGGGGGGCAGCCCCCGTTGCGCCGCCGCGTGGCGGCTACCGCGAACGGCTGGTGCAGCGGCAGGTGCAGGCTGCCCCGGCGGCGCCACCCGTGCAGCGCTATCACGAGGGGGACCGGGTGCAGCACCGGAAGTTCGGCCTGGGCGTGGTCATGAAGAGCACGCTGACAAGGACGGACGAGGAGCTCCTGGTTCGGTTCGATGGCGCCGGCGTGAAGATCATGAGCGCGACGATCGCTCCCCTCGCCAAGCTGTGACGACCGACGTCCGGCAGCGGCTCGAGGAGCTCCGCCGGGAGGTCCGCCGGCATGAGCACCTCTACTACGTGCTCGACCAGCCCGAGATGACCGACGTTCAGTTCGACGCGCTGTACCGCGAGCTCGAGCAGCTCGAAGCGGAGCACCCGGACCTGGTCACTCCGGACTCCCCGACGCAGCGCGTGGGAGGCTCCCCGAGTGCTCAGTTCGCCAAGGTCCGCCACCGCTCTCCGATGCTCAGCCTCCAGAACGCCTTCGAGGAGGAGGAGATACGGGCCTGGGACAGGCGCGTCCGTGCCGTCGTCGGCGACGATGTGACCTACGTCTGCGAGCTGAAGATCGACGGTCTGGCCATGAGCCTCACCTACCAGCAGGGAAAGGACCATTCAGCCCGCCTGGTCCGTGCCGCTACGCGTGGAGATGGGTTCACCGGTGAGGATGTGACCGCCAACGTGCGGACCATACGCAGCGTGCCGCTCACGGTCCGGCCTGTAGACGGCATGCCGGCCGAGTTCGAGGTCCGCGGGGAGGTGTACTTCCCACTGGCGGCGTTCGAGAAGCTCAACCGGGAGATGGAGGCGGCCGGCCGCCAACCCTTCATGAACCCGCGCAACGCCGGAGCGGGGAGCGTCCGGCAGCTGGATCCGCAGGTCACCGCCAGCCGCAACCTGCAGACGTTCATGTACACCCTCGACCCGGCTGGCCCAGCGCGCAGCCAGTGGGAGGTGCTCGAAGCACTGCAGGCGATGGGCCTTCGGGTCAACCTGAGCCGCACCCGATTCGACTCCATCGAGGGAGTGATCCAGTTCCACCATGACTGGCATGAACGGCGCCACCAGCTCGACCACGAGATTGACGGCGTGGTCGTCAAGGTCGATCGCCACGACCAGCAGATCGAGCTCGGGTTCGTGGCCCGTTCGCCACGCTGGGCAATCGCGTTCAAGTACGCCGCGGAGCAGGCAGAGACGGTGGTCGAAGACATCGTCTGTTATGTCGGCCGCACAGGCGTGCTGACGCCGGTGGCGCAGCTGCGCCCGGTCATCGTGGGCGGAGTGACCGTCCGCAATGCTTCGCTGCACAACGAGCAGCAGGTGAACGAGAAGGGCGCCTACCGCGGCGCAGCTGTGACGGTCCAGCGCGCCGGCGACGTGATCCCCGAGGTCGTGTCGGTCAGGGACCCCCGGCCTGGCTGGAGAATGCCGGCGCGGTGTCCGGTTTGCGGTGGCGAGGTGGTGCGCGAAGAGCCATACGCGGCGCATCGGTGCATCAACCCTTTCTGCCCGGCCCAGCGGCTGGAGCGCCTGAGGCATTTCGCGTCGCGAGGCGCCCTGGACATCGACGGCATGGGCATGTCGACGCTGCAGCAGCTCATGGACCGGGACCTGGTCAAGGAGCCCGCGGACTTCTACCGGCTGACGGTCGAAAACCTGAAGGGCCTGGAGCGGTTCGCCGAGAAGTCGGCGCAGAACCTCTTCAGTCAGCTCGAGGGCAGCCGGACGCCCGCGCTGAGCCGCTTCCTCTTCGCGCTCGGCATCCCGCAGGTCGGCGGGGCCACCGGCGACCTGCTCGCGGGTCACTTCGGAGCGCTCGACCGCCTTCGAAGTGCCACCGTGGAGCAATTGCTGGAGGTGGAGGGCGTGGGCCCGAACATGGCTCGCGAGATCCGCCTCTTCTTCGATGGCCATGGGGGGGAGCTGATCGACCACCTGCTCGCGGCCGGCGTCAGGCCCCAGGAGGCTGAGGCCCCGGCGGAGGGACCGCTGACCGGCAAGACGTTCGTATTCACGGGGACCATGACCCGTATGGCGCGACCCCAGGCAGAGGAATTGGTGCGCAGTCTCGGGGGTCGGGCGGCGGGTACCGTCAGCTCGAAGACCGACTATGTGGTGGCCGGCGAGGCCGCGGGGTCGAAGCTGGACAAGGCGCAACGGCTGAAGGTGCCGGTGCTCACGGAGGACGGGTTCTTGGAGCTGATCGGCCGGCGGCCCGCGCAATAGGGGGGTCCGCGCCGCCGAGCAGACCCGCCATCACCCGCACTGCCGAGCAGACCCGCCAGCACCCGCGCCGCCGAGCAGACCCGCCATCACCCGCGCCAGAGGGCCAAGCGCCGGCACTCGGACCTGTCCGAGAGCCGGCAGAGGGCGCAATGCCGGCAATTCGCCCAGAAGACTGCGGCACGGCGGCGCCCGGCGCTGCGCTGAGCACTAAGCCTGGATTCACCGATTCACGGCGAGCGAATTGGCGCCAAGGCGCCGCTGGGGATCGGTGGATCAGGGCTAAGCTGCAAGCGGGATGACATGCCCAAGCTGCGGCCTTACGCTTCCAGCGCACGCGCGCTTCTGCGCCCGCTGCGGCACTCGCCTTCGGGCTGACGCCCCGCCGGCACCGTCATCGCGCGCAGTGTCCGCCCCGATCTGGCTGCAGGTGCTGCTGTGGCTGGGCGCAGGCGCCCTGTTCTGGATTGCCGTGACCTACCTGGCGCTCGCGGCCGGATGGATCCCGCCGGCCTCCATCGGCACCGGCGTCGACGTGGGCGCGCTCCGTGGTGCCGCCTCCCTGTTCGCCGTATGCGCGGGCTCGCTGGCAGTCGCACACGCCGTGGCGGCGATCGGACTTGCTCGGAACCGGCCGTGGTCGCGCACCCTCGCCACAATGGTCTGCGTAGTGTGGGCGCTGACTTGCGTCGGGGTTCCAGTCGGGCTGCTGGGCATCAACGCCCTCTGGCGGTCGCGGCCCGCAGCCGGGGGCGTCCGCCCCGCCGCTTCCAGGCCCGTCAACTGAGACTTCCGGCACGAGCCGCAGGGCTCTAGTGAATCCCGGGCACTCGACCACGATCTGTAAACTCACTCGGTGACCCTCTCCAGGGATGACGTTCGTCACGTTGCGATGCTTGCTCGGCTGGGCCTCGAGCCAGGCGAAGAGGACTTCTACGCCGAGCAGCTGAGCGCGATCCTGGCCCACATCGACCGGCTGAGGGAGGTGGACACGGCAGCCGTCCCGCCCACCGCACAGGTGGTGCCGCTCGCACATCGCACCCGCAAGGATGAGCCACGGCCAGGGCTCACGCAGGAGCAGGCGCTCGCCAACGCGCCCGAAGCTCGCGACGGCTATTTCGTCGTCCGGGCCATCCAGGAGGCAGAGCCGTAGACACGATCTTGGAGCTGCACGACGCGCTGCAGAGTCGTGCCGTGACGTCCACCGAGCTGCTCGACCGTCACCTGGCTGTGATCGAGCGTCAGGAACCCCGGATCAAGGCATTTCTCCGGGTCACCGAGGATCTGGCCCGCAGCCAGGCGGCAGAAGCAGACCGCCGGCTCGCAGCCGGTGAGAACGGCAGCCCGCTCCTGGGGATCCCGCTGGCGGTCAAGGACGTGCTCTGCGTGGAAGGCGTGGAGACCACGGCGGGCTCGCAGATCCTTCGCGGCTTCCGGCCGCCCTATGACGCGACGGCGATCGCGCACCTTCGCCAGGCGGGGGCGGTTTTCGTCGGCATGACCAACTGCGACGAATTCGCGATGGGCAGCTCTACCGAGAACTCGGGCTACTTCCCGACGCACAACCCGCACGACGTCACGCGTGTGCCGGGCGGTTCCTCCGGGGGCAGCGCAGCGGCGGTGGCGTCAGGCGAGGCGGTATACGCACTCGGCACCGACACCGGCGGCTCCATCCGCCAGCCGGCGGCATTGTGCGGCGTGGTCGGCATGAAGCCGACCTACGGCAGGGTGAGCCGCTACGGCCTGATCGCGTTTGCCTCCAGCCTGGATCAGATCGGCCCGTTCACGCACAGCGTCCACGACGCCGCCCTGGTGCTTCAGGCCCTGAGCGGCTTAGACCGCCGCGACGCGACCTCCGCCGACAGACCCGTCGACATGCTCTCCGAGATCGAGCTTGGGGTGGAAGGCATGCGGCTGGGCGTGCCCCGTGAGTATTTCCAGGTCGAAGGTATGGAACCTGGCGTCAGGACCACCGTCGAGCGGGCCATTCTGGTCCTGGAGCGCGCCGGCGCCGAGCTGGTCGACGTCAGCCTGCCCCACACCGACTACGGGCTGGCGGCTTATTACATCATCGCGCCGGCGGAGTGCTCGTCCAACCTGGCGCGGTTCGACGGCGTCAAGTACGGAGTGCGCGACGAGGGTGCAAGGACCCTGCTGGACACCTACCTGCGGACGCGCCGGCACTATTTCGGAGCCGAGGTAAGACGGCGCATCATGCTGGGCACGTATGCGCTTTCGGCCGGCTACTACGAGGCCTACTACAAGAAGGCGCAGCAGATCCGCACGCTGATCGCGCAGGACTTCGAGAAGGCCTTTCAAGACTGTGACGCGATCGTCAGCGCGACCTCCCCGACGGTCGCCTTCCCGCTGGGAGCCAAGGTCGACAACCCGCTGGCCATGTATCTGAACGACGTACTGACCCTGGGCGGCAACCTGGCGGGTGTGCCCGGGATCAGCGTCCCCTGCGGCACCTCCGAGGGTCTGCCGGTCGGGCTGCAGGTGCTGGCTCCGCAGTGGGCCGACGCCACCGCACTGCGCGTCGCTCGCGCCTACGAGGTCGCGCGCGATGCCTGACAGCGCCCTCGAGGGGGGAGTCCCCCCTCAGAACAGCGAGGTGTGGGAGGCCGTCATCGGTATGGAGGTGCACGCCCAGCTGGCCACCCGTTCCAAGATGTTCTGCGACTGCTCCGCCGACTACCTGGCGGCGCAGCCCAACTCCAGCGTCTGCGAGGTCTGTCTCGGCATGCCGGGGGTGCTTCCGGTGATCAACCAGCGGGCCGTCGAGCTGGTCGTCAAGACGGGACTGGCGCTTAACTGCGAAATCGCCGCACACACCAAGTTCGACCGCAAGAACTACTTCTACCCGGACCTCCCGAAGGGCTACCAGATCAGCCAGTACGACCTGCCGATGTGCGGCAGGGGTCGCTTCGAGATGGGCGACCGGGCGGTGCGTATCACGCGCGTCCATTTAGAAGAGGACACCGGCAAGCTGCTCCATGCCGGCGACGCGCTGCACACCGCTGAGGAGTCGCTGGTCGACCTGAACCGCTCAGGCGTGCCCCTGATGGAGATCGTGAGTGAGCCCGACCTGCGGAGCGCGGAAGATTCGCGCAACTACGCGGAGGGGCTGCGGGCCCTGCTGCGGGCGATCGGCGCTTCCGAGGCGGAGATGGAGAAGGGGCAGCTGAGAGCCGAGGCCAACGTGTCGGTCCGTCCCGCGGGCGGCGATCAGCTCGGAGTCAAGACCGAGCTCAAGAACATCAACTCCTTCCGGGCTCTGCAGCGCGCCGTCGACTACGAGATCCGGCGTCAGATCGAGATCCTGGAGGCGGGCGGGGTCGTAGTCCAGGAGACGCGCGGCTGGTCAGAGGCCGAGCAGCGGACGTTCCCCCAGCGCACGAAGGAATACGCGGACGATTACCGCTACTTCGCTGAGCCCGACCTGCCGCCGCTGGAGCTCGATCTGGCGTGGGTCGAGAACCTGAGGGCGTTGCTGCCCGAGCTGCCGGCCACCCGGCGCCGCCGGCTGGAATTGCAATACCAGATCCCGGAGTACGACGCTCACCAGCTCACCGCGGAGACGGCGACCGCCGACCTGTTCGAGGCCACGGTGGCCACGGGCGCCCCCGCCAAGCAGGCAGCCAACTGGATAATCGGCACCCAGCCCACGCTCGACGCGGCCAGCCTGGCCGGCCTGATCGACATGGTGGTGAAGGGCACGATCAACCGCGAGCAGGGCCTGCTGGTTCTGAGGGAAGCACAGTCCAGCGGGAAGGGGCCGGCAGAGATTGTTCGGGAGCGCGGCCTGATCCAGGTGAGCGACCTTTCGGCACTCGCGGAGGTCGTCGACCGCGTGGTCGGGGACAACCCGCAGGCGGTCGCGGACTTCAAATCCGGGAAGCAGCAGGCAGCGAAGGCGCTGCTCGGGAAGGTCAAAGCAGCCACCGGTGGGACGGCCAATATGAGCGTTGCGCGGGACCTGCTGATGGAGCGCCTCAATCGCTGACATTTTCCAATGAACGCGGAACTGCGTATTCACTTGCGTGGCCATTCGCCTGATGGAACTTGAAAACGATCTCGAGCTCGGCGAGGCGCTTGCGGCCGGGCACGTCCGCGCTCTGGCAGAGCTCTATGACCGCTACGGCCAGCTGGCCTACTCGGTGGCGCTGCGTGTTCTGGGAGATCCAGGCCGAGCCGAGGACGCCGTCCAGGACGCGTTCCTCAAGCTCTGGCACAGCGCCAACCGCTTCGACGCCCGCCGTGGCTCGCTGCGCGCGTGGGTCGTCACGGCGGTCCGGAACCGCTCCATCGATTACCTCCGCGGCCGCAGCGCCCACGAGCGGCGAGAGCGCGAAATCCCGCTCGATGTGGAAGCCCGTGGAGAGGGTTCAGACCCCTGGAGCGAAGTGGCGACCGCTCTAGAGCGCAAGGTGGTCAGGGAGGCGCTGACCTGCCTGCCGCCAGAGCAGCGGCAGGCGGTCGAGCTGGCATATTTCGGCGGCTACAGTCACCGCGAGATCGCTGAATTGATCAGCGTCCCGGTCAGCACCGTTAAGGGCCGGATGAGGCTGGCACTGGAGAAGATGCATTCCTATCTCCAGGGCCGAGGCTTACCTCTGTGACGGTCGATTGGGGTCGCCTCGATCACGACCGTCTGGAGGAGGCCGTCGCGGCCTACGTGCTGGACGCCCTCGACGGAAAGGAGCGTGCACAGCTCGCCGCGCACGTCGAAGGCTGCCCCAGCTGCCGGGCGCTGATGTGGCGGCTGTCGCGCGCCGTGAATGGCTTGCCGATGTCCGTTGCCGACGTTCGCCCGCCGGAGCGGCTGCGCGAGCGCATCATGGCCGCCGCCGCGGTGACACCGCCCGTTCAAGAAGAGGTTGGGCAAGCGGCGCCGCGCATCATCGCCCTCCCGGTGAGTCCCTCGCCGGAGGTGCCCACCGTCGAGGCGTTCCGGACTCGCCGCAATCGACCGCTTGCGGTCGCCTACGCAGCTGCGGCTGCAGTGCTTGCAGCGGGACTTGCGGTACTCGCGGCTTTCGTTTTCAACCTGAACAACCAGCTCCAACATGCCAAGCAGCCTCCAAGCGTCTACTACCTGCAGGGGACGGGGAGCATGGCCGGTGCGAGCGGCAAGGTGACCGTCTTCGTGAATCAAGACGTGGCGCTGGTCTCCCTCAACGGGCTGCCTCAGCTGGCCAGCAGCCAGGTTTACCAGCTCTGGGTGATCGAACCAAGCAAGGGCCCGGTCTCCGTCGGAGTGTTCGCGCCCGACCGCTTCGGGAGCTACACCCTGAAGCTGGATCGGGCGCTGAAGACCGGCACGACCATCGCCGTCACCCAGGAGGACGGTCCTCAGGGCGCGCCGCAGCCGACGCGGCAGCCCGAGCTGAGCGGCACGGTCACCTCCTAACCTTCTATACATCGCGCCAGCTGCCGACCTCCACGTACACACGCAGTTCTCATGGGACGCCCCGGCGGGCGACATGGAGGCCACCTGCCGCAACGCGATCCAGATCGGGTTGCCGGCCATCGCCTTCACCGAGCATGCCGATCACGTACCCCGGGTCCATCCGACCTTGCGGCCGCTGGACATCGAGGGCTACCTCGCTGAAGTCGAGCGCTGCCGGGCGCTGTTCCCCCGCCTGCGCATCCTGAGCGGTGTCGAGCTGGGCGAGCCCCACCGATATCCGGTTGAGACTGAAGCTGTCCTCGCAGCCGGGCCCCTGGACCGGGTGCTGGGCTCGGTCCACTGCTTCGAGTGGCAGGGCCGGCTGATGGACGCGAGTCAGCTCGCCGGTCTGCCCGTGGCCCAAGTGACCGAAGCCGTGCGAGCCTATTTCCGGGAGCTGTGCGCCCTGGTCGGGAGCGCCCAGCCGTTCGAGGTGCTGGCTCATTTCGACTACCCGAAGCGCTACTGGCCGCACGCCGAGGTCCGCTATCGGGAGGAGGATTACCAGGAGGAGATTCGCGCAGTGCTCCGAGGCGGGGTGGCGCGTCAGGCCGTGCTGGAGCTGAACACCACGCGCGGCGCTGTGCCCGAACGTGGCCTGTGTCCGGGGCCGACCATCCTGCGCTGGTGGGTCGAGGAGGGCGGGCAGGCGCTGAGCTTCGGCAGCGATTCCCACGAACCCGGAAAGATCGCCCGCGGCTTCGCGCTCGCGGCACAGCTGGCCGAGGCCGCCGGCTTCAAGCCGAATGACGACCCGGCGGGGTTCTGGCGTCCATGAGCGGCGCCTCTAAGCTCAGGCTGCAACCCGAGAGCCCGGTCCACGGCGGCGCGGTCATCGCACACGACCAGGGGCGGGCTCTGCTCGTCTACTACACCATCCCTGGCGAGGTGGTCGAGGCCGAGCTCAGCGGAAAGCGTGGCGGCCTGGCCTATGCGCGTGCCACACAGGTGCTGGAACCGTCGCGGGACCGGATCGAGCCGCGCTGTCCCCACTTCGGTGAGTGCGGCGGCTGCGTCTGGCAGCACGCGCGCTACCAACGCCAGCTCGAGTTCAAGCGGCAGGCCGTCGACGATGCCTGGCGGGGGGCGGGGCTCCGCCTGCCGCCGGACACGCCGGTGCTGGGCATGGACGACCCGTGGCGGTACCGCATACGCGGCGAGTTCGAGGCGTCGTACCGGCAGGACGGCAGGGTTGAGTTCGGTTTTCACCGCATGCGCCGGCACTCTGTGCTGCCTGTGCGGACATGCCCGATCCACGACGAGCGGATCGAGCGCGCGATGCTGGCCTTCGGCCAGGCGGCCACTGAACTGAGAGTGCGAGGCCTGCAGACCCTGCTCCTGACCGTGGAGCCAACCGGCAGGGGCCTTCTCTGGCGCGCGCGATACCGTGGCCGAGGGGCATCGCCGGCTGACGCCGACCTCGCCGTCAGGGCCGCTCGACTGCTGCCTGACCTCGTGCTGCTGGACGACTCGATGAACCTGGAGTTCTGGGGCTTGAGCTTCCGGGTCCGAAGCGACACGTTTCTGCAGACGAACTACCGACAGATGCTGGTCCTGTACCGCGCAGTCCTGGACATGCTGGCGTCCGGGCCTGCCGACTCGGTGCTTGATCTCTATGCCGGCATCGGCACCATAAGCGTGGCCGCAGCCCGCCAGGCCGGCTCGGTGACGGCGATCGAGGAGAACCCCGTGGCCACGCGCCTCGCGGGGGTGAACGCGCGGATCAACGGGAGCGGCAACGTCCGCACGTGGCCCGGCCGCGTCGAGGAGGTGCTGCGTCAGGTCCGGACTGGCCAGTACCAGGCGGCTGTGCTGGACCCGCCGCGGGCTGGGTGTGCCCCAGCCGCGATTGCCGAGCTGCTGCGGCTGGCGCCCGACCGGTTGGTCTACGTGAGCTGTGAGCCGACCACCCACGCGCGCGATGTGTCACTTCTGGTGCAGGGCGGCTACCGGGTTCGGCGAGCCATAGTGGTGGACATGTTCCCGCACACATACCACGTGGAGTCCGTGGTGCTGCTCGAGCGCTCTACAGGCTCATGGACCTGACCTGGGAGCAGCTCGGCGGGGTCCTGGTGACGGTGGCAGCCACGATAGGCCTCTGTCTGGCCGCACGGCGTAGGCCCGGGCCCTGGATCATGCCCGTCGCGGGGGCACTGGGCATCTTGCTGGTCCTCTCCGAGGCGGCGTGGATCCCATGGCTGGTCGCGAGTCGTGGCTGGTCTGCGGACGTCGGGCTGCCGCTGCAGCTGTGCGATGCGGCCACACTGCTGGCGGCGGCAGCCTTATGGACACGCAGGCAGCAGCTCGTCGAGCTGACGTACTTCTGGGCCTGCGCGGGCACCCTCCAGGCCCTGGTCACCCCGGACGTGCCGGAGCCGTTCCCGAGCTTCGTCTACTTCCAGTACTACTCGGCTCACGGTGGGGTTGTGATCGCGGCGCTGTTTCTGGTGATCGGTCTGCGAATGGCGCCGGGCAAGGGCGCGGTGGTGCGAGCAGCGCTGGCAACGGCGGGATACACGGCTGCCGTCGGCCTCGCGGACGCGGTCACCGGTGGCAACTACATGTTCTTGCGCGAGCCGCCCCCAACACCCAGCCTCCTCGATGTCATGGGGCCGTGGCCGTGGTACCTCGCGACCGCGACGGTGCTGGGCGTGGTCCTGTTCGCGACGCTGAATTTGCCCTTCTGGCTCACCCGCAGGCGCGCCGTAGTTCAGGCCGCCGCCACGCCGAGGGATCGGGAACGGCGCGATCGTACGAATGCGGGTCTGCCGAGGATCGGGAACTACGCGATCGCACGAATGCGCGTCTCCCGAGGCTCGGGAACGACGCGATCGTACAAATGTGTATCTCCTGAGGCTCAGGAACGGCGCGATCGTACGAATGCGTATCTCCCGAGGCTCAGGGATTACGCAATGGGACGAAAGCGGCGTTTCTTCGGCTAATGGCTAACGCCGAACTGTCGCCACCAGCTCGCAGAGCCGGCCCACGCCTTCACGCAGGTCCTGGTCAGAGCTGGCCAGGCTGATCCGCACCGCTCCGCCAGCGACCTCACCGAAGGCGCTGCCTGGCGCGACCGCCACACCCTGCTCCTCGAGCAGCCGTACCGCGAACGTGTCGGAATCCAGCGCGGTGGGCGATATGTCGGCCAGGATGTAGAAGGCACCCTCCGGCACGGTCAGCAGCAGCCCCGCCTCACGAAGGAGGTCGACCACCAGGTCGCGGCGTCGCCGGTAGCCTGCGACCATGTCGCCGACGCAGTCCTGCGGACCGTCCAGGGCTGCCTCGGCCGCCTTCTGGGCCACCGTTGAGGAGGACGACGAGATCCCCTCAGTCACCTTGATCATGCTGTCGACCACCTGCCGCGAGGCGACGGCATAGCCGAGACGCCAGCCGGTCATCGCGTAAGTCTTGCTGAACGTGAAGCAGGTGACCACCCGCTCCGGGTCGGCGTGCTCCCGCATGCCTGGTGCGACTGGCCGGCCGTCCAGCATGATCTGGTCGTAGCACTCGTCGCTGACGACCCAGAGGCTGCGGCGCTCGGCGATGTCGCCCAGCTGCGCCAGGACCTCGGATGGATAGACGCGCCCTGTCGGGTTGTTTGGGCTGTTGACGACCAGCACCCGGGTGCGAGGACTGATCAGCGCCTCCAGCCGGTCCAGGTCGGGCAGACAGCCCATGTCGGTCGGGCATGGGTACAGGACCGGTCGGGCTTGCGCCGTAGCCAGGAGAAGGCGGTAGTTCGGCCAGCTCGGGTCGGGCAGCAAGACCTCATCGCCCGGGTTGCAGAGCGACAAGACGCCGGCGGCGATTACTCCGGCTCCGCCAGGCCCGCAGACGACCTGCTCCGCCGGTACATCGATGCCGTTCACTCGGCGGAGCTTCTCGGCGAGGCGCTCGCGCAGTAAGGGCAGCCCGGCTGTGGGGGTGTAGCCGTGCCAGCCGTCGTCGAGCGCGCGCTTGGCGGCTTCGACGATGTGGGCGGGGGTGCGGTAGTCCGGCTGGCCGACTTCCAGCCTGATCGCATCGGGCACCGATTGTGCCAGCTGCATGATCTCCCGGATGCCGGAGTGCGGAACCGCGAGCAGCGTCGTCGAGAGCTCAAGCGGTGCCACGGCAACAGTCTAGGGTTGCTTCCTGGGTAGTCTCCGAAATCAGTTCGGCCTTGAGGTGAGGCGACCCGTGGCACGGAGGTCGAGTGGCTGACCGACCGCCGGGTCAGCGGTAAAAGCGATTTTGAGGATCGGGCTCAGCCGGACCCCTCGGAACGCTTAGAATCGGGAAGCCCCGCCACCCGTCCACGCCAATGCCACACGCGCCTGAGACGTTCGTCCACCTCCACAACCACACCGAGTTCTCGCTGCTCGACGGTGCCAGCCGTATCAACGCCATGGTGGCTCGAGCGGCGGACCTCGAGATGCCTGCCCTGGCCATCACAGACCACGGCGCGATGTATGGCGCCATCCACTTCTACAAAGCGTGCTTGCAGGTAGGGATCAAGCCGATTCTCGGCTTCGAGGCATACGTGGCGCCGAGGGGCCGCTATGACCGCGAGGTGAAGGTCGACCGGGACCCATACCACCTGACCATCCTCGCCGCGGACGTCGAGGGCTACTACAACCTGATGGCGCTCTGCACCCTCGGCCAGAAGGAGGGGCTGTACTACAAGCCGCGCATCGACCGGGAGGTGCTGGCCAGGCACTCGAAGGGGCTGTTCGTGCTGTCCGGCTGCCTGGGTGGCGAACTCGCGACCAGGATCGCTCAAGGGGACGAGGACGGTGCCAGGGAGACCGTCGCAGCCTACCGCGACATCTTCGGGACCGATCGCTATGTGCTCGAAGTTCAGCGTCACGGGATCGAGCTGCAGGATCGGGTCAACGAGACGCTGACTAGGTTCTCGAACGAGTTCGGGCTGCGCCTGGTGGCGACCAACGACCTGCACTACGTGCACCGGCAGGACGCAGAGCCGCACGACGTCTTGCTCTGCCTGCAGACCGGCGCCACCTTCGACGACCCCAAGCGCTGGCGGTTCGAGTCGCAGGACTACTACCTCAAGACGCCCATGGAGATGGCGCAGATCTTCTCGGACATGCCCGGCGCCCTGGCGGCCACTCTGGACATCGCCGACCAGGTCTCCTTCAAACTCCCGCTCGGTAGCAACTTGCTGCCGCCGTTCGAAGTTCCCGAGGGCATGACCGCCGAGTCGTACTTGCGGAAGAAGGCCGAAGGCGGCCTGCGCTGGCGCTATGGCGAGAACCCTCCGCCCGAAGTGCAGGAACGCCTGGAGATGGAGCTGGACGTGATCCGCCAGACAGGCTTTTCCTCCTACATCCTGATCGTCTGGGACTTCTACAACTTCGCCCGCCAGAACGGGATCGTGACCGGACCGGGACGTGGCAGCGCGGCGGGCAGCCTGGTCAACTACTGCCTGGGCATCACCAACCTCGACCCGGTCGAGCATGGTCTTCTCTTCGAGCGGTTCCTGAACAAGGATCGGGTGTCGATGCCCGACATCGACTGCGACTTCTCGGTCGAGGGACGCGACCGCGTCATCCGGTATGTGGCCGAGAAGTATGGCGCCGGCCGGGTCGCCCAGATCATCACGTTCACGACCATGGCCTCCAAGGCGGCCATCCGGGACGTCGGACGGGTCCTGGAAGTGCCACTCAAGGAAACAGACCGCCTGGCCAAGCTGGTGCCCGTCTTCCAGGGGCGCTCGAAATCCCTCGACGACGCGTTGAAGGAGGTTCCTGAGTTCCGCGCAGCGTATGAGTCAGGGCCGCAGAATGGCCCGGACGGACGGCCATACGACCCGAGACGGCTCATCGACGTGGCCCGCACGCTGGAAGGCGTCTCGCGGAACGTGAGCGTCCACGCGGCGGGCGTTGTCATCGCGCCCGATGAGCTGGTCCGATACGCGCCTCTGCAGTGGGGACCAAGGTCGGGCGGAAATGGCGACGATCAGTCCCGGCAGATCATCACCCAGTACGACATGAAAGCGGTCGGGGACATCGGCCTTCTCAAGATGGACTTCCTCGGCCTGCAGAACCTGGACATCATCACCACGTGCCTGAAGCTCATCAAAGAACACCATGGGGTGGACGTCGACCTGCTCCAGCTGGGCTTCGACGACCCCAAGGCTTACGAGCTGATCTCCAACGCGGACACCCACGGCGTGTTTCAGCTCGAGGGCTCGGGCATGCGGCGGATGCTGCAGGAGATGAGGCCCCAGTGCTTTGCGGACGTCACGGCAGCCGTTGCTCTTTTCCGGCCGGGACCGATGCAGAACATCCCCGCCTACATCGCTCGCAAACAGGGGCGCGAACCGATCGAGTACCTGCACCCACGTCTGGAGCCGATCCTCAGAGACACCTACGGCGTGATCATCTATCAGGAGCAGGTCATGATGGCCGCCCGCGAGCTCGCTGGGTTCACGCTCTCCGAAGCCGACATCCTGCGCTCGGCAATGGGCAAGAAGGACAAGGCCAAGATGGCGCTCCAGCGCGACAAGTTCATAGCCGGGTGCGTCTCCAACGCAATCACACAGGCACTGGCGGAGCAGCTCTTCGACGCGATAGCGAAGTTCGCCGAGTACGGTTTCCCCAAGGCCCACGCGAGCGCTTACGCCATGATCAGCTACCAGACCGCGTATCTGAAGGCCAACTACCCGGTCGAGTACGTGACCTCCCTGCTCACCCACATGGAGGGCAACGCGGACAGGGTGGCGGCCGCGATCGTGGACACCAAGAGGCGCGGACTGGAAGTCCTGCCCCCCGACGTCAACGAGTCCGGGGTCGACTTCTCCATAGTGGACGGCCGCATCCGCTTTGGCCTGGCAGCGATCAAGAACGTCGGCCGCGGTGCTGTGGAGCAGATCGTCCAGGAGCGCGAAGCAAGGGGCGAGTTCAAGTCCCTTGACGACTTCTGCGAGCGTATGGCGGGCGTCCAGGACGTCAACGCCCGCGCCCTGGACAGCCTAGTGCGCAGCGGGGCCTGCGACGCGTTCGGTGAACGCAACCAGCTCCTCGTCACCCTCGACAAAGCTCGGCTGCGGGCCGAGCAGGCGCGCAGGGACCGCGAGTCCGGCCAGATCTCCCTCTTCGGCCTGGTCGAAGACATCGATGACCAGAGGCTCGACTACGGCATTCCAGCGGCTGCCCCGATGCCGCCCGAGCTGCGTCTGCGTCATGAGAAGGAGCTCCTCGGCCTGTACCTCTCCGACCACCCGCTGAACCGGATCGAGCAGGAGCTGGCCGCCTACACAGACACCCAGGTGGGCGAGTTGACATCCGAGCTGATCGGTCGGGAGGTCCGGATCGGCGGCCTGGTGCGCTCCTGGCGCCGAGTTGTCACGCGGAAGGGCCAGATCATGGCTTACGCAGAAGTCGAGGATCTGACCGGTGTGGTCGAGGTGACCTTCTTCCCCCGTGCCTATGACGACTTCCGCAAGGCGATGGAAGAGCCCGAGGCGGTGGTCCTCATCCAGGGCAAGGTCGACACCGCCCGCCCAGGGGGTGCAGGCCGCGCCGCAGCCCCTGCGGCTGAAGAGGATGACTTCGCCGCCGGAGAAGAGGAGCCCGAGGCTGTCACGGTGATCGCGGAGACGCTATGGGATTGGGCGCACCGCGGGGAGTGCGACCCGCCGGAGCGCCAGCGGGTCGTGCACATCGACGTCCCCGAGTGCGGCCCCGAGGTCGTCGACGAGCTGATGAGCCTGCTGGCACGGCATTCCGGCGGCGACGACGTGCTGATCCATTTTCGGGTGCAGGGGAAGCAGGTGACCGTTCAGGTCGGCGAACGGTTCAGAGTCGCGGCAGGCCAGGCGCTGAAAGACGACCTGGACGCGCATTTTCAGCGGGAGGTGACCAGGCTGGAAACGGAACGGCCTCGGGCGAAGACGAACAGCAACGGCCGGCAGGGACGCAATGGAAACGGGCGGGCCAACGGGCGCTGAGAGTCCGGTCGCCTCGGGCCGCTACATCGTGGTCAAGGCGTTGGAGGACGGCGTCATCATCATGGGGCTCACCCGCGGACGCGACACCCGCTCGCATCATTCAGAGCGGCTCGACACCGGGGAAGTGCTGGTCGCTCAGTTCACAGAGCTGACCGCCGCCATCAAGGTGCGGGGCCGGGCTGAGATCTTGACCGAGGTCGGCAACCTGTTCAGCGGCGCGTAGGCTTCAGCGACCCAGTCCGGCCACCGTCCCGTCCCGCAGCACCCAGTGACTGCTTATGATGGCGTCGGGTGCCGTGGAGGGCGCCTCCGGGTCCGCGGGCAGGACCAAGTCCACCTCCTCCGTCGGGTAGCCGATACGTGTCTCCCGTGTCTTCTTGAAGAGGTTGGTCGCGGACCTCAACCACGAAGGAGGACACCCCATGCGGGAGCTACCCGACCGGCCGAACCTGGAGCAGCTCCGCCACCAGGCCCGAGCGCTTCACCGTGCCGCCACAGCAGGCGAGGCCGAGGCCCTCCGCCGACTGAAGGAAGTGTCGCTGCGGCCGACTCTGGCCGCGGCGCAGCTCGCGCTGGCGAGAGAGTACGGCTATCCCAGCTGGTGGCGGCTGAAGGCGGAGGTGGAGCGACGACGGGCGCGCACCTCGGTGGGCTACGTGATCCGGCCCGTAACCTCGCTCGAGGAGCTGACGCGTGTGTTCGACTTCCTCGGCACTCAGGCGAGGCCGAGCATCACTCATGAGGACCGGCGCTTCAAGGAGCTCGCGCGCCGGTTTCCTGTGGATCGGTCGCTCATGCTCGCCGTGGAGAGCCCGGACGGCCGGATCGTGGGCGGCCTGCTGGCATGCCGGAGGGGCTCCGCCGTGACGCCCCGCATGATCGACCTCGAGCCGGGCCTCGCACGGGACGAGCTGATAGGGCAGCTCCTGTTAACCCTGGAGATCGAGGCCAGGCGGCTTGGAGCCGACGAGGTCTTCGAGGGTGGCGTCGGCGCCGACAGGAGCCTGTACGAGCACCTTGGTTACTTCGGCCGCAACCCTATGACCAGGCGTCTGCTACCGCTTCCGGGCCGGGCCCGGGAGGCCCTCCTCCGGCGGCTCGCCAACCCGGAGGAGAGCCAGGGAGGAGCCTGAGCACGGTCAGCGCCGCCCGGCTCGTAGTCCCGTCACCCTCCCCTAGAGAGCGGCCGCAAGGCAGATTGGAAGGCACATGCTGACAGATCGCTTACAAACACCCTCAGTGCGATCAGTTCGGTAACCCGCCTGCGTACGGTAGTGTGTTGTTCAGCCGGTTTCGGCCGGTGTTGCCCCTGGTAGAGCATGAGTTCGAGCCCAGCCCAGACTCCTCAACGTCAGTTCGTTGGATGGGGGATTCGATTGGGCGCCGCGGCGGCCCTGGTCGGCCTCTTGCTGGGCGTGGCTGCCCGGCCGGCGCTGGCTGCGGATCCCAAACTGACGATGACCGTCAGCCAGCGCTGGCAGCTGGCGGCAACTCAGGGTTTATGGACGCCTTACGTGGTCACGGTCCGCGAGGAAGGCGGCGCCGCCTTCACGGGCGACGTGGTCCTGGTCCCGAACATCAGCAGGACCCCACCCAACGCATTCCCTAGCTACCGAGCTCCGGTCACTTTGGCGAAAGGGGGCCAGCACTCGACCACGTTCTATGTCATCGACGGGCCCGACGGCTACAACGCCGAGCTCAGGGATCCTTCGGGCCGGGTGATGGCCCGCGCCCAACCGTCGGGCTCCCCAGGGTCTCGCACAGCTTTCGGCATCCTCAGCGACCTGCCGCAGGCCGAGCAGAAGATCAGCGCGCCCCTGCGTGCGCTGAGCCAGCTCGACACCGCGCTGGTGCGGTTCAGCTCGCCGCAGGACTTCCCGAGCAGCGCCGCCTACCTGAGCGGCCTCAGCGGCGTGATCATCGATCAGTTCGACAGTGGTGCTCTCAGCCAGGCTCAAGTGCTGGCACTGAAGGATTTCGTCGGCCTGGGCGGGTCGCTTGTCGTGGCTGGAGGCTTCCTCTGGCGCCACACCCTCCTCCCGTTGCCTCGGGAGCTGCTGCCGATGGCGCCTACCTCCACCGGCACCGCTTCGCTGGCGCCGCTGGCCGAGCTGGGTGGAAAGGCCACCGAAGCCACGGCGCAGGTGGCCGGCGGCGGCAATATCTCGGGCAAGGTCGTGCTGAGGGACCCTGAAGGCCAGCCTCTGGTGGTCGAAGGCACCTACGGGGCCGGTCGCGTGGTCGAGCTGACCTTCGATCCTTTCGCGCAGCCTTTCGACGCGCAAGTCGACATGGCCGGTCTGGTCTGGGGTCAGGCCATAAGCCGCGCGCTGAGCAGCGTCCAGGGCGGAGCATCTGCCCTGCCCTCCCGGGGCTTTGGGACTGCATACAACTCCAACACGAACCAGGCTGCCGGCCCCGGGAGCTGGGCGCCGGGCTTCGGCGGGAACAGAGACCAGATCAGCAACATCCTCCAGGACACACCGGCTGCAGCGTCGCCGCCCGTGGGGTTGCTCGGAGGGCTGCTGGTCGCCTATGTCCTGCTGGCCGGCTTCCTCAACTACCTCTTTGTGAAGACCCTTGGACGGCGCGTATTGATGTGGGTCAGCATTCCGGCCATCGCCCTGGCGTTCACGGCGGGCTCCTACGCCGTTGGCTTTGGAAGCCGTGGTTCAGACTTTCTTATCACCGAGGTGCAGGTCCAGCGCCTGGGGCCTGAAGGGGCGGTGGAGTCTTACAGCTTCGACGGCGTCTACCCGCCCAGAAAGGGGGACGTGAGCTTGACACTGCCGGGCGGCACGCTCGTCTCGACCGCGGTCGCGCAAGGCACGCTGGGCGACACCCGCGGTGGAGCGGTCATCACCACCGGCGCAAAGCCCCAGGCACTGCTGGGCGGCGTCGCGGTGTGGACGATGCGTCCGGTGCAGACGCTCCTGGTTACGCACCCCTACACATATGAGCCGAAGCAGTCGATGCCGATCGACGTACAGCTACGACTCTCGAAGGGTCACCTCATCGGCCGGGTCGTCAACTTGAGCTCGCAACCCGTCAACGACCTCGAGCTTGTCAGCGCCGCGGGTACTCAGGGAACCCTGGCTCGAACGCTCGCGCCCGGCGCCAGCGCTCCGGTGGATGTCGACATCAGCTCGGGCAGCGGCTCTGGAGGCACAGGGCAGACTGCCGCCGGAGTCCGGGCGACACCTGTCCCGGGCGTCTCGGCCAACTCGCGGGATGCCATGATCCGGCTGGCTCAGACCCAGGCTCTGAGCGGCCGCGCGGGCGAGTTCGCCGTGGTGGGATTCACACGCGCCATCGACTCCATCAGGGTGGATGGAGCCCCGCCAGGTCGTGCCTCGGTCGCGGCGCTCGTCGAGCCCGTGCGACTTCAGACAGCTGACTCGCTCACTGGAGTCGCGCCTCATTCCAGGTTGGTGTCCAACTACATCGGCGACGCAAGCGACCACGTCAACGTCTACGACTTCGACCTGCCAGTGGGTGTGACGACTCCGATCGGACTTACCTATCAGATGCCCGATGTAACCCAACCAGCGGTACGATCCGTCGAGGTCTACGACTGGGACAAGCACAGCTGGCGCGCCCTCGCCAAGCAGACGATCCCATCCAGGATTACCGGGCCAACGCCGCTGACCGCGGGCGAGCTCGCCGGAGGCGTGGTCCGTGTGCGGGTGCACGAGGCCCAGATCAGCGGAGCAAGCCTCGCTTTGAGCGACGGGCAGAACGCACCGTGATCGAAGTCGAGGCCCTGCACAAGCGCTTCGGGAGCCAGGTGGCACTCCAGGCCGTGGACTTCAGCATCCCAGCGGGCGAGATATTCGGATTCATCGGGCCGAACGGCGCCGGGAAGACGACCACGATCCGCATCCTGGCCACTCTGGCTCTGCCCGACGCGGGCACGGCCACCATCGGTGGGATCCCGGTTGCCCAGGATCCGCACGCGGTGCGAGAGCTGATCGGCTACATGCCCGATTTCTTCGGGGTCTACGACCGGCTCACCTCGATGGAATATCTCGAGTTCTACGCCGCCTGCCATGGGGTGCCGCGCCGCCGCCGCCGGGCCGTCGCCCACGAGCTGCTCGAGCTGGTCGACCTGACCGACCGCGCCGATGATCAGGTCGACACGCTCAGCCGGGGCATGAAACAGCGGCTTTGCCTGGGCAGGGCACTGGTCCACGACCCTCAGGTCCTGCTCCTCGATGAGCCCGCATCCGGCCTCGACCCTCGGGCCCGGATCGAGATGCGCGAGCTGATTCGGGAGCTGCGCCGGATGGGGAAGACCATCCTGGTCTCCAGCCACATCCTGCCCGAGCTCGAGGAGCTGTGCACATGGGTCGGCTTCATCGATGCGGGCCGCATGGTGGCGTCTGGGCCGATGAGCGACGTTCGCAACCAGGTGCTGACGGGGCGCAGGCTCAGGGTCGAGCTCGTGGATCCGGACGAGGTCAAGCTGCTGGCAGCTCGAGATCAGATCGATGGCCGGCGGGGCGTCATCAGTGTCCAGCTGGTCGAAGATGGCCTGGAGGTCGCAGTCGAGGAGGGGTTCAAGGACCAGGACTTGCTGATAGAGCTGGTGCGCGCCGGTGTGGCGGTCCGTTCGTTCGCTCCAGTCACTGGCGATCTCTCGGAGGCCTTCATGCGGTTGACCGGCCGGCCAACGGAGCCGGTCACATGACCTATGTCGAGCGCCTGGTGCGCCTGTTCGACAACCCACTGATCGTGAAGGACGGCGTCTCGCGCATGCGCTCCTGGCGGGCGCCACTTGTGCTGACGTTGTACCTCGGAGTTCTGGGACTCTTCGGGTACTCCGTCTTCGTGGCCCTGATCGTGATCTCGTCGAGCGACCGGAGTGGCGCTGCCCAGATCGGAGGCATCGTCTTCGAGACGATGGCGTTCATGCAGCTGTCGCTTGTCGCACTGTTCGCACCCGCCCTTGCTGCCGGTGCGATCAGCGGTGAGAGGGAGAGACAGACGTTCGATGTGCTCCTCGTGAGCCGCCTGAGCGCGCTGAGCATCGTCTGGGGCAAACTGGTGGCATCCGTCGCTTTCATGTTGCTGCTGATCCTGGCGGCGCTGCCTCTGTTCGCGGCCGTCTTCCTCTTCGGCGGCATCGACTTCGAGCAGTTCGTGATCACCCAGCTCCTGACGGTGACGACGGCCGTAAGCATCGCTGCGGTATCGCTCTTCTTGAGCGCGGCATTCGGGCGGACGCTGTCGTCGACGGTCGCGGCGTATGGCGCTGCTTTTGCAGGCATGGTCGGGACTCTGATCGTGGGTGCGCTCCTGTCGGTAGGTTTGCTCGGCCGAACGGCCGGTCAAACGGTGGCGGTCAGCGCGAACATCCATCCGCTGGAGTTCGCGAACCCTTTCTATTCGATGTGGATCGTGCTCAACATCCCCAATGGGGCACCAATGCCTCTGGGCCGGCTCATGCAGATGCTGGCTTTCATGCCGGGTTCACCGAGCAGCCTGGGCCCAATGCTTGAACCGTGGGTGGCCACTATCCTGGTCCAGGCGGGGCTGGTCGCGCTGAGCATCGCAGGGGCGGTGCAGCTGGTCCAGCATCGCCGGGCGTATGTGCCCACTCGGCCGGTCGAGCCCATCCCGGCCGTGGAGCGCGTTGACGCAGGGAGCGAAGCATGACTCAAGTTCGAGGGTTGCTCAGCCGGGCCCGTCGGCGATTGCTGGGCGAGCGGGCGGTGGTCTGGGCCGCCGGCGGGGGGGCCGTCGCGGCGGTGCTTGCGCTTGCGGCGGAGGCCTCCTACCGGCGCTGGCCCCTTGACCCCGGCTGGCCGCCCCTGATCGCCTCCCTGGTGGCCGGTCTGATCCTGGCTGCCGCCGGCTGGGCAAAGTCCTGGCCCTCGTGGGGTGAAGTCGCCCAGGCGGTCGACCTGAGGCTCGGCGCCCGTGAGCGGCTGACGACTGCGCTTGAGTTCGCGACCGAAGGCGGTGGGCTCTATGGCCGCCAGCGGGAGGACGCCGCCGCTTTCGCGGCGACCGCCGACCTTGCGGGCATGGGGCCATTGAAGGTGCCTGCCAGGATGCTCGCGGTCGCCGCGGCCGCGGGTGCGGTAGCCCTGGCGCTGGCTTTGCTGCCCAACCCTGCGCTGCAGGCGCTCCGCGAACACCGCGCCGACGCTGCAGCCCAGGCCAGGGCGGCCGACCAGATCGACGCCATCGCCCGTCAAGTGGCCGGGCAGGGAAAGCCTGGCGAAGACCCAGCCAAGCGTCAGGCGCTGGCGCGTGAGCTGCAGCAGGCGGCCGCTGCCACCCGCAAGGCGCCCGATCCCCAGTCTGCAGTTGCCCGCCTGAGTCAGGCGCAGCAGAGCCTCGGCCAGCTCAAGGACCCGAATCAGGGTGCCAAGCAGGATGCTGCGAGTGCCGCCGGCAAGCAGCTCGCACAGAACGCCGATGCGGCCAAGGCGGGTCGTGCGCTGGCCAGTCAGAACCTCAACGGCGCATCGAGCGAGCTCAACAAGCTCGCCCAGAACCTGCCGAACCTGAGTCAGCAGCAGCAACAGCAGCTGGCGCAGGCGCTCTCGCAGGCGGCTGATGCGGCATCGGGGGACCCGAAGCTCCAGACGTCCCTACGCCAGGCGGCGCAGGCGCTGGAGCGAGGAGATACAGCGGCAGCGCAGCAGGCGCTCCAGAGTGCGGCTCAGGAGGCCCAGGCGGTCAACGGCGAGGACCAGTTCCAGGGAGACGTAAACTCGGCGATCAATTCGCTGCAGGACGCTAAACAGCCTCTGGAAAACCAGGCTGCGGCGGGTCAGGGGCAGGGACGGCAGTCCCAGGGTCAGGGCCAGGGACAGCAGCCGCAGGGTCAGGGCCAGGGCCAGGGGCAGCGACCCGGTCAGGGTCAGGCCCAGGGCCTGGGTCAGGGTCAGGGCCTGGGTCAAAGCCAGGGTCAAGGCCAGGGACAGGGCCAGGGCCAGCCAGGCCAGGGTTCCGGAGGCACCGGTGGAGGCGGCGCTGGAAGCAAGCCGGCGGGCGGCACCGAGAAGGTCTACATCCCCAGTCAGGCGCAGGACACCGGGAGCGGCCAGAATCAGGGCAGCCAGGCAGGCGCGCAGAATGAACTGGTGCCATACGAACAGGTTCTTGCCCAGTATCAAAGCAGCGCCCTGAGCCAGGTCGACCGCGCCGACATCCCGGAGCAGCAGCGGCAGCTCGTGCAGCAGTACTTCAGCGACCTCACCAAATGAGGGCGGCCGAGATCCAGCCGGCCATGGAGCCGGAGCGCTTCCAGGAGCTTGCCCTCGCCATCGAGAGCGAGCTGGCCAAACTGATCGTCGGCCAGCGCGAGCTGGTGCGTTCGGTGCTCATTGCCTTGATCGCGGGCGGCCACGTCCTGCTCGAGGGCCAGCCGGGGCTCGGCAAAACCGTCCTGGTGCGCTCGCTCGGCCGCGCGCTCGACCTTGGTTTCGCCCGTGTGCAGTTCACGCCGGACCTGATGCCGGCCGACGTGACGGGCACCAACATCGTAAGCGAGGACGACAGCGGCCGCAGACGCTTCGAGTTCCAGCCCGGGCCGCTGTTCACCAACCTGCTGCTGGCCGACGAGATCAACCGTGCCACCCCGAAGACCCAGAGCTCTCTTCTGGAGGCGATGCAGGAGCGGCAGGTCACCGTCGGCGAGCGCACGCGCCCGCTGCCCAGCCCCTTCTTCGTCCTGGCGACGCAGAACCCGATCGAGCTCGAGGGCACGTACCCGCTGCCGGAAGCTCAGCTCGACCGCTTCTTCTTCAAGCTGCTGGTGCCATATCCGGATGCCGAGGAGCTGGCTGAGATCGCGCGCAGGACGACCGGTGTGACCGAAGCCGAGCTGCACCCCGTTGCGAGCGGCGAAGACCTGGCCGCGATGTCAGTGCTGGCACGCGAGGTGCCGGTCGCCGAGCCGGTCATGCAGCGGGCCGTGAGAGTCGTGCTCGGTACCCACCCGGACCGTCCCGAGGCGCCCGACGAGGTCCGCCGCTACGTGCGGTGGGGCGCCAGCCCTCGTGCGCTGCAGACGCTGGTTCTGGCGGGGCGCATCAGGGCGCTGCTCGAAGGCCGGTACAACCTGGCACTAGAGGATCTCGAAGCGGCCGCGGCGCCGGCACTGCGCCATCGGATCTTCCTGAACTTCGAAGCAGACGCCTCCGGGGTCGACACCGAACGGGTTGTGGCGGCAGTTCTCGGGCTGCAACGCAAATCAGGCAGTTGAGGCGTGCCGAGGTTCCCCGGGCGATATGCTCACCGCGGGTGAGCTGACCCTGCTCGGACGGCTGGACCTGGCGTTCAGGCGGCCCCAGAACGGTCTCTACGCGGGTGAGCGCCGTTCACCGCGCTCGGCTCGCTCGCCGGAGTTCTCCGACTTCCGGCCGTATGTTGCCGGCGACGACTTCCGCCAGATCGACTGGCCGGCCTACGCCCGGCTCGAGAAGCTGATGCTCCGCCTGTACGTCGCCGAGGAGGAGGCGTCCCTGAACCTCATCGTTGACACCAGCGGCTCGATGGTCATGGGCGAGCCACCCAAGTGGCAGGCGGCGCGGAGGCTGGCGGCGGCGCTCAGCTTCGTCGGCCTGGCCGCAATGGACCGTGTCCAGGTGGGGGAGCTGGGCGGGGGCCGCCTACCTCCGATGCGTGGTCGTGATGGGGTGTCCCGGATCTGGACCTTCCTGGAGGGCCTCGAGCCCGCAGGCGAGACAGGACCCGCTGAGCTGCGGCGCCTCCTTTGGGCTCGCCCCGGGATAACAGTGCTGATCTCTGACTTCCTCGTCGAGGAGGACGGCAGCTGGGGACCTCCGGTTGCCGGCCTGGCCTCTCGCCGCCAGGAGCCGGTCCTGTGGCAGGTTCTGTCACCCGATGAGGAACACCCGTCCATTGCCGGGGACCTCAAGCTGGTGGACGTCGAGACCGAGCGCTCGCGCGAGCTCACGATCACGCCCGGGCTCGTGGCCGACTACCAGCGGGCGCTCAGGGCACACAGGGCCGAGCTGGCCAGGTCAGCCCTGTCGGCCAGCGGCAGGTTCCTCCACTCGAGCAGCGCCGACGACCTGGAAGCCATGATGCTGGCCGGCCTGCGCGCCGGCGTAGTGAGGCGGGCTTGATGCAATTCCTGCTGCCGGGAGCGGGGCTGGCACTGCTGACAGTGCCGGCGATAGTTCTCCTTTACTTCTTGAAAGTCCGGCGACCGGAGGTCAGGGTCTCGACACTGATGTTCTGGCGCCGCTTCGTCGCAGACCGGCAAGCCAATGCACCCTGGCAGCGCCTGCGGCTCAGCCTGCTGCTCCTCCTTCAGCTCCTGGGTGCGGTCGTGCTCGGCGTCGGCTTGATGCGCCCGGGCCTGATCGGTGCAGCTGGGATCGATGCCACGACCGTCGTGATGATCGACGCCTCGCCCAGCATGGCCGCCACCGACGTCAGCCCGAGCCGGTTCGGAGCAGCTGTGGAGAGGGCGCGCTCCCTGGCTGGGCAGCTCCGGCCCGGCCAGCAGATGGCCGTGATCCTGCTAGGTGACCACGCGCAGCTGCTGGCGGCGCCGACCGGTGACTCATCGCTGCTGCGATCGGCTCTGGATCGGGCGCGGCCGTCCGGCACAGCCGGCGACTTCGCCGAGGGCATCTCCCTGGCCAACTCGATCCTCACGGGGCGTCCTGGCGGCTCGATCGTCCTGTACAGCGACGGCCACAGCCGGCCACCGAGCAGCCCAGCGCGTGTCGTGGCGCCGCTGACGTACCAGTCGATCGGCAGCACCGGCGAAAACGTCGCCATCGAGACGATGACGCGGTCGTCATCGGGCTCCGTGTTTCTGCGAGTCACCAACTATGGCCGGACCACCCGTGATCTCAAGATTGAGATGCGGGCAGACGGGCGGCTCGTGGACGTGCTGCAAGTGAAGCTCGATGGCAACACGACCACCGATCTCACCTGGTCACGGCTACCCGCCGCGGCTCAAGTGCTGGAGGCCAAGCTCACGCCTGGCGACGCGTTCGCTCTTGACGATAAGGCGTGGCTGGTCATCGCCGAGCCGCCGCATCACAGCGTCCTGCTGGTCACAGCAGAGAACGGCTTCATGCAAAAGGCGCTGAAGCTCCGGCGCGGTCTCGACCTCACCACGGTCAAGCCGGCCGACTACAAGCCAGGGCGATACGACCTGGTCGTTTTCGACGGGTTCGTGCCCGCAGGCAAGCTGCCGGAGCCGGCCCTGCTGATCAACCCCCCGCCCGGCGAGGGACCTGTCCCTCTGGGCGCCGCGATCGACCCAGGCTCTGTGCTGCCGGGCGACGTGCGCGACCCACTCCTGAGTCACGTGAGCCTGAAGGAGGTCCACATACAGAGCGCGGCCACGGTCAAGCCGCCGACGGGATGGAGGACGGTCATCTCGGCGGCGGCCGACCCGCTGCTGCTGGTCAAAGAGGGCGAGCCGCGCGACGCGGTTCTGACCTTCGACCTGCACCACTCTGACCTCCCGCTGCAGGCGGCCTTTCCGATCCTGGTCCAGAACCTGCTCGACTATCTGCTGCCTGGCGGCTTCGAAAACCAGGTATTCGCGCCCGGCCAGCCGGTGACCCTGATTGCCGAGCCGGACGCCAGGTGGGCGGATGTGACCGGGCCTGACGGCCGCACGACCCGGCTGGCACCACCTCCGTTCCCTCCGTTTACGGCGACCTCACAGCCGGGCGTGTACACGGTTCGTCAGCAGCTCTCGTCGGGGGAGCGCGTGAGCCGATTCGTCGTGCAGCTTCAAAACCCTTCGATCTCACGCATCGTGCCTGGCGCAGGGCCGTTCCTGCAGCCACTGGACAGGCCGACCGCTCCCCTGCCCAGGGGGACGCTCGAGATCTGGCCATATCTCGTGGCCGCAGCGGTGGTGCTGCTGGTGTTGGAGTGGCTCGTATACCTCACCAACCCCACGAAATTCCTGATCTCGCGGCGATCCCAGGAGGCCGGGCGATGATCGGGTTCACATTCACGCATCCGGAATTCCTGGGGCTGCTTCTGCTGGTACCGCTCGTTATCTGGGCGTGGCGCCGGTGGCCGCCCCCCTTGTCATCGACACGCGGCTGGGTGGTGCTCGTTTCACGGGTTCTGCTTATCACGCTGCTGGCCCTGGCGCTCTCGGGTGTCCGGCTGACAACCCAACCCAACAAACGAGCGCTGGTCGCAGTGGTCGACCTGTCGGCGAGCGTGAAGGCCCATGGGAATCTGGACGCTGAGGCGTCGCTCGTGCGCTCGCTACAGTCCGCCAAGGGCCCCGACGACCTGTTTGGCGTTGTCACGTTCGGGCACGACGCCGCTGTGGAGCTGCCCCTCACGCGCGACCCATCATTCGAGAGCTTCCAGACTCAGCCCGACCCGCAGTACACCGATGTGGCCGGGGCAGTAAGGTTGGCGGCCGGATTGCTGCCCGACGGCTATGCGCGACAGCTCGTGCTGATCTCGGACGGGCGCCAGAACCTGGGCGACGCCGCGAGCGCGGTCGCCGCGCTGCGCGCCGAGGGCGTGAGGGTGGATGTGGTGCCGGTGGGGGAAGCCCCGAAAGCCGAGGCTTTGGTCCAGGGCGTTGATCTGCCTTCCGAGCTCCGAGAGGGTCAGACGGCGACAGCCACCGTGCGGCTCTCATCGACGGGCCAGGCCACGGGACGGCTGACCTTGATCCTCGACAGCCACGAACTGGCGAGCCGCAGCGTGACCCTCCCGGCGGGCAGCTCGTCCCAAGCCTTCGAGCTGCCCAAGCTGGACCTCGGCCTGCATACGGTCCGCGCGGAACTGACCGTCCAGCCCGACACCTACACGGAGAACAACGTTGGCGAGGCAAGCGTGCGCGTGTTCGGCCGGCCGCTGGTCCTGGTGCTGGAGGGCAAGGCCGGGGAGGGGGCGAACATGGCCAGCGCGCTGGAGGCGTCGGGGATGAACGTCGAACGCCGACCGGCTGCGGGCGCCCCGACCGATACCTCCACGCTGGGGCGTTACGACGCGACGGTGATCGTCGACGCGCCCACTGACAGCTTCCCGCGGGATTCTCTGGCCGCGATTGCGGCCTCGGTCCACGACCTGGGCAAGGGCCTGGTGACTGTCGGCGGCCCGACTTCGTATGGCCCCGGCGGCTGGCAGGGCACCCCGCTCGAGGACGCCCTGCCGGTGCGAATGGACATTCCCCAGCGTAAAGACAAGCCCAAGGTCGCGGTGGTGCTCGTGATGGAGACGATGGAGGACCCGCGCGCCGACCAGGTCGTCCTCGGGGCGGCCGAGGGTGTGATCGACAAGCTCTCGCCGGACGACATGGTGGCGGTGACCGACGGCGGCGCCGGCCCCGGCTTCCTGATCGACATGACTCCGGCCAGCAACAAGAGGGCAATCGATGCCAAGCTGGAGTCGGCGGCGCTTTCGGATCCGACGAGCTACCTCCCCTACATGCAGCGCGGCTTCGACGCACTCCTGAAGACCGATGCCCCGGTGAAGCACATCGTGGTGCTCGGCGATGGGGACGCCGACTCCACCTCGCCACAGCAGATGCAGGCATTCCTGCAGGATGCGCTGGCCAGGGGTGTGACGACGTCGACGATCGCGGTCGACGTCCACGGCGTGCCCGGCTACATGTCCTTCATGCAGGACATCGCCCGCTGGGGCGGCGGCCGCTACTACCAGTCCAACAACGCATCACAGGTGCCCGACCTGTTTCTCAAAGAGAGCACCACCGCACTCCGGCCGTGGTTCGAGCAGACGCCCTTCTTTCCCAAGATCGCGGCGGCGGGCGACCTCCTCCAGGGAGTGCCCACGGACAGCTTCCCGCAGCTGGGCGGTTATGTGGTCACGACGCCCAAGCCTTCGTCCGAGCAGTACCTGATCAGTCCCAAACAGGACCCGGTGCTGGCCGCATGGAGCTACGGCCTTGGCCGGTCCGTGGCGTGGACGAGCGACTCGACCGGCGCCTGGACAGGCGGTTTTATCCGTTCGCCCGTATCAGGGACGCTGCTCGCCCGCATGGTGGCCTGGACGCTGCCTGGCTCAGGCCAGCAGCTGAAGATCGAAGCGCAGCCCAGCGGTGATGGCCTGCAGGTCGATGTGAGCGGACCCCAGACAGCGGGGGCGACAGTTTCCGTGGGGGTGGTGCGGCCTGACCTGCAGAGCTCCAGCCAGGACCTGGTGGCCGTTGGGCCAGGCCGCTGGCAGGGGAGGATAGGCGGCACCTCGGTTGGCACCTATCTCCTGCA
>Ga0126378_10000313_pt1 | contig 36709 bp, 36 predicted proteins | sample PanSoiMetPlot_23_FD_92587 | JGI IMG/M metagenome (GOLD analysis project Ga0126378, IMG submission 92587) | Tropical forest soil microbial communities from Panama - MetaG Plot_23 | ecosystem: Environmental > Terrestrial > Soil > Tropical forest > Bulk soil | place: Panama | collected 2016-02-17
ATAGCGGAAGCCGTGCGCCTTGAGCGTGCTGTATAGCGCTGTGTCTTTGGCGAGATAGGGCGCGCGGAAGCCGATCACATCCGTAATGGGAAACGCGAATTTCGCGCCGGGAAGCCCATTGTTCGGCCCCACGTTCTTCAAGATTTGCCCAAACGCGCGAAATTCCTTGTCCCAATCGCTGGCCGACCACGACAGAACGCCCTTTACCGTAGCGGACACGAAATTGCCTCGCATGCCGTCGGTCACTTCAATGGACGCGTTTGCGAATCTGCTCGGGCGTGCCGCCGAAGTTGATGCGGGAATAGCCACGCCGCTGGTGTGGACTTCATAGATGTTCCTGCTGGTGTCGGCGATGAAATTGCTGGCGCTGACAAAGAAGGTAAAGTGAATGCGCTCGCCATCCTTGTTCAACTCGGCTGCAAAATCGGTGAGCTCCTGCCAGCGCTCGAGCTCGGTACAATTATCGAAGGCCATAACGAAGAATTGCAAGCCGGTGTGACGCGAAAAGCACGATCTGCGTCCACCCGCGCGCAGGCGAGCGACCGTGCTGGTTGACGATGAGGCTGCAATCTCACACAAACAGCTGAGCTGCGATCATTGCCGGCTGCCGCGATTTCACCAGCGCTGGCGCGGCACAGAGGATATGGGAACATGCAGAAGCGTCGTCCGGTCATGCTGGTCGTGCTTGACGGCTGGGGTTGGCGCGACGAGGTCGCCGACAACGCTATTCGCCAAGCGCGCACCCCCAGCTTCGACCATCTGTGGGCAACCTGCCCGCACGCCTTGTTGCGAACTTCGGGCAAGGATGTCGGCCTCCCGGAGGGGCAGATGGGCAATTCCGAGGTCGGGCATCTCAACATTGGCGCCGGCCGTCTCGTGATGCAGGACTTGCCCCGCATTGACGCGGCGATCGCCAATGGCGACATCGAAAGAGCGCCCGCACTCAACAACCTGGTCGAGAGCTTGCGGCGGACCGGTGGCACCTGCCACTTGATGGGTTTGGTGTCACCCGGGGGCGTACATTCGCATCAGGAGCACGCCGCTGCGCTCGCCAGCATCCTCACCGAAGCCGCCGTGCCAGCGGTCGTACATGCTTTCACCGACGGCCGCGACACGCCGCCACGCTCCGGCGGGGCGGACATTGCGCGGCTGGTCGCCGCGCTGCCCCGATCCGTTCCGATCGCAACCGTCAGCGGCCGGTACTACGCCATGGATCGCGACCGACGATGGGAGCGCGTTGCAAAGACCTATCACGCGATGGTGGAGGCCGAGGGGCCGCGCTTCGCAAGCGCAGGGGCGGTCATTTCCGACGCCTATGCCCGCGACATCAGCGATGAATTCATCATACCGGCAGTCGTCGCCGATTATGGCGGCATGCGAGACGGTGACGGCGTTCTCTGCTTCAACTTCCGGGCCGACCGCGTGCGCGAGATTCTCGCCGCCCTGCTCGATCCGGCCTTCGATGGCTTTGCCCGCCGGCGCAACGTTCGCATCGCCGCTGCCGCCGGGATGACGCAATACAGCGAACAGTTGGACGCCTTCATGGGGACGATTTTCCCGCCGCAGGGTCTTGCGAATATCCTTGGCCAAGTGGTCGCCGACGCGGGCCGCACCCAGCTGCGAATGGCCGAGACGGAAAAGTATCCGCACGTGACTTATTTTCTCAACGGCGGCGAGGAGCAGCCTTATTGGGGTGAGGACCGCATCATGGTTCCTTCGCCCAAGGTCGCGACCTACGATCTCAAGCCCGAAATGTCGGCACCGGAATTGACGGAAAGAGCGGTGGAAGCGATCGGCTCCGGTCGATACGATCTGATTGTATTGAATTACGCCAATCCCGACATGGTCGGACACACCGGCAGCTTGCCCGCTGCAATCAAAGCGGTCGAGGCGGTCGACGCAGGCTTGGGCCGCATCGCTGAGGCGATCACAAGAGCGGGCGGCGCTTTACTGGTCACGGCGGACCACGGCAATTGCGAAATGATGCGCGACCCTGACACCGGCGGCCCGCACACGGCTCACACCACCAATCCCGTACCGGCCCTGTTGCTGAGCGGGGACAAGAGCTCCTTGGGAGCGGGGCGGCTCGCGGATATCGCGCCCACCTTGCTCGAGCTGATGGGCTTGCGCCCGCCCCTTGAGATGAGCGGTCGATCGCTTCTGCGCGCAGTGCCCGCAAGCGCTTAAACGTCGCCGAGCCCAAGCACGTCGGCCATCGAATAAAGCCCGGGTCTGCGGCCGCGCGCCCACAACGCCGCGCGCAATGCGCCACGCGCGAAAATCATCCGGTCCTCCGCCCTGTGCGAGAGCTCGATCCGCTCGGCTGGGGCAGCGAAGATCACGGTGTGATCACCCACTACCGAGCCGCCGCGTAGCGATGCGAATCCGATGTCCCCCGCACACCGTGCGCCCGTGACGCCATCCCGGCCACGCACGGAATGTTGGGCGAGGTCGATGCCGCGGCCCGCCGCTGCCGCGCGGCCAAGCATCAGCGCGGTGCCTGACGGCGCATCGATTTTTTTGTTGTGGTGCATTTCCAGGATCTCGACATCGAAATCCTCATCCAGCGTCTTCGCCACGCGCTGAACCAGGGTCGCCAGTAGATTGACGCCCATGCTCATATTTCCGGACTTCACGATCACGGCTCGCTTTGCCGCCTCAGTAATCAGCGCTTCGTTTTCGCCCGTGAGCCCGGTAGTGCCGATAACGTGGACGCAGCCCTGGCGCGCCGCATGCTCCGCGAAGGTAACTGTCGCAGCGGGGACGGTGAAATCGAGAAGCCCATCGGCTCGGGCCAGCAGCGGCTCGACGTCCGTCGCAACCGCAACGCCGTTGCTGCCTAGTCCAGCGAGTTCGCCCGCGTCACGGCCGATCACCGCCGAGGAAGCGGCTTCCACGGCGCCCGCAAGGATTACGCCATCGGTTGCCGCAATCGCGTGGATCAGCGTGCGCCCCATGCGGCCGCCCGCGCCAGCCACGATCAGCCGCATGTCGGACATGGAGCTATCTCCGAGAAAAAACGCTACCGGTATAGAGACACAAATCCGAAGGAAAGTAACGAACCTGCCCGCACCTGAAGCGGTGGGCCGGCTCACGGATAAATCTACGACGCTTGGGCCTCACATCCTTCGATAATGACGAGATCGAACTCGGATTTGCCTTTACGCAACGCGGCTGCGGCTTGATAGTCGGCGGAACGATAGCAATCGAGCGCCAGAGGATAGCTGGGAAACTCAAGCACCACTGTGCGCGCGCGAACCTTGCCTTCCACCACTTCTTGGGCGCCGCCGCGCACGAGGAAGCGCGCGCCAAAGTTTCCCAACGGCACCATGTCGGCGGCCATGTACGCCTTGTAGCCCTCGGGATCGCTGACGTCGGCATGCACGATCCAGTAGCCTTTGCGCATCGCGGCCGCCGGCGGCGTCTTGGGCGGATGGGGCTGCTCGCCGTCATAACTCTCGACGATCACGAAATCGCAGTCGAATGCGCAAGCCGTAACGGTTTTGCACGCTGGTATTCCGCAGAACGATAGCAGGCGAGCGCGGTCGCATAGTCGCGAAACTCACGTAGTACGTTGCGGGAGCGCCCTTTACCCTCGACCACCTCCTGCGTTCCGCCCCGCACCAGCGCACGGCCACTATACTTGTCGTGCGCCGCAGGCGTTGCAGCCTTGTAGCCTTCCGGATCGCTCACATCGATGTGCGGAATCCAATAGCCCTTTGGCATCTCGAGCTCCCATCAGGACGTCGCAGCGCTGATTTCGGCAATAATTGCATCGGCGGCCGCCTTCGGATCGGGCGCCGCGATGATCGGCCGACCGACGACGAGATGATCCGCGCCGGCGGCGATTGCGGCGGCCGGCGTCATGATGCGCTTCTGATCGCCGGCCGCGGCGCCCGCCGGCCGGATGCCTGGGGTGACCAGAATCATGCTGGCGCCGAGGTCAGAGCGCAGCATCGCCGCCTCTTCGCCAGAGCACACCAGCCCGTCTATCCCCACGTCCCGCGCCTGCGCCGCGCGCTCGCCGACGAGCTCTGACACCGTGAAATCATAGCCGGCCGCGGCGAGATCGGCGTCGCCATAGGAGGTGAGGACGGTGACCGCGAGAAGGCGCAGACTCGACCCTTTGCGTGCGTCGACTGCCGCATGCATGGTTTGAGGATAGGCGTGCACCGAGAGAAACGATGCGCCGAGCCGCACAACGCCTTCGACGCCCCGGGCGACGGTATTACCGATGTCGTGCAGCTTGAGATCGAGGAAGATGCGCTTGCCGGCGCCGGCCAGCACGCGTGCGAAGTCGATCCCGCCCGCAAAAGCAAGTTGATAACCGATCTTGTAGAACGAGACAGTTTCGCCGAGCCGTGCGACCAATGCCTCCGCCTCGGCGATCGAAGACACGTCGAGGGCCACGATCAACCGCTCGCGCGGGTCAAGCTTCACGGCCGATCTCCTTCAGCGTTCGGCGTCATGCCAGAAGCTTCGCCGTGTCGACGAGCTTGCGTATGACAAGCTTGAGCTGACCGGCGGCGCGCGCATCCTTGAGGCCATCCCTCTCGTCGAAAGCCTGCTCGGCATTCGGCACGGTCACCTGCTCGGCGATGACCAGCGCCCGACAGCCCACCGCCAAAACCTGGCGCAGCGCCAGCAGCGAATGCGTCGCGCCGGAACGCCCCGGCGAGGCACCGCCCAGCGCGAAGACGCGGTTTTGATACGCGGCGAGTGGTGGCTCGCCGGCCTCGCGCACGGCCGAAATCCAATCGATCGTATTCTTGATCAAGGGCGTGATCGAGGCGTTGTATTCCGGACTGGCGATGAATACGCCTTGGTGCGCCGACATGAGCTGCTTGAGCTTGACGGCATTAGGCGGCGGCCCGGCCGTCTCGGCGCTGTCGGCATCATAGATCGGCAGCGGATAATCAAAGAGCGAAATGCAGGTGACGTCGGCGTCGGCCAGCATCAGTTCTTTGGTCGCGAGCGCGGCGAGCCGCACGTTGTAGGACTTCGCCCGCAGGGAGCCAGGAATGACCAGGATTTTCGGGGCCGCCATGACAGACGCACGAGAGTTGACACGGCATCATACGCACAACTTTCATTGTCTGTCGTCTATCGTCAGTTCCTACGATAAACCCACACCCGTGCCGGCGGAATATTCATCCACACCCGTTCTGATGCTTCCACGCTCACGCGATCGAGCCGCTTGGGAATTGGGGCAACCGCGTTGTAGGTGAACTGAACGAAGGGAGCGCCCGGCGACATGAGGGCGAAAGCTTCGAACAGAAGCCGCAGGCGTATTCGTAAGGGCTTGGTGAAGAGCGGCAATCCCGAGACCACCCCGACGGCCGGTTGCTTCAAGACGTCGCGCAGCAGTGGCTTGAGAGCATAGGCATCGCCCTGCACAATCATGGCGGCCGGGTAGCGCGCGCGCAACAGCCGGCAGAAGATCGGATCGAATTCGACAAGCACGAGCCGCGACGAATCGATCCCTTGCCCGAGCAGCGCCTCGGTCACCGGGCCGGTGCCGGGACCAAGCTCGACGATCGGACCCGGCGGGCTTGCATCGATATAGGCCGCCATGGTGCGCGCGAGCGCCCGGCCCGAGGGCGTCACCGCGCCGGTGGTCAGCGGCTTCTCAATCCAGGATCGGATGAAGCGCACCTCGTCGTCGAGGCGAATTCCGTTCTTTTGCTCGAAGCGGCGAATGCGCGTTTCCATCTTCTTCTTTTGCGTGTCGAGCTTCTGCTCGAATTTTTTCTTGTGACTCTCGAACTGCTGCTCGATTTTTCTTTCGAGCGCGCCCTTTCTCTGCTCGAACAGCTGAATCTGCCGCCCGATCCTCCGCTCCAGGGCGCCCTTTCTCAATTCGAAAAGGCGCTTCTGTTTTTCGAGCTTCTGCTCGAGGAGTTGCAGGGAGGGGAGCGGCATATGGAGTTGACACTACGGAATAACAACCAATTTGCAATCAAACCGGTAAAGGGCAGGCGTGGTCAAGCGGCATCTGCCTCAAGCCGCACCGGAACGACTCAAGAACTCCTTGACCCTGCCGAAGAATCCCGCCGTCTCCGGCTGCGTCTCCTGAGATGATAAGCGCTCGAATTCGGTCAGCAATTCGCGCTGTCGCTTGCTGAGCTTTTGCGGCGTCTCGACCAGCACCTGAATGTACATGTCGCCAAATTGCTTGGAACGCAGCGCCGGCATCCCCTTGCCTTGGAGACGAAAGCGTCGCCCCGATTGGCTGCCTTCCGGCACTTTTACCCGGCTGTGGTTGCCATCGATGGTCGGCACCTCGATCTCGCCACCCAGCGCGGCAAGCACCATTGAGATCGGCACCCGACAATGCAGATCTGCGCCCTCACGCTGGAAGAATGCATGTGCGCTGATGGCGAGAAAAATATACAGGTCGCCGGCTGGTCCACCGCGCACGCCCGCCTCACCTTCGCCGGCAAGCCTGATACGGGTGCCGTCCTCGACCCCTGCGGGAATATTGATCGAAAGCGCCCGCTCGCGCGTCACTCGCCCAGAGCCGGAACAGGAGGGACATGGGTTGTCGATCACTTGACCGCGACCCTGGCAGGCCGGACAGGTCCGCTCCAGGGTAAAAAATCCCTGGGCATGACGGATGCGTCCCTGACCGCCGCAAGTCGGACAAGGTTTGGGTCGCGTGCCGGCCTTGGCACCCGACCCCGAGCACGCCTCGCAAGTCACCGAGGTCGGGATGCGCACCTGGGCATTCTTGCCGGAATAGGCTTCCTCGAGCGTGATCTCCATGTTGTAGCGCAGATCGGCACCGCGCTCGCGCCCGCCGCCGCGCCCACGTCGGCCGCCGCCCATGCCGAACAGGTCGTCGAAGATATCCGCGAAGGCGGACGCGACATCGCCAAAGCCGCCAGCGGCACCGGGACCGGCATGTTCAAACGCGGCATGACCAAAGCGGTCATAAGCAGCGCGCTTGTCCGGATCCTTGAGGATTTCGTAGGCTTCGTTGATCTCTTTGAAGCGAACTTCAGAACTCTTATCGCCCGGATTGCGGTCGGGATGCCACTTCATCGCGAGCTTGCGAAAGGCGGCTTTCAGTTCAGTTTCGTGCGCCGTGCGCTCGACCCCCAGAACGTCGTAATAGCAGCGCTTCGCCATGCCTGCGTCCACCCCCGTCATTTCTGCCGTGGAATCATCGCCGAATCTTACCCGGTCAGTCATGGTGCTTCAAAAAATATGCACCCCGAGGGTTTCGGCCCCCGGGGTCCTAATTGCAATCGAAATGGCATGGCCGGCGCCTCGCCGACGTCAAGCCGACTTTTTGTTCTTCTTGTCGTCGTCGACCTCGGTGAACTCCGCATCGACGACATCCTCAGCCTTGCTGGAGCCATCCCCGCCGGGAGCGGCGCCGCCGGGCTCGCCCGCCGCTGCAGCACCCTCCTGAGCCTGCTTGTACATAGCCTCGCCAAGCTTCATCGAGGCTTGCGCGAGCGCATTGGTCTTGGCGGTGATCGCCACGGCATCGCTGCCCTTGAGCGCCTCCTTGAGATCAGCGATCGCGTTCTCGATCGCCCGCCGATCACCCTCGCCGACCTTGGAGCCGTGTTCGGTGAGCGCCCTCTCCGTCGAATGGACGAGAGCCTCGGCGTGGTTTTTGGCCTCGACCTCGGCTTTGCGCTTCTTGTCTTCCTCCGCGTGCGATTCGGCGTCCTTGACCATGCGCTGGATGTCGGCCTCGGACAGACCGCCCGACGCTTGGATGCGGATTTGCTGCTCCTTGCCCGTCCCCTTGTCCTTGGCGTGCACGTTGACGATGCCATTGGCATCGATGTCGAACGTCACCTCGACTTGCGGCACGCCGCGCGGCGCAGGCGGTATTCCGACAAGATCGAATTGGCCGAGCAGCTTGTTGTCGGACGCCATCTCGCGCTCGCCCTGGAAGACACGGATGGTCACCGCATTTTGGTTGTCCTCGGCGGTCGAGAACACCTGGCTCTTCTTGGTCGGGATGGTGGTATTGCGGTCGATGAGCCGCGTGAACACTCCACCAAGCGTCTCGATGCCGAGCGAGAGCGGCGTGACGTCGAGCAGGAGCACGTCCTTGACGTCGCCCTGCAGCACTCCGGCCTGGATCGCAGCGCCGACCGCCACGACCTCGTCGGGATTGACGCCTTTGTGCGGCTCCTTGCCGAATAACTGCTTAACGACCTCCTGCACCTTCGGCATGCGCGTCATGCCGCCGACCAGGACGACCTCGTTGATCTCCGCCGCGGATACACCGGCATCCTTGAGCGCCAGCCGGCATGGCTCGACCGTCTTCTGCACGAGATCATCCACCAGCGCCTCGAATTTCGCGCGGGTGAGTTTCATCGTCATGTGCTTCGGACCGGCCGCGTCGGCAGTGATAAACGGCAGGTTGATCTCAGTCTGCGTCGTCGAGGAGAGCTCGATCTTGGCCTTCTCCGCGGCCTCCTTGAGCCGCTGCAACGCGAGCTTGTCGCGACGCAGGTCGATGCCTTGCTCCTTCTGGAATTCGTCGGCGAGATAATTGACCAGACGCATGTCGAAGTCTTCGCCGCCGAGGAAGGTGTCGCCATTGGTCGACTTCACCTCGAACACGCCGTCGCCGATTTCCAGAATCGAAATGTCGAAAGTGCCCCCGCCCAGATCGTAAACCGCAATGGTCCCGGTCTTTTGTTTGTCGAGCCCGTAAGACAGCGAGGCCGCGGTCGGCTCGTTGATGATGCGCAATACCTCGAGACCGGCGATGCGGCCGGCATCCTTGGTGGCCTGACGCTGGGCGTCGTTGAAATAGGCAGGTACGGTGATAACGGCCTGCTCGACCTTCTGGCCGAGATAAGCCTCGGCCGTCTCCTTCATCTTCTGCAGGACGAAGGCTGAGATTTGCGAGGGCGAATAGGTCTTGCCTTCGATCTCGACCCAAGCATCACCGTTCGAAGCCCGCACGATCTTGTAGGGAACGAGCTTCTTATCCTTCTCCACCATCGGATCGTCGTAGCGCCGGCCGATCAGGCGCTTGACCGCAAAGATTGTACGCTCCGGATTGGTGACGGCCTGCCGCTTGGCCGGCTGTCCGACCAGCCGTTCGCCGTCGTCGGTGAATGCCACAATAGAGGGCGTCGTGCGCATGCCCTCGGCATTTTCGATGACTTTCGGCGTCTTGCCTTCCATCACGGCGACGCACGAATTGGTGGTGCCGAGGTCGATCCCGATGACCTTGCCCATGTCTGGCTTCCTCTTCTCTACGGCAGGTCGGCCGGGTCCTTTCGGCACCCGAATAGGAGAGTCCGCGACACCCGCGGCGCCCCCTCATCCGACCCCCTAAAAACACACATCGATGCCGCCGCCAGCGGCACTTGGCTCATATAGGAGGGCGGGTTTAGCTCGCAAGCCATACGACCGCGGATTCGGGGCCTGCGAGGCGGCTGGTGCGCGGTCCACAAAGTCAAATGGGCGCCCACGGCCATTTGACAACATGCAAGGACAAGCGACGATGACCCGATGACCGGCCCCCGCCCGCTGTCCGGCTTCCGCATCGTGCCAGCCTATCTCGACCGGCCCGCCCAAGAGACATTATTGGCCGCGCTAAGCACCGTGCTCGCCGGCGCGCCGCTTTATACTCCGCGCATGCCCAAGACCGGTCAGCCGCTCTCCGTGCGCATGACCAATTGCGGGCCACTCGGCTGGGTCACCGATGAATCCGGCTACCGCTATCAACCGCTGCACCCAGAGACGGGCAAACCATGGCCCACGATGCCGGACATTCTGATCGATGCCTGGAAAGCGCTCGCGCGCTATCCCCATTCCCCCGAAAGTTGTCTCATTAACTATTATCATTCCGCAGCGAAGATGGGACTGCATCAGGATCGTGACGAGCGCGATTTTGCGGCGCCCGTCGTCTCGCTTTCGCTCGGCGACACCTGTCTCTTTCGAATAGGCGGAACGAAACGCGGCGATCCGACCCGTATCGTGAACCTCGCCTCCGGCGATGCCGTCGTGCTCGGCGGTCAGGCGCGTCTGGCCTTCCACGGCGTCGACCGCATCTTGCCGGGCACGTCGACGCTCTTGCCGCAAGGCGGGCGGATCAACCTTACGCTTCGGCGCGTAACGCCACCCGCGCCGGGGAACAATCGCTAGTTCATCATAGGTGGACACTGGGCATCGCAGGATCGCCAATTGAGATTGAGCGTCCCGGCATCCATATCTTCGGCCACTCGATCGCGGTACTATAACGAGATGATTGCGAGTTTCCTTATCCTGCTCGTGCTCGCGTTCGGCGTGGCACCTGCGGCCGCGGGCGAGGCGGCTTATCCACCTGGCTCGCGCATCGGCCTCGCGCCACCACCTGGTATGGTGACGAGCAAAAGCTTCTTCGGCTACGAGGATCCGGACAACAACGCCGCCATCGTCTTGCTCGCACTGCCTCCCCAGGCTTACGCGGATCTGAACAAGTCCGTCACCGCCGACGCGCTCAAACGACAAGGCTTGACGTTCGAGACGCGCGAGGCCTTGCCGCTTTCCACCGGCAAGGCGTTTCTGGTTCTGGGACACCACGAGATCGACAAAATCAAAATCCGCAAATGGATCCTGGTAGCCGCCTCGTCCGCCCTGACGGCGCTGGTCACCGTGCAGATTCCGGAACCGGCCCATTCCGCTTATCCCGACGCTGCGATCCGCGCAGCACTGGCGACACTGGCCATTCGCCCCACCGTTCCGGTCGACGAACAGCTGAGTTTGCTGCCGTTCCAGGTTGGCGACCTCGCCGGCTTTCACGTCGGCGGGATCGTTCCAGGACGCGCAGTGATGTTAGGCGATGCCGCGCTTGACGCACCGGGTTCGCTCGCGGCGGCGATGGAGCCTCGCATTTTCATTGCCATTTCGCCAGGCGGCCCGGCGCAATCCGGCGACCGCGACACCTTCGCACGCGACGCCTTCGCCACCGTTCCTAACCTGCGGGATACCCGCATCACTGCGTCCGAACCGTTGCGGATCGGCGGCCAGCAGGGACACCAAATCTTCGCTACTGCGAAAGATCCAAGCGGCGCCGCCGCGTTGACGGTCGTGCAATGGCTGCGTTTCGGCGGCGGAGCCTATTTGCAAATGATCGGCGTCGCGCGAACGGAGGCTTGGAAAGAGGCCTATCCTCGTTTCCGCTCTGTGCGTGATGGCATTGAAGCGCGCTGAGTGATTCCTCTGCCACTCGACGAGTCTTGAATCAGTGAGAACCTGGCGGTTCCTCGGAAGATATGCCGGCGTTGTCGTTGGCCGGCGTTTCCATCGAAGCTCTGGGTCCCCCTTTGGCGACCGCGACCAGCGCGGGTCGCAAGACGCGCTCACCGATCATGTAGCCGGGCTGTATCACCTGCGCTACGGTCCCCGCGGGGCGCGAGGGATCGGATACCTCGTACATGGCCTGATGGGTGTTTGGATCGAATTTCTCGTCCAGCGGCTCGAATTTTTTTACTCCGTGCTTCTCCAGCACCTTCAGAAGTTCGCGCTCAGTGAGCTCGACGCCGTCGAGTAGGGCCTTGGTGGCGGCATCGGCTTTCTCCCGCAGCTCCGCGTCGAGGGCCCCGAGCGCGCGCTCCATATTGTCCGCGACCGCCAGAATGTCGCGAGCGAAGGCGGCGATGCCATAATCACGGGCGTCGGCGACTTGGCGCTCGGTTCGCTTGCGCAGATTTTCCATCTCCGCCAGCGAACGCAAAAGTTTGTCTCTGTAATCGGCGGCCTCCCGGGCAAGCGCGACCATCCGGTCCTCTTTCGCATCGGCCGGCCTCTCATCGGCCAGAGAGTTGGGCGCGGCCTGATCGGCACCTTGATTATTCTGATCGGTCGCGGTGCCCGACGCGCGAACTGTCGTATCCGGCATTGTTGTGTTCCCACTTAACAATTCGGCTCGCCCCCGATATCAGGGTTGAGGGCCCAAAAATCAAGCCGCAACCGTCGTTTGTTGGCATCAGCCGCCGATGAGCTTACTCACCACCTTGGCAGTGTAATCCACCATCGGAATAACCCGCGCATAATTGAGCCGCGTCGGGCCGATGACGCCCAGCACGCCGACGATGCGGCCGGCGCCGTCGCGATAGGGCGCAACGATGGTGGAGGAGCCCGAAAGCGAGAACAGCTTGTTCTCCGAGCCGATGAAGATACGTGCGCCTTCGGCGCGCTCGGCGCGGCCGAGGAGATCGATCACACCCCGCTTCGTTTCGAGATCGTCAAACAGAAGCCGCACCCGCTCGAGGTCCTCAACCGCTTTGAGATCGTCGAGCAAGTGAGCCGCGCCACGGACGATCAGCTTACGTTCGTCGGATTCTCCGCCCGACCAGCTGGCGAGACCGGCAGCGACTATTTTCTGGGTGAGCTGGTCGAGTTCCGCCTGGGCAGCCGCGAGCGCTTTCTCCAATTCGACCTTGGCTCCGGCCAGTGTAAAGCCGCGCACACGCGCATTGAGGAAGTTCGCGGCTTCGGTAAGAGAAGCTGCGGGCAGCCCCATCGGGACGTTGATGACGCGATTCTCAACCTGCCCATCCTCTCCGACCAAGACGACTAATGCGCGCTCAGGCTCGAGTCGCACGAATTCGATGTGCTTCAATCTCACGTTCGATTTGGCTGTCAGGACTACTCCCGCTGCGCGCGTGAGGTCCGACAACATGCTCGACGCTTCGTTGAGGACGGCGTCCATGGATTTGCCGGCGGCCGCGACTTTGGCCTCAATCTCGCGCCGATCGGATTCGGCAAGATCCCCGATCTCCATCAATGCATCGACGAAGAAGCGCAAGCCGAGTTCGGTCGGCAAGCGCCCAGCCGACGTATGCGGCGCATAAATGAGGCCGAGCTGTTCCAGGTCCGACATCACGTTGCGCACGGAGGCAGGCGAGAGCGGGGTGGTGATCAAGCGCGAGATGTTGCGCGAGCCTACAGGCTCACCAGTGGCAAGATAACTCTCGACGATTTGTCGAAATATATCGCGCGAGCGCTCGTTGAGCTGGACCAGGCTCACCTGTGTGGCGCCGATGGGGACGTCGTGGGACAACGCTCTCTCCGTTCAAGCGACAGAATTGTCCATTCCGGCTGGGCAGTGCAAGTCTTACAGCCTTTGCCCAGTCGCCCATCGCTGCTAGCTTGCCGCAGTGCGACTACGGAGCCGCAGGGAGATCGAGGATGAAACGGGCATGCAAGGTTATGGTGGGCATGGCCACCATCGCGGGTCTCCTCTCGACATATACCGGCTCGCACGGGCAGACCGTGATCAACGAATGGGCCACGGCCAAATTTCCTGCACCGCCCGCACTCAAACCGGCGACGATCGCTCCGAATGAGACGGCGCTGCTGGTCATGGATTTCACCAAGAAAACCTGCACGAACGAACGCCGACCGCGCTGCGCCCGCTCCGTGGCAAAGGTTCGCAATCTGTTGACGCAAGCACGCAGCAAGGGCGCTTTCATCGTCTATAGCGTCGCAGTGCCGGGGTCGGTCCCCGCCGACATTCTCTTGGAGCTTACGCCCGCGGCGGGAGAGCCGGTGCTGCCGCCATTGGGGCCGGACAAGTTCATTGCCAGCGATCTCGAAAAGATCCTCACGGACAAAGGCATCAAGACCGTCGTGGCCATGGGTACGCAGGCGCAGACCTCGGTGCTGCATACCGCCGGCGCGGCCGCGCTGCGAGGATTCAAGGTGATCGTGCCAGTGGACGGAATGTCTGCCGACGAAGTGTTCCCCGAGCTCTACACCGCCTGGCACCTCGCGACCGCAGCACGCATCAGCCCGCAGGTGACCTTGACCAAGTTCGACCTCATCGGCTTTTGAACCGCAGGCGTCCGGTTGATCTTTACCGACGCAGGTATGCGACGACAGAGCGCCGACGAATGAGTTCCGCAGCGCTCCGCTCGCCTCTTGTCGCTCAGAGTGCTCGCCCCTAAAAGTTTGCTCCGTAAGCAGGAGACCCGCATGCGACCGAGCCGCCGACAGCCCGACGAGCTGCGCACGGTCTCGCTCGAGCGCGGCGTGGTGAAATACGCCGAGGGTTCCTGCTTCGTGAAGTTCGGCGACACGCACGTGCTGGTCACCGCGACACTCGAGGACCGACTGCCGCCTTGGCTCAAAGGGCAGGCGCGCGGCTGGGTCACCGCCGAATATGGCATGTTGCCGCGCGCCACCTCGGAGCGCACGCGTCGCGAAGCCTCGGCCGGCAAGCAGAGTGGCCGCACCATCGAAATCCAGCGGCTGATCGGGCGCAGTCTACGCGCGGTACTGGACCTTCCCGCGTTGGGAGAGCGTCAAATCACGATTGACTGCGACGTGATCCAAGCCGACGGCGGAACCCGCACGGCGGCCATTACCGGCGCCTGGGTCGCACTCCATGATTGCCTGAACTGGATGAAGACGCGACAGATGGTGACCGCGGAGCCGCTACGCGACCATGTCGCCGCCATCTCCTGCGGCATCTGCCAGGGCACACCAGTGCTCGATCTGGATTACGCGGAAGATTCGGAGGCCGACACAGACGCCAATTTCGTGATCACGGGCGCCGGGCGCATCGTCGAGGTGCAGGCAACGGCGGAGAAAATTCCCTTCAGCGAGGAACAGTTCCTCAATCTACTTGGGCTCGCGAAGAAGGGCGTGATGAAACTCGTCGACCTGCAGAAACTGGCGGTGATGTGATCGCGCATCTCGCGAGGTCGAGCATGAGCTCAAAAGGCGTGGCTCATCGACAGATTGCCGGGCGCCTGGTGATCGCCACGCACAATCCGGGCAAGCTCAAGGAGATGCACGAGCTTCTCATGCCGTTCGGAGTCGATGCCGTATCCGCGGCCGAGCTCGGCTTGGACGAGCCGGCGGAGAGCGGTGCCACGTTCGAGGCGAATGCCCGCATCAAGGCATGCTCTGCCGCAGCGTCCTCGGGTCTACCTGCGTTCGCGGATGATTCCGGACTGGCCGTCGACGCGCTCGGCGGCGAGCCAGGCATCTACTCGGCGCGCTGGGCGGGTCCCGAAAAGGACTTCCGGCGCGCCATGCAGGCGGTGGAAGACAGATTGCGCGAGCGCGGCGCGCAGGCGCCTGGCCAACGCAAGGCTCAGTTCGTCTGCGCGCTCTGTCTCGCTTGGCCCGACGGACACGTGGAAGCGTTTGCCGCTGCGGTGCACGGCACCCTCGTGTGGCCCCCGCGCGGCGATAAGGGTTTCGGCTACGACCCCCTGTTTTTGCCTGATGGCCATGCTCGCACTTTCGGCGAAATGACGAACGCGGAGAAGCATGGGCTGCCGCCCGCGGGCAAAGGGCTCTCGCACCGGGCACGCGCGTTCCTGAAGCTCGCGGAGGCTTGTCTTGCAAAGCGGTGATCGGCAGGAGCCCGCGTTCGGCGTCTACGTCCACTGGCCGTTCTGCCTGTCGAAGTGCCCGTATTGCGACTTCAACAGCCATGTATCGCACGTCCCGGTTGACGAGGCACGCTTCGCGCGCGCGCTGGCCGCCGAGGTCGCGACGATCGCGGCGCGCATAGGCGGACGAACCGTATCGACCATCTTCTTCGGCGGCGGCACGCCGTCGCTGATGCAGCCCGCGACCGTCGGTTCAATCCTCGAGGCGATCGCGCGCCACTGGTCGATAGCGCCGGATGTCGAAGTGACGCTCGAAGCCAATCCCACCAGCGTCGAAGCGACGCGCTTTCGCGGCTTTCGCTCCGCCGGCATCAATCGCGTCTCGCTCGGCGTGCAGGCGCTGGACGATGCCGCGTTGAAAACGCTCGGGCGGCTGCACTCGGCGCAGGAGGCGCTCCAAGCGGTCGCGTTGGCGCGCTCCATTTTCGAGCGCTTCTCCTTCGATCTGATCTACGCGCGGCCGGGCCAAACCCCGCAGGCGTGGGCGGCCGAGCTCAAATGCGCGCTCGGGCAGGCCGGAGAGCATCTGTCGCTTTATCAACTCACCATCGAGCAGAACACGCCGTTTGCCGTCCTGCATGGAGCTGGCAAGCTCGTCCTGCCGGACGACAAGAAGGCCCGCGCACTCTACGACACGACACAGACGGTCTGTGCAGGCGCGGGGCTTCCCGCCTACGAGATCTCCAACCACGCACGGCCAGGCGCCGAGTGCCGGCACAATCTCATTTACTGGCGCGCGCAGGAATATGCCGGCATCGGACCGGGCGCGCACGGCCGGCTCGAGATCGCGGCCGAGCGCCGCGCCACGGCGACCGAGAGGGAGCCGAGAAGTTGGCTCGCGCGGGTTGAGGCGCTCGGACACGGTGTGGTGAGCGATGAACCCCTCACGCGAGAGCAGGTCGCGGACGAGTTTCTGCTGATGGGACTGCGGCTGGCTGAGGGCATCGACGCTGCGAGCTACGCGCGTCTTGCAGGGCGGCCGCTCGATGCGCGGCGCCTGGCGCTGCTCCAGGAGCGGGGCGCGGTGGAGACAACGCCAAGCGGGAGGCTGCGTCTGACGCTCGCCGGCTTTCCCGTGCTCGACGCCGTGGTCGCTGATCTCGCCGCGTGAGAGACCTCAAGTCGCCGAGCCGCCGAAACCTTTAGGCGGTGGGCTGATGACCTGCCCACCCGTCGGCGAGACCCGCAACACCGCAAGACCCCGCTGGTTGCTGCCGTCGGGCCGGAAGCGAAACAGCCCGTCGATACCGGTGAAGCCCGAGGAGTTGGTCAGAACGCTATCCGAGAAGCGCTGGCTGCCCTGAGTCTTGACGAGCGCCGCAACAAGGGCGACGGCATCGTAGGCAAGCGAGGCCGTGCGTACAGGGTCTCTGCCGTATCTACCGCGGTACCGGGCCGAAAAATTGCGAAAACCGGTCGAATCCGGCCCCGCGTACCAAGCACCGTCGAGCAGGGGATTGGAGAAGATTTGCGCGTCTTCCCATAAGCCCGTGCCGAGCAGCTGCACGCGTTTAGTGTCGATGCCGTTCGCAGTCAGCGTCTGCACTATGGTAGGCACCGCATCCACGCCGTCCGGGATGAAGATGGCATCCGCGTGGCTGGCCGCCTGCGCGACGTTGCGCACCGGAGCTTGCATCTGCGTGCGGTCGAGCGGGTAACGCTCGAGCGCGATCACGCGGCCGCCACTGCGCGCCACCGTTTGTTTGAAGGCCGCTTCCGTCACGCTGCCATAGGCATTGTCCGGAACGAGCGCCGCGAAGGACCGCCGGCCTTGGCTCGCCGCATAGCTCACGATGCGCTCGACGTCGGACTCCGGCAGAAAGCTCAGGAGATAGACGCCGCGCGCGGCGGCATTGGTATCCGTCGAGAACGCGATCACCGGCACGCTGCGGGCGCGTGCGGCGCGTGCAACCGGAGCGACCGTAAGCGCAAACAGCGGCCCCAGAATGATCTCCGCTCCTTCATCGAGCGCCTGCTGCGCCGCCTGCTGGGCGCCCGGCACGCTGCCCGCGTCGTCCTTCACCAACAACTGGAGATCGGGATTGTTGAACTCCACGAGCGCCATCTCCGCTGCGTTGCGCATGGATTGCGCGGCGACTCCCGCATTGCCGCTTGCCGATAACGGCACGATCAGGGCGGCCTTGACCGCGCCTTCGCCGATATGGGTGGTAGGCTGCGAGGGCGCGCCTGATGGGGAAGCCAGATCGGGAAGACTTCCCGAGCAGCCCGCCAGCAAGAGGATCGATGCGAGCGCGGCAAGCCCCGGAGAAGCAGTCTGTGCAGACCACGGTCGCCAGGCCTGCAGTCCCGCGGACATGGGAAGCGGTCTCCTCGACCCGGACATGAGATTGTCCATGCCAGTCCAGGCCGGCAATCGGGCATTTTGTCGATGACTGGTTAACCAAATGAAAAGGATAACGATTTTTTACGCCGGCCATGACGGGGCAAGGCCGTGCCATTACAGTAAGGCGCATGAGGACGACCGCGCCCGCCATCGCCGCACGCGCGCTCCGTGAGCGCGCCAGGGGGCAGTACCTTCTGGATGGCCGCACCACGCTGGTGCCGCCGTTGACGGGCGGTCTCTATCTGGTCGCCACTCCCATCGGCAATCTGCGCGACATCACGGTGCGGGCGCTGGAGGTCCTTGCCGCTGTCGATCTGATTGCTTGCGAAGATACCCGCGTCACCCGGAAACTTCTCGACCGCTATGGCATTGCAACCCCGCTGACGTCCTATCACGAACACAATGCCGCGCAGGCGCGTCCCAAGCTCCTCGCACGCCTTGCCGACGGCGCCGCGATCGCGCTCGTCTCGGACGCCGGAACTCCGCTCGTGTCGGATCCAGGCTATAAGCTCGTACGCGAAGCGGAAGCGGCGGGGGCGAACCTAACGGCAGTGCCGGGAGCATCCGCGGTACTCGCTGCGCTCACGGTGAGCGGGCTTCCCACCGACCGGTTCTTGTTCGAGGGATTCTTGCCGGCAAAGGAAGCAGCACGGCGCGCCCGCATTGCTGAGCTCGAGCGCATTCCAGCAACGCTCGTTCTGTTCGAGAGCGGGGCACGCGTTGCAGCCTCACTCGCCGACCTCGCCGCCGGTCTCGGTCCGCGCGAGGCTGCGCTGTGCCGCGAACTCACCAAACTTTATGAAGAGGTCCAGCGCGGCGATCTCGCGACGCTTGCAGACGAAGCTGCAAAAGTAGGCGAGCCGCGCGGCGAGATGGTGATCGTCGTGGCGCCGCCCGATCGCGAGGAGGAAGTGACCGCGGCCGATCTTGAGGCGCTGCTCCGCCAAGCGCTCAACCGTTTGTCGGTCAAAGATGCGGTGGCCGAAATTGCCGCCGTCAGTGGCGCGCCGCGCCGGGAAGTCTATCGACGCGCGATCGCACTGAGCAAGGAGCGTAGCGATGCCCGATGAGAGGTTGCGCGCAGCGCCGATCCAAGTTCCGCGTCTCGAGGGTCAGATCGCGTTTCGGACCGGCATTTCAGCCGAAAGCCGAGCGGCGGCGTTTCTCATCGCCAAGGGCTTTCGCATCCTGGCGCGGCGTTGGAAGAGCCCGGTCGGCGAAATCGATATCATCGCGCGACGCCGAAGCTTGTTGATATTTGTCGAGGTCAAAGCGCGCGAGCGACTGGACGATGCGGCCTGGTCGGTCACCGATCGCCAGCGTTTGCGCATTGTCGCCGCTGCCGAGGCTTGGCTCACGCGATATCCCGATGATCGCATCCGCGATATGCGCTTCGATGCCGTCCTGGTAGCGCCGGGCCGGATTCCGCGTCATATCCCCTCGGCTTTTGATGTCGGCGGCTGATGCGATCGCGTGGCAGCTTACGTTAGCGAAGTATTTTCGGGCCAACGATGAGTCTGAGCATTGCGGTGCAGATGGACCCGATCGAGCGGATCAACATCCGCGGCGATTCCACATTTGCGCTGCTGCTGGAAGCGCAAAAACGCGGCCACGCAATCGCATATTACACCCCCGACCGGCTGGCGTTGCGGGGGTCCAAAGTAATCGCGGCTGTGCAGCCGCTCAAAGTTCGCGACCAGCCCGGCGACCATTTCACGCTGGGCGAGGCGCGCCGCTCCGAGCTCGCCGAGTTCGACGTGATCCTACTGCGGCAGGATCCACCGTTCGATCTTGCCTATATCACGAGCACGCACCTGCTCGAGCGCGTTCAACCGGGCACGCTGGTGGTCAACGATCCGGGCGCCGTGCGCAATGCGCCGGAAAAAATGTTCGTGATGGAATTTCCCGACTTGATGCCTCCCACGCTGATCACGCGCGATCTCGCGGAGATCAAGGCCTTCCGCGCCGAGCATGGCGACATCGTGATGAAGCCGCTCTACGGAAAGGGCGGCGAAGCGGTGTTTCGCTTGGCCAAGGAGGACCTCAACTTCGGCTCGCTTTTTGACCTGTTTGCCGCGACATTCCGCGAGCAGTGGGTGGTTCAGAAGTTCTTGCCCGCGGTCAAAGACGGCGACAAGCGCATCCTGCTGGTCGACGGCGAGTTCGCCGGCGCAGTGAACCGAGTGCCCGCGCCCGATGATCTGCGCTCCAACATGGTGCGCGGCGGCATTCCGAAGGAGACCGAGCTTTCGGCACGGGATCGCGACATCTGTGCTCGCATTGGCTCCGCCCTGCGCGACCGTGGGCTCCTTTTCGTCGGCATCGACGTGATCGACGGCTATTTGACCGAGATCAACGTCACCTCGCCGACCGGTATTCGCGCGGTCAAAGATCTCGGCGGGCCGGATGCTGCGGCACTGATCTGGGACAAGATCGAGGCTAAGCGGCGGGGCCCTTGAACAACGAGGGCCGCGGTTGATTGGCTCACGTGTCGATCTTGTGTGGGCCGACGAGCGTCAGCGCGTCGGTGTGCCTTTCTGCTCGGCCTTGAGCTTTGCGATCGCGGCGCGGATCGGCGCGAACGGCCCATACTTGTGCTGCTGCTCGCTAAAGCCGTCGGCGTAAGGACCGTACGGCGCGTCCACCGGCTTTTCCAAAAGGTCGGGAAAAGTCCTTGTCGAGACCAGCTTTGTGCGGACGCGGCTGGGATATGACGTAAGCCGCAATGTCCCAGGCCTGCTCCGGCGATAGCTGCGGGTTCAAGTAGTCAGCGCCGTGCGGCATGTTGAAGTGGATAAAATTGGCCGCCGTGATCAGGCGCGCCATTCCGGCGCCGTCGTTGAAGCTATCGCCGCCCCAGAGCGGCGGCATGACGTAGCCGAGATCGGTGGTCGGCAAGCTGCGCCGAATACCGGCGCCGTTCGGTCCGTGACACACCTCACAGGCGCTGGCGTAGCCCGTCTTTCCGCGCGAAGGATCGGCCGGGCGATCGAGCTCCGGCATTTTCCCAGTACCCAAGCCGGGCAAGAGCTCTCCCGGCGCGACGCCGGTGGACAGGAACTTGATGTACGCCATCATCGCCTGCATTTCCGGCGAGCTGACCGGCAGCGCCCGTCCATTCATGCTGCGGGTCATGCAGGAATTGAAACGGTCCTCGATCGTCATCTCCGCCCCCGAGCGGACGCTGTAGTGGGGATACTCTCCAAACAGCCCGAACAGCGGGATGCCGAACTTTTTGGTCCCCGCCTGAAGGGTGACAATTGCCGCACGCGAGATTGTTGCCGGCAAATCGTTTTGAGCGGTCTGCCACCTCCGGCCCGATATAGGCGTAGGTCGCGGTGATGAGATCGCGCCCGCGGCGCACCAGGCGCCCCTGCGCATTATTTGGCAGGGCGCCAATCTCCGGCACGGTCCAGATCCGCTGTGACGCGGGCGTTTCTTCTCCGACCCCGGGGCATGCGCCGCCGCACGTGAGTGCCAGCGCGGCAAGAGCCGCATGCAAGCTCCTCGAACCCATCGACTTCCCTCCTGCCTCGGCGACCTCACCGTCGTTCTAGCACAGACCCACCCTGAGACTTTTGTTCTCGTATTGTTCTTGCGACCCGCAGTTTCCGCTACTCTGCCGATGAGCAGGGGCAGCATGGTCCAGCGCGTCGCTACCGTGGCGTTCGAGGGCATCGAAGCCCGCGCCGTCGATGTCCAGGTTCAGATCGCGCCGGGGCTGCCCGCGTTCAACGTCGTTGGGTTGCCGGACAAGGCCGTCTCCGAGGCACGCGAACGGGTGCGTGCCGCGCTGGTCGCCTCAGGGTTGGCGCTGCCGGCCCGCCGCATCACCGTCAATCTCGCCCCCGCCGACCTGCCCAAGGAAGGCAGCCACTACGATCTGCCGATCGCGCTCGGTCTGATGGCGGCGATCGGCGCCATTCCGGCGGACGCGCTTTCCGGCTTCACGGTGCTGGGGGAACTCGGCCTCGACGGCTCCATCGCCGCGGTCGCGGGGGTGCTGCCCGCCGCGATCGTCGCCAACGCTCGCGGCGACGGCCTTATCTGCCCCGCCGCCTGCGGCCCCGAAGCCGCCTGGGCGAGCCCGGAAATGGAGATCATCGCGGCTGCATCGCTGATCCAGCTCGCCAACCATTTCCGCGGCGCGCAAGTGCTTGCCCGTCCGCAGCCAAAAGTGCGCGAGCCTTCCGATCCGCTCGTCGATCTCAAAGACATCAAGGGGCAGGAGAGCGCCAAGCGCGCCCTCGAGGTGGCCGCCGCCGGCGGCCATAATGTGCTCATGGTCGGGCCGCCGGGCGCCGGCAAGTCGATGTTGGCAGCGCGGCTGCCGACCATCCTGCCGCCGTTGACGCCCGCGGAACTGCTGGAAGTCTCCATGATCGCCTCGGTCGCAGGCGAGATCGAGGGCGGCGCGCTGACCAACTCCCGTCCGTTTCGCGCGCCGCACCATTCCGCCAGCATGCCGGCGCTGGTCGGCGGCGGCTTGCGTGCGCGGCCGGGCGAAGTCTCGCTCGCGCATCATGGCGTGCTCTTCCTCGACGAGCTGCCGGAATTCCAACCACAGGTCCTCGACTCGCTTCGCCAACCCCTCGAGATCGGAGAGGTTGCGATCGCACGGGCGAACCACCGCGTGACTTATCCTGCGCGTTTCATGCTGGTGGCCGCGATGAATCCTTGCCGCTGCGGCCGCGCCAACGAGCCAGGATTTGCCTGCAAGCGCGGCACCAACGCGCGTTGCGCGGCCGAGTATCAGGGACGGCTCTCGGGCCCGCTCATGGATCGCATCGACCTACATATCGAGGTGCCGGCGGTGACCGCCGCCGATCTCATTCTCCCGCCGCCGGCGGAGGGAAGCCGAGAGGTCGCCGCCCGCGTGGCGCGCGCCCGCACGATCCAGGCCGAGCGCTACGCCGCGATCGGACTGCCGCAGCTGCGCACGAACGCGGATGCAAACGGGCCGCTGCTCGAAGAAATGGCGCGGCCTGACAGCGGCGGACTTGCGCTGTTGCGCGACGCCGCCGAGGCCATGCGGCTTTCCGCTCGCAGCTATCATCGCGTCCTGCGCGCGGCACGCACGCTCGCCGATCTCGACGGCGCCGAGAAGGTCGGCCGCCTGCATCTCGCCGAGGCCTTGTCCTATCGCGTGCTTGTCGACGAGGTGCACCGCGCGGCGTGAGCCGATCCCACTTACAGTCGCCGCAAGGCGACCTCTTCGACAAGATGGCTCTCGACCTTCTTTAAGATGAGATCGGCGCGCTGGCGCGTCGGCAAGATGTTCTCGCGCAGATTGACGAGATTGATGCGCCGCCAGATCGATGTCGCGGTGTCGACCGCCTCCGCATCCGACAAGCTCGCGTAGCGGTGAAAGTATGATTTGGGATCGCGGAATGCGGTGCCGCGCAAAGTCAGGAACCGATCCACGTACCAACCCTGTAGCACGTCTTCGCGGGCATCGAGATAAATGGAGAAATCGAAAAAATCCGACACGTAAGGGGTCGGCTTGCCACCCTTCGGCGGCACCCCCGCCTGCAACACATTGAGTCCTTCGACGATGAGGATGTCCGGGCGATCGATCTCGATCCATTGATTTGGCGTCACGTCGTAGGTGAGATGCGAATAGACCGGAGCGCGCACGGGGCGTCGGCCGGCCTTGATGTCGGAGAGGAAACGCAGCAGCGCCGGCAGGTCGTAGCTTTCCGGAAAGCCTTTCTTCTCCATCAAGTCTTCACGCTCGAGGATGGCGTTGGCATAAAGAAAACCGTCGGTGGTGACGAGATCGACCTTCGGCACGTTGGGCCATCGCGCCAGCAGCGCCTGCAGGACGCGCGCGGTCGTGGATTTGCCCACCGCCACTGAGCCCGCAACCCCGATCACGAACGGCACCTTCGTGTCCTCGGTGCCGAGAAAATTCTGCTGCGCCAGGAACAGGCGCTGCGTCGCCGCGACATACATCGAGAGGAGCCGCGACAGCGGCAGGTAAATTTCCTCGACCTCGGCCATGTCGAGGCGGTCGTGCAGCGAGCGCAGCCGCGTCACCTCATCCGACTTGAGGGTCATCGGCGTGTCGGCGCGCTTTGCCGCCCATTCCGTCCGCGAAAAGATCCGGTAGGGCGAGAGGCCGTCCTCGGTGCGTTGCTCCATCGTCCTGATCAGCCGCGCTTGCGCGACGCCTTCTCGGTCAGGCCCGACTGCCGCGTGCGCTCGGCGAGGGTTGCCTCCACCTCCGCGAGCGTGATGCCGCGCGACGCGAGCACGACCAGCAGATGGTAGATGAGATCGGCGGCCTCGGCGATCAAGCGCGGGCGATCCTCCTCGACCGCAGCGAGAACGGTCTCGATCGCCTCCTCGCCCAGCTTCTTGGCGCAATGCCCCACGCCCTGGTCGAGGAGCCTGCGCGTATAGGACACCTGCGCGCTCGCTCTGGCGCGCTCCTGCACGCGTTTTTCGAGATCATGCAGACTAAAATTGGACATCGGCTTTCTCCCCCATGCCATAGCACCTCAAGCATCGAGCCGCATAGGCAGCCCGGCACGGGCCATGTACCGCTTGGCCTCGGAGATGCCGTACTCGCCGAAGTGAAAGATGGAGGCTGCGAGGACCGCGGTGGCATGCCCGTCGCGAATGCCCTCGACGAGGTGCTCCAACGTGCCCACTCCGCCCGAGGCGATGACCGGCACCGGTACCGCATCGGCGATCGCGCGGGTGAGCGGAATATCGAAACCCTGCTTGGTGCCGTCGCGATCCATGGAGGTCAGCAGGATTTCGCCGGCGCCGAGTGCCGCGACCTCGCGCGCGTAGTCGACCGCATCGAGCCCAGTGGGATTGCGCCCCCCATGCGTAAAAATTTCCCAGCGCTCGGCCTGGCCTGGCTTCGATATGCGCTTGGCATCGATGGCGACGACGATGCACTGGTCACCAAACTTTTCCGCCGCCTCCTTTACGAATTCGCGCCGGGCGACAGCCGCAGTGTTGATCGACACCTTGTCGGCGCCGGAAGCCAGGAGCTTGCGGATATCCTCGACCGTGCGTACCCCGCCGCCGACGGTAAGTGGCATGAAGCAAGCCTCGGCCGTGCGCCGCACCACGTCGAGGATGATGTCGCGGTTCTCGTGACTGGCGGTGATGTCGAGAAACGTAAGTTCATCGGCGCCGGCGGCGTCGTAGGCCATCGCCGCCGTCACCGGGTCGCCGGCGTCGCGCAGGTCGAGAAATTTTACACCTTTGACGACGCGGCCGTCCTTGACGTCGAGACAGGGAATGACGCGAACCTTGAACATGTCCTTACGCGGTCGCGGGCGCTGAGCGAATGAGCCGCAGCGCTTCCGCCGGGTCGAGCCGACCGTCATACAACGCGCGGCCGACAATCGCGCCGGCAAGCTTTCTGGCACGCGGCTGCGTTAGCGCCACTACGTCGGCAATCGAGGCAAGGCCCCCCGATGCGATGACCGGAACGTTCACCGCATCGGCAAGCGCGATGGCGGCCTCGAGATTGAGACCAGCAAGCATGCCGTCGCGGGAAACATCAGTGTATATCAGCGCTGCGATGCCTGCGTCTTCGAATTTCCTGCCAAGGTCGAAGGCACTGAGCTCTGAGGCTTCCGCCCACCCCTCGACTGCCACCCTGCCCTCGCGGGCATCGAGCGCGACCGCGACACGACCCGGATAGAGCCTCGCCGCCTGCCGCACCAGCGTTGGCTCGCGCACCGCCACGGTACCGAGGATGACGCGGGTGACCCCTCTCTCGAGCCAGGATTCGATGGTGTGGAGTTGGCGAATGCCGCCGCCGAGCTGTAACGGCATGTTGGTCGCCGCGATGATTTGCTCGACCGCGGCACTGTTGACCGGCTTCCCAGCAAAAGCGCCATCGAGATCGACCACGTGCAGATATTCGAACCCAAGCGATGCGAAGGCGTGGGCCTGTGCGGCCGGATCGCGCTGAAATATCGTGGCGCGGCTCATATTCCCCTGTTCGAGCCGCACGCATGCACCATCCTTGAGGTCGATGGCGGGAAACAGGATCACAACGCAACTCGCTTGAGGTCGTTCGCCGCAGCCGTAATGCGATCGCGTACGCACGGGTGGTGAAGGGCGGGCCACCTGCGGCGCGCCCGCAAGAATCCAACCGGCCGACGCATCATGGTTTCCACTTGAGGAAGTTGGCGATCAGTCGCAAGCCCAGCCGCTGGCTCTTTTCCGGGTGGAACTGAGTGCCGACCATCATCTCGCGACCGACGACCGCCGTAACCGGGCCACCGTAGTCCGCTTCGGCGATGACATCGGCGCGGGCAGTCGGCTTGAGGTGGAACGAGTGCACGAAGTATGCGTGCTGACCCTGCGGTCCGACGGCGATGCCGTCGAGCAATGGATGCGGCCGGCGCGCGTCGAGCGTATTCCAACCCATGTGCGGGATTTTCAGCTCCGAGTCCGAGGGTGCGATCCGTTCGACCTCGCCGGGAATCCAGCCCAATCCCTGCGTCACCTCGTATTCGCGGCCGCGCTCGGCCATGAGCTGCATGCCGACGCAAATGCCCAGGAACGGCCGGCCGCGTCTGCGTACGCTGTCGTTGAGCGCCTCCACCATGCCGTCGACGGCATCGAGCCCACGCCGGCAATCGGCGAAGGCGCCGACGCCAGGCAGCACCACGCGGTCCGCGCGGGCGACCTTCTCCGCATCGCGCGTCACCACGATCGATTGCGTCAACCCTTCCTCGCGAGCCGCGCGCTCGAACGCCTTCGCCGCTGAATGGAGATTGCCCGATCCGTAATCGATAATGGCAACGCTGGTGCTCATGGCGGGCTTCCAGACTGCGGAAAAAGCCCAATGACATCGGATGAGGTTCGCCGAGAGAGCGGCGCGCCCCACGCCGGCGGTGATGCGCCCGGTCCGGGATTGGCTTTATCAACCGAAGATTTGTAGACCCACGCGTCGAAAAATCGCCGTTCCGCCAATTCGAGATCATCGCCGACGACGATGCCCACATGTCTCCAGCCGCGGCGCGACAGTGCAAAGCGACGCAACGTCGCCGCTTCGAAACCGACGAGCACCGCAAGAAGCTCGCCGACCACGATCGTCATCGCGCCCGAGGCGGCGATGAAACGCAGTCCGACCAAAAGCGCGAGGGCGACGATGACGTAGGCGACGAGCGCGAGCCACAGGCGATGTCGCAGCATCCAGAACGGTGCAAAAAGGAATGCCCAAAACGAAAAGCCGTCGCGTAAGAACACGAAACGTTCGGGATCGGGCGCAGAATCGTGCGCTCTCAGCGGCGGCTCGTACACGGCGTAAACGGACATCGTCTCTTCCTGCTCACCCGCCGAGTGAGCCTTTGGTCGAGGGTACTTCGTTGGCTGCACGGGGATCGATCGCGAGCGCAATGCGCAACGCCCTCGCCAGGCCTTTGAAGCAGGATTCGGCGATGTGATGGTCATTTGTGCCGTAGAGCGTCGCGACGTGTAGCGTCACTCCACTGTTCATCGCGAATGCCTGGAACCACTCCTGCACCAGCTCGGTATCGAAGCTGCCCACCTTGTCGCGCACGAACTCGGCATTGAATACGAGGAATGGCCGACCGGAAACGTCGAGCGCGACGCGCGTGAGCGCTTCATCCATCGGCACGTGCACGTCCGCATACCGCGTAATGCCCTTCATGTCGCCGAGCGCCTGCTTCACCGCCTGCCCGAGCGCGATTCCGATATCCTCGGTGGTGTGATGCTGATCGATGTGCAGGTCGCCCTTGGCCTTGACGGTGAGGTCGATGCGGGAATGACGCGCCAACAGCTCGAGCATGTGATCGAGAAACCCGATCCCGGTCGAAATCGACGCTGCGCCGGCACCGTCGAGGTCGACCACGACCTCCACGTCGGTCTCCTTGGTGCTGCGTCTGATCGAGCCCTTGCGCATGAATAGGTCTCTCGTATTAAACCGCGCGCCTTTTATCAGGGGTTGAGTGCCTTCGCCACTCCAGCGGCGGCCGCATTTGCGCCACCCTTTGACAAGGTTTACATCAGCCGCGCGGAGGCGCGCATGCAGTCCATGTCTCCTGAGCTTTGGCACGGCACCACGATCCTGAGCGTCCGCAAGGCCGGCACGGTCGTGATCGGCGGCGATGGTCAGGTTTCGATCGGCCAGACTATCGTCAAGGCCAATGCCAAGAAGGTGCGCCGGCTCGGCAAGGGTGAGGTGATCGGAGGGTTTGCCGGCGCGACCGCCGATGCCTTTACCTTGTTCGAGCGGCTCGAAGCAAAACTCGACCAGTATCCGAGGCAGCTCACCCGCGCCGCAGTGGAGCTCGCCAAAGACTGGCGCACAGATCGTTACTTGCGGCGCCTCGAAGCCATGATGATCGTCGCCGACGCGCAGGTATCGCTGGTCATAACCGGTACCGGCGATGTCCTCGAGCCCGAGGCTGGCGTGATCGGCATTGGTTCCGGCGGCAATTACGCGCTCGCCGCCGCTCGCGCAATGATGGATGGCCCGCTCGATGCCGAGACGATCGTGCGCAAGGCGATGGACATCGCCGCCGATATCTGCGTCTACACGAACCGCAATATCACGATCGAGAAGCTATAATCCCGTTCACCGATGATGTCGGCGCAATAGAATCCGCCACCGCCTGATCGGAACGCGTTCAATCGCGTTGCGTTTGCGGGCCCGGCCGGCGCCATTGCACTATCGCGCGGCAACAGCCAGATAAGGCCTTCCATGACCAGCTTTTCCCCGCGCGAGATCGTCTCCGAGCTCAATCGTTTCATCATCGGCCAGGCGGATGCCAAACGGGCGGTGGCGATTGCGCTGCGCAACCGGTGGCGTCGCCTGCAACTCGACGAGAAGATGCGCGAGGAGGTGCTGCCCAAAAACATACTCATGATCGGCCCGACCGGCGTCGGCAAAACCGAGATTTCCCGCCGCCTCGCCCGGCTCGCGGGGGCTCCCTTCATCAAGGTGGAAGCTACCAAGTTCACCGAGGTCGGCTACGTCGGCCGCGACGTGGAGCAGATCGTGCGCGATCTCGTGGAGGTTGCAATCGCTCAGACGCGAGAGAAAAAACGCAAGGACGTGAGCGCGCGGGCGCAACTTGCCGCCGAGGATCGGGTGGTGAACGCACTGGTCGGCGAGCATGCCAACCCCTCGACCAAGGACGCGTTTCGAAAAAGGCTGCGCGCCGGCGAGCTCAACGACAAGGAGATTGAGATCGAGGTGCAGGCGAGCGGTGGTGGCATGCCCCTGTTCGAAATTCCCGGGATGCCCGGCGCACAGATGGGTGCGATCTCGATTGGCGATATCTTCGGCAAGCTCACAGGCGGCCGCACCAAGACTCGCCGCGTCACGGTCGCGGAATCCTATGACATCTTGATCAACGAGGAATCGGATAAGCTCCTCGACAACGACCAGTTGGTACTCGAGTCCATCAAGACCGTCGAGCAGAACGGCATCGTGTTCCTCGACGAGATCGACAAGATCACCGCACGCGAAGGACGGGTAGGCGCCGACGTGTCGCGCGAGGGTGTGCAGCGTGACTTGTTGCCGCTGATCGAGGGAACGACGGTCTCGACCAAACATGGAACGGTCAAGACCGATCATATTCTGTTCATCGCGTCCGGCGCATTCCACCTCTCGAAGCCATCGGACCTACTGCCCGAATTGCAGGGCCGGCTGCCGATTCGGGTGGAGCTATTGCCGCTCACGCGCGACGACTTTCGACGGATTTTGACGGAAACCGAAGTATCGCTGATCAAGCAGTACATCGCCCTCCTCGCGACCGAGGGGGTGACGCTAGAATTCACTGCGGACGCGATCGATGCCATCGCCGACGTGGCGGTCGCGGTCAACTCGAGCATTGAGAATATCGGCGCCCGGCGATTGCAGACGGTAATGGAGCGCGTTCTCGACGAAATTTCCTTCGCAGCGCCCGATCATTCCGGCGACACAGTGGCCATTGACGCCGCCTACGTCCACAAACACATCGGCGATCTGGCCAAGAACGCGGATTTGAGCCGATTCATTCTTTGACGAGCTAGACGCCAGGCTGGAAACAGCTGGCGCGCATCTGTCTTAACTCGCGGTTCGACACGCGATCAAAAGTCAGTGGCGATGCCTTTGACTTCCCAGTCTCCATAGCGGACAGGATCGAGCCCGGGGCTACGGCCCGACTCCGCAGGCCCTTGCGCAGCCGAGCGGTCGCGCTCGGCGCGGCGTGCCGCCGCCTCGGTCAGAGCTCGCTCCGCCGCCGCCGAAATTGGCTTCTTCGGCAACGGAGCTGACGTATGCTTCGGCTTCATCTCCGCCATGCCTTCAATGTGCTCCCGATCGCGCAGAGATCAAGAGCCGCCGTGCCGCAGGGCTCCCCCTCTGGCGAGTATCGTGGACCAATCCGACATTTAAGCGGCAAGCCGGGCCTGGCACCGCCGAACCTTCGCCCGGCCCCGGGAGGTCACAAGGATGAATTACCTGCGTACCGCTGTTCTATTGGCCGGGCTGACCGCGCTATTCATGGCGATTGGTTATGTTATCGGTGGCGGGAGCGGCGCCCTGATCGCCCTTTTGGTTGCCGCCGGCATCAATCTCGCCAGCTACTGGAACGCAGACAAGCTCGTGCTGGCGATGCACGACGCCCACGCGGTCGACGCGACCAGCGCGCCCGACCTCTTCCAACTCGTGCGGGATCTCGCGCGCAGCGCTGGGCTGCCGATGCCGCGCGTCTATATCATGTACAATCCGCAGCCCAACGCGTTTGCGACCGGACGCGACCCCGAGCATGCGGCAGTGGCGGTGACCACCGGGTTGTTGCAGATGCTCTCGCGCGAAGAAGTGGCGGGCGTCATCGCCCACGAGCTCGCCCATGTCAAAAATCGCGACACGCTGACGATGACGATCACGGCGACGATCGCGGGCGCGATTTCAATGCTGGCGCAGTTTGGCCTGTTCTTCAGTGGGCAGCGCGATAGCAACACCGGCCTCGGCACGATCGGCACGGTGGTGATGGCGATCCTCGCTCCGATTGCGGCCATGATCGTGCAGATGGCGATCAGCCGCACACGGGAATACGCGGCCGACGAGCTCGGCGCCCGCACCACGGGGCGGCCCGACGCGCTTGCCTCTGCACTGATCAAGATTTCCGCCGCTGCGGAGGCCGTCGCCAATCCGACCGCCGAACGCTCGCCAGCCACCGCGCATCTCTTCATCGTCAATCCGCTGACGGGCCAGGGGATGGATAACCTGTTCGCGACCCATCCTTCGACCGAGAACCGCATTGCCGCCCTGCAACGCTTGGCGGCGGAAATCGGTTGGCGCGTCGCAGCGCGAGCGAATGCTCCCGCCTATCCCCGCCGTGCGGCAAGCCTTTGGGGCGATTCCGCCAGCGGCCGTGAGGGTCGCGGCCCCTGGGGCTGAAATCTGACGCCTCGCGGGCCCCGACGCTTCGTGGCACATGAAGGCATGGCACGTGCCAATCCCGCCATTGATGCGCCAGGACTAGCCGCGCGGCGGATCGCTGCCGAGATCCTCGAAGTCGTGCTGCGCCGGCATCAGCCGCTCGACCACGAACTCGAACAGCGGGCCGCGCAGGGCGATTTTGCGGCACTCCCGCTTCGCGATCGCGCATTGGTGCGTGCCTTGGTGGCCACGGTGCTGCGCAGGCTTGGCACCTTGCGCCATATCCTCAGTCAATGGGTAAAGCTCCCGGCCGGGGTGCCACGGCTTGAAACCGCACTGCTTGTGGGCGCGGCGCAAATCCTCTGGCTCGACGTGGCAGATCATGCGGCGGTGGACCTTTCGGTGCGTCTGGTGCAGGCCGACCGCCGCTCCGCACGCTATGCCGGCATGACCAATGCGGTGCTGCGGCGCTTGGCTCGCGAGGGTGCGCAATTACTCGCCAGCATCGATACGGCGGCGCTCGACACGCCGCAGTGGTTATGGGCGCGTTGGGAGAAAAACTACGGAGCAAAGACCGCGCGGGCGATCGCGATCGCCAACAGCCACGAGCCGGCGCTTGATCTGACGGTGCGCAATGATCCTGAGCATTGGGCAAACGTGCTCGACGGACGCGTGCTCCCGACAGGCTCCGTGCGGGCGGTCGTGCACGGACCGATACCGCAATTGCCGGGCTATGCCGAGGGCGCCTGGTGGGTGCAGGACACCGCCGCGGCTCTGCCGGCAAAGCTTCTGGGCGACGTGCGCGGCCTTGCGGTCGCCGACCTATGCGCCGCACCGGGCGGCAAGACCGCGCAGCTCGCGGCCGCCGGCGCCCGCGTCGTTGCCGTTGACCACGCGGCGCAAAGACTTGAGCGCCTGCGCCAAAACCTCGCCCGGCTTCATCTCAGCGCAGAAACGATTGCCGCTGACGCCACGCAATGGGAGGCGGGGCCGTTCGATGTGGTCCTCCTTGATGCGCCCTGCTCGTCGACGGGCACGATTCGCCGCCATCCCGACATCCCCTGGCTCAAGCGCCCAGCCGACATCGCGGCACTCGCGGCGCTGCAACGTCGGCTTGCACTTCGGGCGGCGGCGCTAACCAAGCCGGGCGGCATCCTGCTCTATTGCAGCTGCTCGCTTGAGCCCGAGGAAGGCATCGAGATCGTCCGGGATCTGCTCGATCAGGTCCGGCACCTCGCCCGCCGACCGATCGCGGCGCGCGAGGTCTTCGGTCATGGCGAATGGCTAACGGGGGACGGGGACCTGCGCACGCTCCCCTGCCATCTGAGCGACCCCGATTCGCGCATGGCCGGCCTAGACGGCTTCTACGCGGCCCGTCTGCAAAGGATTTGAAGGGCTTATCGCGGTTGGCCGCTGCCCGACCCTTCGCTATGTTGCGGATCCGGGGATGGAATCGGGCACGGAGGAGAGTTAGCACCTCGATGTCGCGCGTTTCGGTCGCGGAAGGGACAAAATTGTCCGTGGTCCTGGCGCGTGGCCTCCTTGGCAGGCTTAGCAGTCGCGTCGCCACGCATCCGATCGTCAACTGGCCGTTTTCCTTCGCCAAGACCGACCGTATCGTCATCGCGCCGCAGAACCTGCGGACCACTGATGCCACTCGGGCAGGCGAAATTTACGCAGGGCGCTTCGCGTTTGCGGGCAAGGTCGTCAGCTGCGATTCCCGCTCTCCCTTCGAAATCACCCCTCCTTCCGAGGAATGGGCGGCTGCGCTTTTCGGCTTCGGCTGGCTGCGCCACCTTCGCGCCGCCGAATCTGGCATCAGTCGCGCCAATGCGCGCGCACTCGTCGATGAGTGGATCGCGGTCAGCGGTTCCCACGATCCGGTGGCTTGGCGTCCTGATGTGGTCGCACGGCGGATTATGTCGTGGCTCAGCCAAGCGCCGCTTCTGCTCGACGGCGCCCAGGCCCAGTTCTATCGCCGATTTCTGCGCGGCCTGACGCGGCAAGTCCGCCATCTGCGTCGCACGGCCTCTCAAGCGCGCGACGGCGCGCCTCGACTGCAGGCTGCAATTGCGCTGAGCTATGCCGCGCTCTGCATGGCGCGCCAGCAGCGCCATATCCGCGCCGCCAGCAAACGACTTTCGGACGAGTTGACGCGGCAGATCCTGCCTGACGGCGGCCATATCAGCCGCAATCCCGGCGCGCTCATCGAATTGTTACTGGATCTTCTGCCCCTGCGCAGCGCGTTCACCGCTCGCAACCTCGTGCCGCCGCCTGCGCTGCTCAATGCCATCGATCGAATGATGCCGATGCTGCGCTTCTTCCGCCACGGCGACGGCAGCTTCGCGCTCTTCAACGGCATGGGGGCGACTCCGACCGATCTCGTCACCACCGTTCTCGCCTACGACGATGCTCGCGGCGCGCCGCTGGCGAGCGCGCCGCATTCCGGTTACCAGCGCTTAGAGAGCGCCACCACGCTCGTCTTGATGGACGCCGGCTGCCCGCCGCCGATGGCGGTGAGCCAAGAAGCCCATGCTGGCTGCCTGTCGTTCGAGCTCTCGGCCAAACAGAATCGGATCGTGGTGAATTGCGGACTACCGGTAGCGAGTCGCGAGGGCTGGCGGCAAGTCGCGCGCACAACAGCTGCGCATTCCACCGTTACACTCAACGACACGTCATCGTGCCGGTTTATCGAAGCAAGTCCTGTGAGACGCCTGTTCTACGGCACGCCTATGATCGCCGGCCCGCGCCACGTCACCGTCGCGCGCGAGGAGCAAGGCGAGACCACGGTGCTACGCGCCTCGCATGACGGTTACGCCGACATTTTCAATGTGATCCACCAGCGCATACTCATGCTCACGGCCGACGGACGCGGGCTCGGGGGTGAGGATTTGTTCACGCCGGCGCGCGGCGAGCAGATGTCCGCGAACCGTGATCAGTTCGCGGTGCGTTTCCACCTGCATCCATCAATCAAGGCCAATCGGCTATCCGATGGGCACGGCGCGATGCTGGCGACGCCGAATAAGGAGGTGTGGACGTTTAGCGCGTATGGAGACCGCGTCGAGATCGAGGAGAGCGTCTATCTCGCCGGCCCCGACGGACCACGTCGCACCGTGCAGCTGGTCATTTACGGCCGGGCGGGAAACGTACCGCGAATACGCTGGGCATTTGCACCCGCTGCACCGACGACCACCACGGGCGCTGCCCGTCGCGGCCGCGATCATGAACCGCAGCTGCCATTGTGATGCCGTTGCGCTCAGCTTTGAATGTTTAGTTCGCTGTGCTAGCCCCTAATCGATCATGACCGAGCGCCTCCGTCGCGTCCGCCGCGCTTTGCTTTCGGTTTCCGATAAATCGGGCCTCGTCGAATTCGCGCGCGCGCTGGCGGCCCGATCAATCGAGCTGATCTCGACCGGCGGCACTCGCAAGGCGCTCGCTGAGGCTGGGCTCGGCGTTCGTGACATTTCCGAGCTGACCGGTTTCCCCGAAATGATGGACGGTCGAGTGAAGACGCTCCATCCCAGGGTACACGGCGGGCTGCTGGCCCTGCGGGACAATGAGCAGCACGACGCCGCAATGCGCGCGCACGGCATCCAACCGATCGATCTCCTCGTCGTCAGCCTCTATCCGTTCGAGACAACCGTGGCGAAGGGCGCGGACTTCGACACCTGCATCGAGAACATCGATATCGGCGGACCCGCCATGATCCGCGCGGCGGCCAAGAACCACGCCGACGTGGCGGTCGTAGTCGATCCGAACGATTATGAGGTGGTGCTGGCAGAGCTACGCGACCACGGCGGGGCGACCACGCCCGAACTGCGCCGCAGACTCGCCGCCAAGGCCTATGCCCGCACCGCGGCTTACGACGCGGCGATCGCCAATTGGTTCGCAGACCAGCTCTCGGACGCCGCGCCCGCGTTCTGTGCGATCGGCGGACATCTCATCGAGCCGCTGCGCTACGGCGAAAATCCCCATCAGGCGGCGGCGTTCTATCGCACGAGCGAACAGCGGCCGGGCGTTGCCACAGCGCGGCAGCTGCAAGGCAAAACGCTGTCTTACAACAACATCAACGACACCGACGCGGCATACGAATGCGTCGCCGAGTTTGACCCGCGGCGCACGGCGGCCTGCGTCATCGTAAAACACGCCAATCCCTGCGGCGTCGCCGAGGGCGCAAGCCTCGTGGAAGCTTATCGCAAGGCATTGGCCTGCGATCCGGTATCTGCCTTCGGCGGGATCGTGGCAGTGAACCGCAAACTCGACGCGCAAGCCGCCCACGCGATCACGGATATCTTCACCGAGGTCATCATTGCGCCGGAGGCGAGCGAGGAAGCGATCGCCATTGTCGCCACCAAGAAGAACCTGCGTTTACTGCTCGCCGGCGCCCTCCCCGACCCGCGCGCGGGAGGCATGATCGCGAAATCCGTTGCGGGCGGGTTGCTGGTGCAGCAGCGTGACAATGCCGTAGTCGATGACATGCGACTGAAGGTGGTGACCAAGCGCGCCCCGACCAACACCGAGCTCACCGATCTCGCCTTTGCTTTCCGTGTCGCCAAGCACGTGAAATCCAACACGATCGTCTATGCCAGGGACTGCGCCACGGTCGGCATTGGCGCCGGCCAGATGAGCCGGATCGATTCCGCGCGCATCGCCGCGCGCAAGGCCGAGAATGCCGCCGTGGCGGCGCGTCTTTCTGCTCCACTGACGAGGGGCTCCGTCGTCGCTTCGGATGCCTTCTTTCCGTTCGCCGACGGGCTTTTGGTCGCGGTCGAGGCGGGGGCGACCGCCGTGATCCAGCCCGGCGGTTCGGTACGCGACGAGGAGGTGATCAAGGCCGCCGACGATCATGGCATCGCCATGGTGTTCACGGGCACGCGACATTTCCGGCATTGACTCTGCCCTCGACCAAGCGGGCTGCGTCGCGTTTCGGCGCAGCACGAGGAGGTTTGATCATGCCGCTTGTCGCGGCTGCAACGACGTCGAGCTCGCGTTGCGGATGCTGCACGCGGGGTTGTTGCAAGATCTGGTCAGCGCCGTTTTGGACGACGATGGCGGCGAATAAATGGTCCTCGATTGCTACACGTGCGCTGGCTGCGATCGCCGGCTGATGCCCGCTTTGGTCCTATCGCGTCCGAAATTCGGCATCGCAGCGAAATGTCGCGATGTGCCATTAGCGACCGAACGCAGCGCAGCAAAATCCGTGCTTATTCGATCACGTCGTCGGCGCGGGCGAGCAACGTGGTTGGCACTTCAAGGCCGAGCATCTTGGCGGTCTTTAGATTGATTACCACTTCGTACTTGGTCGGCGCCTGCACCGGCAGATCGGCGGCTTTCTCTCCTTTGAGGATGCGATCCACGTAACCAGCGGCGAGGCGGTACTGGTCGATCCAATTAGCTCCATACGTGATCAGGCCGCCAGCGGCCGCAAAGTGGCGCTCAGAGAATACCGCCGGCAGCTTGTGCCGCGCTGCGAGGGCAATAATAAGATCGCGGTAGTGCCTTCCGGCCGCGCTCCCCGGCATGATCAGACCGCCAGTCGGAGAGTGCGCGAAGGCCGCAACAGCGCTTTCGATCTCACCAGCTTCGCGCAAGTCGATCGCGTTTACTTGCATCCTG
>Ga0126378_10000316_pt1 | contig 36569 bp, 32 predicted proteins | sample PanSoiMetPlot_23_FD_92587 | JGI IMG/M metagenome (GOLD analysis project Ga0126378, IMG submission 92587) | Tropical forest soil microbial communities from Panama - MetaG Plot_23 | ecosystem: Environmental > Terrestrial > Soil > Tropical forest > Bulk soil | place: Panama | collected 2016-02-17
GCGAGGACCACCACGTCGGCCTTGACGTGGCCGTCCGCGGTCTGAACGCCCTGCACACAACCGCCGCGGACGCTCAGGGCGCCGACCGGCGCCCCCTCACGAATCTCCGCTCCCTGCATGGCGGCAGTACTAGCCAGCGCCCGGACCAGGCGAATCGGGGTCACCTGAGCCGCAGGGAATACGGCGGCTCCGCGGACGCGATGGCTGAGCCCCGGCTCTTCGGCACGAGCCTCCCTCACGTCGAGCCAACGACCAGCCCCGCGGTGAAGGCGTCGCTCTTCCTCTGCCGTGAGGGCCGGGGTGATGACCTCCTGGGAACGGTATTCGACGTCGATGCCCGATCGCTGGGCGCGCTCTACCACCTCCGGGAACAGGGCCAGGCTGCGGGCAGCCAGATCGAAAACGGTGGCGTCGACCTCACCGTATGGCGTCAGGAGACCCGCCGCAGAACCCGAGGCGTGGGAGCCGAGCGTCTCGCGCTCAAACAGCAGCACCTGGTGGTGGCGCTCGCGAGTCAACCGCTCGGCGACGGCGCAGCCGATGATACCGCCGCCGATGATCACGATCCTGGCCATTGCCCGCCATTCTCGGCGGTTGGATCCTCACGCTGCCTTCAAAGGCGGCGCGCCGCAGCGTCCCTGAGCGCAGCCTTGATCTCGTCGGAAAGGGTGTACCAGCGGACGCCGGTGACCGCCCCGTGGAGGGCGAATAGTGTCCTCTCCCTGGTCATTGCCGGAAAGGCACGCTTCAGACGAATGTAGGCTTCGATCGCGCCGACCCCCTTGAGGTCTTCCGGGCTCGCTATTCCGACTGCTCGCAGGCGGGCCGCCGAGACCGGGCCCAGGTTCCTCATCCGCTCCAGCTCGTCGATGCCGCCGTACACCGCCGCCTCCCTCGTCACAGAGGAGGCCGCGCTCTTGACTTATCGAACATTCGTTCGTAGCATGATCTTAATCCCTGCCGCCGTCAAGCCCCCTCATCCGCCAGAGACATGCAGACCGAGAAATTGCAGCACGCGATCGGCGCCATTCACGTCCGCTTCGGCGATCAGGCGCTGCCGCGGGCCAACCGGCAGCGGCCCGCGCAGCTGTGGCCGACCGGGCAGCTCGATGTAGATCGCCTCTGCGGCATCGGCGGCCGGTACGGCGACGCCGTGGCGGTGCGCGCGAGGTTGGCCCTTCCCACCTCCCCGAGCAGCGCTTCGCTCTGACCCCGGCCTGAGCGCGATGACGTTTCTCGTCAATCCCCCCATGGAGATCGAGGTCGACACCGATGCCGACGGCGCTCCCCAGCACCTGAGGGGCGAGCCACTCGTCGGGCCGGTGCAGCCGGTGCAGCACTGGCTGGCCGACGTGGATTGGTGGAGCCGACCAGTCCGCCGCGAATACTGGAAGGTGCTGCTCCGCGGCCGGCCTGCTATGCGAGATCTATCGCGACCTCGAGCAGGACGCCTGGTTCCTGCAGCAGGTGTATGACTGAGCATTCCAACCCCCTACGCCGAACTTCACTGCCGTTCCAACTTCGCCTTTCTGGACGGCGGCTCCCATCGCTCTGAGCTGGAGGTCCGGACAGCAAACCTCGAGATCCCCGCGGTCGCCATAACCGACAGCGGCGCCGCTTACGGCGCGGGTCACGACCACGTCTGGTGCTGCTGCGACGACGATCACGCCGTTCGATGCCAGCTCCGGTGGTTCGCCGCCCTCACACAACTACCGCTCAAGCGGGTCGGATGAATGAACTCATTCATACGATTGTGTAGCGCCCGATCACTGGGATATCCGCATTCGTACGATGGCGGAGTTCCAGACTGCAAGGTCGTGCGCATTTATGCGACGTGCTCATCTGCTACCAGGGCCTGAGAATGGCGCCTAGCCTGCGGCCGCCGCTGGTCATCGTCACCGGGCCGCCGGCAAGCGGCAAAACCACGCTGGCCGTACCGCTCGCTTGCGGCCTCGGCCTGCCCCTGCTGGCCAAGGACACGATCAAGGAAGCCGTCGTGGACGCTCTGGGCTGCGACTCCGTGGATCGCTCGCGGGAGCTCGGGAAGGCCGCCTTCGAGGTGCTGTTCGCCCTGGCGGAGACCCAGCTCGAGGTCGGCACCGGCGCTGTCGTCGAAGCCAACTTCCACGCCGACGCCTCGGGGGCTGGCCTGAGCCGCCTCGTGGCCCGCAGCAGCGCGGCTGGACTCTTCTGCTGGGCACCTGCCGACGTGCTGATTCAGCGCTACACCCAGCGGGCGCAGTCGGGACGGCGGCATCTCGGCCACTACGACCTGGAGCGGATCCCAGGTGGCCCAGGACTGCTCGATCCTGCTCGCTATGACATAGCGCGGTTCGGCGTGCCGACCCGACGCGTCGATACCAGCGCCCGGTATGAGCTTGACGCCATACTTGACTGGACGCGAGAGCAGCTCAGCCGTTGAGAGGGAAGTAGAGGCTCAGCTATGGCAGTAACGCGCGAGGTCGACGACATCGCCCGCTCTTTGGTCAAGCACCAGCACGACCACCCGCCGGTGCGTGACCTCAACCGGGAGAGCGACCGGCGGATGCGACTTCCGCAGCGTGTCGCGGACGATCTCGGACGGGTGGTGGGGAGCTGGACTTTCGTATTCGTCCAGGTGCTGGTGACTGGCTCCTGGCTCATCCTCAACATCGCTGCCCAGACCAACCACTGGGACAGCTACCCCTTTCTGCTCCTCAACCTCGTCGTCACATTCGAGAACGCGCTCTGGGCGTCGCTGGTCCTGATGGCGCTCAACCGCGCTGCCGGCCGCGACCGCCTCCGTGCCCAGCAGGACTACGAACAGCAGGTGAAGGTCGAAGAGGAGGTGCGGTCCCTCATGAGCCACCTGGAGGAGCAGGACGAGCTGCTGATGCAGGTCGTGCAGCGGCTCGACCGCAACGACCGGGAGCTGCGGCGCCTAGCCCGCCGCCTGGGCATCGGCGAACAGCGGGTCGGCTAGCCCCACGGCCGGTGGCAGCCGCCGACACAGGCCTGGATCGGCTCTACGACCGGCTCCGATGCCCAACCTGCAGCTCCGGCCCCCGGCCCGGAGCCAGGCGCTGCGGCGGCTGCGGGCGTTTGCTCGAGACCGACAGCGGGCTCCTGGACCTTCTACCGGACGACGTACGCGCCGACGCCGATCGTTTTGCGGAGCGGTACCGGGCACTCAGGGTCCGGGAGGGGTGGGTGGCACCGACGGGTCGCGAGGATCCCGACCATGCCGGCGGCCGGTGGCGGCGCCGGATCAAGGCCGTCCAGAGCGCCGCCGCCGTGCTGGAACGCGGCCTGCCCGACGACCCGCGGCCAGTCGTGGCAGATGTCGGCGCCGGCAGCGGGTGGGCAGCTCGGCTCTTGTCAGGGGCTGACGTGATGGCGTTCGACCTGCTCAACGCTCCCGGTGCGCCAGGGCCGGCGATCCGCATTCGTGCGGACATGCGACGCCTGCCGCTCACAGAGAGCTCGGTCGACGGGCTTCTCTACACGGCTGCAATCCACTATGTGCCGATCGACGATGCCATCCGAGAGGCGGCCCGGGTTCTGAGGCCGGGAGGGCTGCTGGTCGCCATCGAGAGCCCGATGTACGTCCATCAGCGGGCTGCCGACCGCGCGGCAGAGCGGAGCGCCAGATATTACGCCGCGATGGGATTCGCCGATCTCGCCGGCCACTATCACCCTGTCGACGTTCGCGGGCTCAAAGCAACGCTGACAGGGTCAGGTTTTTGGATCGAACGCTTCGAGATGCCACCACGGTGGCTCAGCCTGTGGCGCCGGCTGACACGGAGTCCTCGGTTCCCGACCCTGGTCTGCCGGCTGAATAAATAGGGTCCAGATGCTGGACCAGGACCAGACAGAACCGGTTGATACATCCCAGCGCGGCAATTTGACCCATTCGTGTGGGTCATCACAGCTCCTCGTGATAATCCGCCTCGACGTTCACTGACCACACGTCGTGTGACGCGCCCAGGACGTTCTCGACCGAGCACATCGCCGTGTACATCGAGTGGTCCTGGTTGTTGTATTTGTGCATTCCATTGCGGCCGACCGTGTACAGGTTGCGGAGGTGTGTGTCGAGCCACTGCCGGATGACCGTCAGCGCATCCTTATAGGTCTCGTCGTACACCGGGTAAGCCCTTGACATCCGCACCACATACCCTTTCTCAACGGCGGACTCTTCGCAAAGCCCAAGCTGCGCCAGCTCCCGCTTCGCCAGATCGATAAGCTGTTCATCGGACGTCGACCACAAGCCGTCGCCCTTGGTCACGAAGTACTCGAGCCCAAGGCACGTGCGCCCTTCCTTGACCATGAACGGCGACCACGACCCGTAGTTCTGAATTCGACCGACACTGACATCCGGATCGTGGATGTAGATCCAGTTGTCGGGAAAGCCTTTCGCCTCGGGAACGATGAGCGCGATCGTGAGAAAGTCGCGGTACCGGAGCAGCCCGGCCGCTCGAAGCACCTCGTCCGGCGCTGGAGGGTCCAGCGCCCCGACGAGATCGCTTAGCGGCATCGAGGAGATCACCACACTCGCCGGGACCCGCTCCGCGACCCCAGCTGACACCACGGTCACCCCTACAGCTTCGTGGCCGCTGTGATGGACTCTGGTCACTCGAGCCTTCATCACAATCCGAGCGCCACGCTCTTCGCAGATGTCGCGAGCCTTCTCCCACATCATGCCCGGTCCACACTTTGGATAGTGAAATTCCTCGATCAGGCTCGTTACGTCCTTCTGATTGCGCCGAGGCGCGAGGGCGTTGGTCACCGCTTTCAATAGAGACAGATTCTTGATCCGCTGAGCCGCCCAGTCCGCCTGGATCCTTGTCGCCGGCATCCCCCAAACCTTCTCCGTGTACGTCTTGAAGAAGATGCCGTACAGCCGCCTGCCGAATCGCGCGGATACCCAGCCCTCGAACGTCGATTGATCCTTTGGGGGGCTGACCTGCGCCCAGGCATACGACAGGAAACAGCGCACTGTTTCGATCAGCCCCAGTCCCTTCAGGGCGTTGAAAGCGCGCAGCGGATAATCAAACATGCTGCCGTGGTAGTAGATGCGGCTCATGCGCGGACGGAGCAGGAAATCCTCAGCTCCAAGTATCTCCTCCCAGAGACGTTGGACAGCGGGCACTTTGGTGAAGAAGCGATGACCGCCGATGTCAAAACGCCACCCATCGCGCAGCACCGTGCGGGCGAGGCCGCCGACGACGTCGTCTGCCTCGAACACGGTTGGTCGGAGCCCTCGTTCGGTCAGCTTATAGGCGGCCGTGAGTCCGGCCGGCCCCGCCCCTATCACGACCACGGCGCGCACGCGCTCGGCGGTCCGGCCCGAAAGAGGAGGTCGCGTCACAGACGGATGAAGATGCGATCCAGCCAAACGCTCTCGACCAGGTTCCCCAGCAGCATCAGCAGCAGAGCTGCCGACGCCACGCCGATGGCCCACCGGCGCAGCAACGGCTGATTACGGCGGTAGGCCAGCAGTGCCGCAGGGCCCAGCACCACCGCCATCAGAAGGCTCAGCAACAGGGGGTTGGGCACCCACGCCTCGGCCGGCCCACCCAACCACCAGTTGGTCGCGGTTGCGCCGCCGAGTGCCAGCGTCAGGGCCAGCAGCCCGAGTGAGTGCCGCCTCACGACCTGAGCGGCGACCCAGCCGGCTCCGAGATAGACCTCCGGGTAGATGATCTGCCGGTACCACCCGTACTGTTCGACCTGGCGCTCGCCTGCCAGCACCAGCATGGTGGCCGCAAAGGCGACCGCGGGCCAGACCCCGAACAGCTGGCGGCGCCAGTTGTCTCTGGCTGCCATCAGGCCAAGGCCTATCCAGCCCAGCAGCCACCATCCATCGCGCAGCCGTCGGTTGATGCCCGCCGGGGCTGTGATGAAATCGAACGCGGACATCACGCCGATCCGGAAACCCGTGTGAACGCTCTGTACACGGAGGAACAGGGTCCAGTCGATGAAGGCCCCGTAGACGGCAAAGACCAGGAGGCCAACCACGCCGGCACAGCCCACTGCGGTGGCCAGGCGCCAGCGCCCGGACGCCACCAGGATCACGGCAACGATGCCGGCGATCCCAATCCCGGAGACCTTCAGCAGCGGCGCGACTACGCAGCAGACGAGCAGCGCCAGCTCGCCCCAGACCCCGCTGCGACGGTCGACGACCCGGAGGCAGAGGAGTAGAGCCACCAGCAGGAGGACGGCCTGCAGCGACTCGGGTTCGGCCTGCCGGCCCAGCAGAATCGCGCCGGGAGTAGTGGCCAGCAGCGCCGCAGCGAAGATCGCCGCCAGCGGCCCGACAAGGCGGCGGCCCAGGAAGTACGTGAGGGGGACGGTCAGGGTGCTGAACACCACAGGCAGGAACCGCACCTGTTCGGCTGAGAACCCGGTCATGTCCCGCACGCCCAGAAGCCAGACCCAACCACCCAGGATCAGCGAGAAAAGGGGCGGGTGGTCCAGCCAGTGGTGGACGGTTGGCACCGTCACGCCGAACGCCGTGTACGGGAAGTACGCCGGGTAGCCCGGCGCAAAGGACCAGGTGTACGCATCGCCGTGCAGGATCAAGTTCAGGCCCGCCCACGTGAACTGGATCTCGTCGAGGTTGTCAGTGAAGAGCGGGGCGTCGCCCACCTGGTGGAACCGGAGGAACAGCGCCAGCCCCGTCACCGCTACCAGAGCGACGACCTCCCACTGAGGCCAGGTCAGCGGCAGCGCGAGCGGCCTTGCCGCCCGCGCCTCAGCGGACTCGATAGACCGTGTAGCCGCCACTGGAGTAGACGCGTTGCCCGATCTGATCGAAGTAGCCGCCGTTGGAGCCCTGGATCGCCGCGTCCTCCGGGCCCAGCACCACGTAGTCCACGCGATAGCGATGGAGAAGGTCCAGGGTCGCGGGGTCACCCTTGAGCATGACCTGGGCGTCGTGGGTGCGGGTAGCCCAGTCGGCGAGGCCGTACGTCCACAGCCACCCCGGATAGCCCACCATCACCCGGCGACCGGCCAGGGTCGGGATCGGCTCGTTGTGGACCGGCGCCACCAGGAAAACCGCCCTGGAGTCGGTGTGCTCCCGCGCCCAGGCTGCAACCTGCAGGCCACCCGATCCCGTGAACAGCGCAGAGGCAGAGCTGGAATCCAGCGCACGGCCCACGTCGAGTGCACCCGAGAGCATCAGGAAAACGGCCATGACGTAGGCCGTGACGCGTGCCGGCAGGCCCCGTCTCAGCAGGGCGGCCAGCAGCGCCCCTACCGGAAGGGCTCCGAACAGCGCCCAGTACGCGAAGAACTTGGTGTTGTCCCAGTCCCAGGGCTGGAAGACAAGGACGTTGGGGACCAGGAACCACAGCCAGATCGGCGCCAGGTACAGGCCAACGCCGTCGGGCAGCACCGGGCGCCAGAGGAACGCCGCCGCCATCGCCGGCAGCAGGAGGCTCGTGTTCTTGAGCCAGAACCACACCGGTTCGTCCTTGTTCGCGAGCCACCACAGCTGCTGGTGGATTGACGCTGCTCCCCCGTGGACCATCCACAGCACGGCCGGCAGCCCGAGTGCGATGGCGGGAACAAAGAAGCCGGCCCACTGGATCCGCCGGGAGAACAGCGCCCAGAAGGCAGCCAGTGCCACCACCGTGCCATAACCGTGCAGGTGGCACAGCGGGGACAGGCCGGTAACGACGCCGGCGAACACGAAGGGTGCCCAGTCGTGCCTCCCGTCTTCGCGGCGAAGCGCCGTCCACAGCATGGCCATGACCAGCAGCGCGAGGCTGAAGCCGAACAGGACCGAGCGCTGCGGCAGCATCCAGGCCAGAACCGGGTTGAGCCACTGGAGGTTGCGGGCCGGATCCTGGGTGTAGAGCTGGTGCGACTGGCGAAGAGCCGTCAGACCGGATCGGCGCAGGTCGTCGAACAGCTGGAAGAAGCCGAGCCCACCACTCAGCGCGAAGACCAGGACTGCCAGCGCCGAGCCGACCCGGCTGCGGATCAACCGGAGTCCGGCAACATACATGACCACGGGGAAGGCCAGAGCAAGGAGGCCGCTGCTTAGCACCAGGGCAGAGGTCAGCGACGTCCCCATCGGCACCAGCGCTGCCGCCAGCAGGTCGATCATGAACGGATAGGCCATGGGATGGCCCGGGTCGACCGGGAACTCAGGCGGGAAGTTGTGTCCGAAGGCGAATGAGCCGGCATAGGTCAGGTGCGCTGCCCAGTCCGCGTAGAAGCCGGCGCCCTGGGTGACCAGGCCCTGACTGTTGAACAGGTAGCCATGCGCCAGCACAGTCAGCGTGAATGGCCACGAGAGCCCGAGAAGAACCCAGAGCGGCCACGGCTCGAGCCGGCGCCAGCGCCGTAGTGCGTCCTTGAGCTCGGTGTCAAGCAGGCCGCGTGCTCGCCGCCAGCCCAGTGCCGCGACTGCCAGCACCAGCCCGAGGGCGGCCAGGACCGTGGCGAGGCTGAGACCGAAAGCCATCGCCAGCAAGAAAACGGTCACCGCCAGCACGACCGCGCCGATCACGGTGCCATAGGCCAGCCGCTCCTCCAGGGTCAGGGGAAGCCCCGTGAGGTAGGTCAGTCCCCAGCCGGCCGCCAAGCAGCCCAGCAGCAGCACCGCGGCCCAGCCGGTAAGCCACAGCACGACCACGAACAGTCCTAGCCCAGCCAGAGCACACACCGCCCGGCGGAAGGCCGGCCACGGCGCGACGGCCGGGGCGCCCGTTAGATCCAGGTCCGCAGCCACATCTTGCCTAGCGGGAATCCGTTGAGGTACGAGCTGTCCGAGATGGGCAGGCCGGTCCAGACCGGGTAGAAATACAGGAACGAAAGCACCGCCAGGCCCAGGAAGCCCACAACCAGGTGATGCGTGGGCAGTGTCCAGCGGCTGCCGAAGAAGTCGACCCGGATCGGTCCCACCTGCTGCATGCGGACCAGCACGAAAGCCAGGGCCAGGATCATGAAGATCAGGCCGCCGAACATGTGATAGAGGAAGAGCACCCGGCTGATACGCGCCCAGGGAAAGTACTGGGTCAGGAAGCCGACCAGGATCACGGCCGCTGGGAAGCTGCGGTAACGGAACACGAAGTAGGGAAGCGAGAGCACGGCGGGGATGCTGGCCCACCAGATGACAGGATTGCCCAGGTTGACGATGCCCGCCACCAGCGCGTGTCCGCTGAGCGCGTCCGTGCCCAGCTCCTGGTACTCGTAGTAGTACGCGACGGGTCGGTAGAGGAAAGGCCACGAGAACCACGGCGAGCCGTAGGGATGGGTGGCGGTCAGGGTGGCGTGGTAGAGGTATGCCTGGCGCTGGTAGTCGATCAGGTCGGCCAGGTTGTGGAACTGCCCGCGGGTGAAGAAGGGGATCCAGCTCGTGAGGTAGATGGCGACCGGGATCAACACGAAAGCGAGGACCGCGGTGGAAATGTAAAGGCCGCTCCTGGCGCCGCCTGGCAGCCCTGGCCCATCGGCCAGGCCCCAGCGCCAGGCCCCGACGCTGAGGCCCACCCGCCGCAGCACCGGGCGCATGGCCAGGAAGAAGACCACGCTGGCCAGCGCCGCCAGAGCGATCCATTTGGCCGAAATCGCGAGCCCCAGCGCGATGCCGGTCATCAGCAGGGTGACGACGGAATCGCGCTCGCTGCGACTGTACAGATGGATCAGAAACAGCGTGTAGCTGAGCATTATCAGAAAGATCGGGAAGATGTCGATCATGCCGATCCGCGACTGAACGAAGAACATGCCGTCGAAGCTGACCAGCGTCGCAGCTGCGAAGGCGAACAGGCGGTTCTGCCAGAGCTGTCGCGCGAGCAGGTACATCAGCGGCACGCAGAGCGAGCCGATGATGCAGCTCATAATCCGCCAGCCGAATGTGTTGAAGCCCAGATCGGCGTAATCGCCGTGAGCTCCCTGGAAGATTGCCCGCCACCCCCCGTAGAGCCACTCGCCGGCTGCGATGAACAGCTTCGACAGGGGCGGTTCGGGGTCGAAGTAAGTGACGCCCTTCAGGTCGTTGTGGGCGAAGACGCCAAAGTAGATCTCGTCGAAGATCTCTCCCTCGGGAGGCTGAGCCGATTGCCCCTGCTGGGTGTAGCTGCGCTGGTACGGATAGGCCAGGCCGCAGAGCGTGCCAAGCTGGTTCTGGACGTTGATCGGCGTGTTGTGCACGCAGTTGCCGACCAGGCCCTTCCCGGAAAACAGGTCCGGCATGAGCGGGCTGAAGAACCGGAAGATGAAGGCCACCAGCAGCAGCGCGCTCATGACTCCGAGGTCCGTGCGGTCGAGGTGGAGCCGTTCCAGAAACCAGGACCTGCGAGGCTCAGTGGTCGGCTCCGGTGCGATCGCTGGTTGCGGCGCCGGCTCAGGGAACGATGCGATCCTCATCTGCCACGCTTACGGCGCCGCTGGCCTCCAAGATTCATCCCGGTTCCACCTGGCAGCCGCGAAGTGACCTCCCAGGCCATCGCATCCGGATCCGGGATGGGCAGGGCGATGATGTCGTATGCGATCAGCTGCCCCCCCAGCTTGCGCCGGAGCTGGCCAAGCTGAGCGTCGTCGCCACGGACGCGGACGAACAGCGCGGGCCTGCTCATGAGCGGCCTGGTCGGCGCCCGGATGTAACGCTTCCGGCTGCCTTCGAAGTGGCGCTCGAGAGGCTGGACCCGGGCGCTGCGGATGCGGCCGTAGTCGATGACGGTACTCGAAAGCAGGTTGGAGATCTTGAGGCCACCCTCCATCACCTGGGCGTAGTTGCGACTGCGGTAGTACAGCAGCAGCCCGCCCAGAATCAGGGCACACGGGATGTAGCCGAAGAAGATCACCACGGTGTTGTCGATTCGGCCCTTGTTCGCAACCAGCAACCCACCACTGCCGATGAAACCGAAGACCAGCAGCACCAGCGCCCACATGCGCTGGGCGCGCCACATCTGTTCCGCGTAGAGGATTTGCTGCCGCAAGACCACAAGCTTATCGGCGTCCACCGACCGAAGTTGCACGCACTCAGCCTCCAATTACCGCGCCACTCATGGCAGTGGGGCACGGACAGTCGCGGGAGGCCGGCAGCCGGGGTAGCAGCGCAAGGATCAGCCTGCGGACCCGGTCGTTGTTGTTAGCGAACACCTTCTCGACCTCAGCCACCGACACCGGTGCCAGCTCCGGCATACCCTCGAGCCCGACGTCATAGTCGGTAATCAGTGAGATGTTGACGTAGCACAACTCCAGTTCTCGGGCCAGGATCGCCTCGGGATACTGGGTCATGTTGATCACCTCCCAGCCCAGAGACGAATACCAGCGGCTCTCGGCCCGAGTCGAGAAGCGCGGGCCCTGGATGACCACCACCGTTCCCCGATCGTGCACGGTGACGCCCTGCTCTCGGCCGGTGGCCACCGCCAGCCGGCGCATCACCGGGCAATACGGGTCGGCCGCCCCAACGTGAGCGACGGTCGGGCCGTCGGGATAGAAGGTGTCGCTGCGGCCGTGCGTTCGGTCGACGAACTGGTCGCAAACCACGAAGTCGCCCGGCTTCACATGGGGTTGAAGGCTGCCGGCCGCAGTCGGCGCGATCACACGTGTCACGCCCAGCTCCTTGAGCGCCCACAGGTTGGCGCGGTAGTTGATGGCAGTCGGCGGCAGCGTGTGCTTCGACCCGTGCCGAGGTAGGAACGCAACGCCCACCCCGTCAACCGCGCCAAGCGCGATCTGGTCCGAGGGACTGCCGTACGGCGTCTCCACGTGCACGAACTCGACATCGTCCAGGAGGCGATAGAAACCAGATCCGCCGAAGACGCCGAGCGTGGCGCGTCTCAAACCACTGCTCCCTCGCGCACTCCGTGTTCGGTGATCAAGACCGTCACCAGGCGTGCGGGCGTCACATCGAACGCCGGGTTCCAGGCGTCGGTTTCGGGTGGGGCAAAGGTGGTGACCTCGTCGGTCGGGCGCTCTTCGATCTTCACACTGGCGCCGTCGGGGGTGTCCCGGTCGATCGTGCTCGTCGGCGCCGCCACGTAGAAGGGCACTCCGTGCTCCCCACAGAGGAGCGCGAGCGGGTAGGTGCCGACCTTGTTGACGACGTCACCATTGGCGCAGACGCGGTCGGCGCCGCTGATGGCTGCGTCCGCCATGCCGCGCTGAAGGAGCAGCCCGATTGTCGAGTCGGCGATCAGCCGGTGTGGGATGCCAAGCTTGCGCAGCTCCCACGTGGTGAGCCGGGCGCCTTGCGCCCTGGGCCGCGTCTCCATGACGTAGATGAAAGGCCGCTTGCCGGCTTCGTGAGCAGCGCGGACGACTCCCAGGCCTGTGCCGTAGTCGACCGTCGCCAGCGCTCCTGTGTTGCAGATCGTGACCACGCGGGCGCCGTGCGGCAGCAGCGCGGCGCCGTGCCGGCCCATGGCCTCGCAGGCTTTGACGGTCGCGCGCGCGATGCGGTGCGCCTCCTCCAGCGGGTCTGCCGCCCGCTCCACCAGCTCGACCGCCCAGAAGAGGTCGCGGGCGGTGGGCCGCGCGCCCCGGATCAGAGCCGCTCCCTCAGCGAGCCGGCCCTCGCGGGCTGCCAGCGCCGTACCGTAGGCAGCCGCGACGCCGATGGCCGGCGCGCCTCGCACGACCATCTCCCGAATAGCCGCAGCGACCTCGGCGGAGGTGCGGCAGACGACGTAGGTCTCTCTCAGCGGCAGCTTGGTCTGGTCAATCAGGCGGACACCGGCGGCGCCGGGATCCCATTCGACGGTGGCCATCGTTCAACTCAGGAAATCACGGAGGGCGGCGACGAACTCACCGAACCGCTCAGTGTGGACGGAGTGCCCACCGCCAAGATCGATCAGACGGCAGCCGGGTATGCGCCTAGCGACGTCGACCAGCTCCTCCTGTGGCACGTGGCTGTCCTGGCCGCCGGCAATGAGAAGGGTCGGTACCGTGATCACAGACAGGCGTTCCCACCAGGCGGGATCGGGCTCGCTGAGCTGGCGTATGACGGCCCGTGCCATCTCGACGTCGAACGGTAGGTCAGGCGGGGGCTCGCCGTCGGGAACTGGCCGGTACCGCCCTTGCAGGGGAGGCGGCGTGTCCTCGATGACCAGCCGGTCGAGCCGCTCCGGCCACTCCTCGGCGAAGAGATAGGCGACGGTGCCGCCCATGGAGTGACCGACCAACGAAAAGCGGCCCAGGCCCAGCTCGTCGGCGAAGTCGCGCGCGTCGTCACGCATGAGCTCAAACGAGTACCTCTCGGTCCGTGGGGATGCGTAGCTGCCGCGCAGCTCGAATGCGAGTACGCGGTGCTCAGGGGCGAGCGCCTGGGCGACCTGGTCCCAATCGGAGCAGCCGGCGCCCAGTGCGTGCAGCAATACGGCGGGGTGGCCCTGCGGGTCGCCCACCTCGCGGTAGTGGAACCTCAGTCCGCCGAGTGTGACGAACCGGTCGTAGATCTCCACGTGCGGTTCAGCCTACCGGTTGCATAGCCTTCCAGGTCGAGGGCGACAAAGGCGTATCCGGCCGCGCGCACCGACCCGACCACCTCGCTTCGCAGGGACAGCAGCCGCTCCATTTCACCTTCCTCAACCTCGATCCGCGCCACGTCGCCGTGGTGGCGGACGCGCACCTGGCGGAAGCCAAGGCCCCTGACAGCCGCCTCCGCGGCCCCGACCCTGGCCAGGGCGTCCGTGGTCACCTCGGTGCCATGTGGGATGCGCGACGACAGGCAGGCGAACGACGGCTTGTCCCAGTTCGGCAGGCCAAGGCCACGGGCGGCGGCGCGGATCTCACCCTTACCCATCCCCGCCTCGAGGAGAGGGAAGCGGACGCCGCGACGCACTGCAGAGCCGTGGCCAGGGCGGTGGTCGGTCGCGTCATCTGCGGTGGCGCCGTAGGCGAGGTGCGCCAGGCTCAGCTGCTCGCGGACCGGCTCCAGAGTCTCGAAAAGCTCTTCTTTGCAGTGGTAGCAGCGGTCAGGCAGGTTGCGGCGGTAAGCGTCCAGCTCTACCTCGTGGGTCTCTACTTCCACAAGCCGTGCGCCCATCGCGCTCGCCATCTCGCGCGCGTCCTTTTGCTCCTCGTCCGGATAGGCCGGGGACGAGGCCAGTGCTGCGACTGCCCGCTCGACGCCGAGCTCGTCCATGGCCAGCTTGAGCAGCAGCGATGAGTCGACGCCACCCGAGTACGCGACGAGCACCGAGCCCATCGAGCGCACGATCTCGCGAGCTCGCTCAAGCCTTCCCGGATGGTGCCGGTCGAGCTGGATCACCTTCTCAGTGTAGGAGCGACGGCCGCGTCGCCCGCCCGGGCATCGTGTCTCACTCCGCCGAGGCAGCTTCGCCTACGAAACCGGTACGACCGACTCCTCTGAAGCGGGCATGCCGCAGAACTGCTCGTAGTCGATCAGGCCGGTAACGGTCGGATCGTCACCGCACAGTGGGCAAGCCGCGTCCCGGCGCAGGTTGAGCTTGCGGAAATCCATGTCGATGCCCTCGAAGACCAGCAGCTTGCCGACCAGGCTCTGCCCGACGCCCAGCACATGCTTGATCGTCTCGAACGCCATCATCGAGCCGAGGATGCCGGGCAACACGCCGAAGACCCCGGCCTCTGCACAGCTCGGCACGGCGCCCTGCGGCGGCGGGTTCGGGAACAGGCAGCGGTAGCAGCCCGTGCCATTGGCGGCCTCGAAGACCGTCACCTGACCTTCGAAGCGGTAGATCGCGCCGGACACCAGTGGCTTCTCGAGAAAGAAGGAGGCGTCGTTGGCGAGATAGCGAGTCGGAAAGTTGTCAGTGCCATCGACTATGACGTCGTAGGGCCGGAAGACATCCAGCGCGTTCTCCGAGTTGATGTGGATGCGATGCTCGATCACCTCGACGTCAGGGTTCATCGAGCGCAGGGTCTCGGCGGCGGACTCGACCTTGGCCCGGCCCAGGTCGCCGGTGCCGTGGAGGATCTGCCGCTGCAAGTTGCTTGCATCGACCACGTCGAAGTCCAGGATGCCGATCCGCCCGATGCCGGCCGCCGCCAGGTACATGGCGGCCGGCGAGCCCAGACCCCCGGCGCCCAGCAGAAGCACGCTCGTATTGAGGAGTTTCCGCTGGCCGGCGCCCCCGACTTCGGGCAGGATCAGGTGGCGGGCGTAGCGCTGGACCTGCTGCGGAGTGAATCCGTTCGAAGTCATGTCTGCCCGATAGTACCGAGCCCTCCGTACCACTATTCCGGCAGGCCGGACGGTTGAAGGACGCCTTCCTACAATGGCGCCAGAAATGGAACCGGAATACCTCGACGAGGAGCAGGTTATCGCCCTCTACAACAAGGTGAGGACGGGCCGACGGACCTGGCCGGCCGGCATCTGGAGTTCCCCGGCGGCACTCCAGTATGCGGTCACGGTCTTCGACTACTGGATCCATAACGTCATGGGCTGGAAGGGCTGGCCGGAAGCGCGGACCCGGGTCAACCCGGCGCTGCTCGAGGAGCACCGGCTTGCTGACATCGTCGAGAGCGTATTCGTGCCCGAGTTCGGCGACGACTGGCTGGACTTCGAGGTCGTGCTCAACGAATCGATGCGTCTCTCGGACGACGAGAGCTGGGCACCCGAAGTTACGGATCGCCAGGAGCGCGTCGAGGCCGCGTTCGAGCACGCATTCGAGCAGATCATCGGCTCACCCAAGACTCAGCCCCGCCTGCTCCCCAGCTACCACCGGTTCCGCAACCATCTGATGCGGATGTGGGGCGCCTTCCAGGAGGCCCAGGCCGAGCATGACAAGGCAGAGCGTGACGCTGCCGAGCGTTTCTGGACCGGCCTGCGCATGATCAGGGCGACACGCGCCCAAACCGCAGAGCAGTGGTCGATCGTCAACGACGAAGACGAGCGCCTGGGTGAGGTGTCCATGGTCTGGGGCGACCCTCACCCCTACTGTTTGATCGTGCTTGACGAGCAGCTGGCCGGTGACCGCGGCACCTGGGAGCAGGTGATCTGGAGGCTGGAGCAAGAGGTCCTTGTCGAGGAGCCGGGGGTGGTCAGCTACTCGGTCTGGCAGAAGGGATTCGTGGGCGAGTTCTATCGCTGCGCGGATTGCGGAGAGCTGCACAGCCAGTTCGACGAGGACCCAGCGGATGAGCTCCGGCTGGACCTCAACAGCGACGACGACTGAGCGCCCTCTCCCCCGCTAGGTCCGTCCGCTAGGTCGGGGGAGTACCCGGCGCAGCCGGGGGAGGGGGCCCAGGTAGGCCCCGCGAAGCCTGCTTCGCGGGGTGGGACGTCGGGGGAGTACCCGGCGCAGCCGGGGGAGGGGGCCCAGGTAGGCCCCGCGAAGCCTGCTTCGCGGGGTGGGACGTCTGGGGAGTACCCGGCGCAGCCGGGGGACGGGGCCCCCGCTGTGGCTGCTGCGCGCGTCAATCGGGAGACGCCGCGAAAGCCGTCAGCTTGTAGTTGCCGCCCTCCCAGCGCCCGTCGGCATAGCTCACCGTCCACTCCACTGCGCCTCCGGCCGGCACGTCCTCGGTGGCCAGGTCGGCCACCCAGTAGCCAAGGCCGGTGTCGCGCGTCTGCTCCACTCGCGAGCTGGCCCATCCGTCGACCGTCCAGACGATCGCGCCTCGCCGCTTGAGCTGGATCCTCAGCGGCCGCCCGCAAGGAAAGCGATGCAATCGATGGCCGTGATGCCACACCAGCGGCGGCTGCTTCGGAACGTTGTCCCCATAGCGGCGCACGACCGGCTCAATACGGTCAGGGAGGCTGGAGCGTGCGAATGCAGCCACCAGGCTGAGGTATTCCGCGTGTGCCCAACCAAAGGGCGCGGCGCCCCCGGTGGCCCGTCCAGGTGCCAGCCCTCGTCGGGGCAGGTCGGCACCATCCCAGACCTGCTCGGAGAGCAGCAGCTCGGGACCCGCGCACGCCTCCATGCTGCGGAGGTAGTCGAGGACCTGGTCACCGGCGGCCAGTGCGTAGTGAGCTCGCTCACCAGTCAAAAGCGGCCAGGCGTGGCCCTGGCCTGGCTGATCACCGGTGCCGGACTCGCCGTCGTCCGCCTCTCCATAGGTGTCGCCGCTGAATCGGTGCCAGCCCTGGCCCTGCGGTAGAGGGATTCGCAGCTCGCTGTCGGCCCGGGACAGGGTGCTGAGGACGCGGGGGTCGTTGTGGCGGCGCAGTCCGCGCCGCACCAGCTCCAGGGCCTCCAGGCCGACGGCTTCTGCGGGCTGAGCACCGCCTTCCAGGTCGCCGGCAAGCCGCACATAGCGCTGCTCGGATTCCAGAAAGGTCCAGCGCTCCAGCGAATCCTGCCAGTAGTCAGCGACCACCCGTAAGTGCTCCGCGGCGGCGGTCTCGTGTGCGTCGTCAGCGAACTCTGCGGTCGCCAGCAGAGCCGCCACTGCGGCCGCCAGGCTGGAGGGCGAGGCCCCCGGGCCGCCGTCTTGCCAGCGGTCGGCGTCAGTCGCCGGGCCCAGGTTGAGCAGGCAGGCGGCGGCCTGACGGAGCAGCCGCGGATAGGGATCGCGATTCAGCGCACCGGCGATGCCGAGCCGCCAGGCCAGCAGGATTGGCAGTGCGATCTGGCCCAGGTCGTACCCGCCCTCCTCGGCGACACCGGTGACGCCGTACCGCAGGGGCCAGGAGCCATCGTCGCGCTGAGTGGTTTCCAGGTACGAAAGCGCCCGCAACGCCGGCTCGGGATCGCCGGCGTCGAGCAGGGCCGAGGCGATGTGACAGAGGTCGCGGTTGCAGACGACGTTCGCGCGACGCATGGAATCGCTCCAGGGCGCAGATGGGGCGCTGACGAAAGCGCCCGGCCGCCGCTTGTCCTCGAGGCAGCGCAGCACGGTCATCGAGGAGAGCGTCAGCGCCCCACCATCGCCGGCCACCTTGAGGAGATTGCGGTCGGGACCGGATTGCGTCCGCCACGCCCGGGCCAGACTCTCGCGGACCGCGGTGGCGCCTCGTGATAGGGCCGAGATGGCCGCGTCCTCGGCTGCGGCCAGGCTGCCGCCGAAGCCGAGAACGAGCTGGAATGGGCCACCCGGCACGGCCAGCTCCGCGCCCAGCGCGGGGTAGCCTCTGGTTGCGGTGCTGTACTCGGCGGTCATCCGGCCAGCGTTCTCGTGAAGATCGAGCAAGAGATCGGAGCTGGTCAGGTAGCCGGCGCTGCAGCGACCAAAAGGGCCGCTCAGCATCATCCAGGCTCTGCCCTGACGCACGGCCAGCCCGGGCGGTTCACGATCAAGGACCTGGCCATCCCCGAGGTCGTGCGCGACTGCTTGAAGGTAGAGGCGGACGTCCGGAAGCTCGGGCCGGAAGCTTCCAGCCACGAGCAGCGCCTCGCCGTCCGGGTCGACTATGAACTCGGTGGTGAGGGCATATTCCGGGTGTCGAGTCTCCACTGTGAAGCATGGGATGCCCGGCTCGAGCCAGCGCACGTCGTGGCTGGAGTCGCCATCGTCGAAGGGCGGCATGCCCGCCGCCGCGGCGATGAAGCGGAGGCTGTGGAGGATCGGGCGGTCGATGGAGGGATAGAAAACTTCGCTGAGATTGCCGTCGGCTATCGTGAACCAAACGTGGCTGTGGGGCCCGGGAGCTGCGCCCAAGGCCTGCTTGCGTCCTGGGCCCCAACCGGGGGCGACTCCGGGCCCGCCTGGCGCTCGCTGGATGACGGTCAGCAGCTCTCTGGTGGCGATCCTCTTGCTCCTTCCGATGACCGCATCGTAAACGGAGAAAGTTTGGAAGCCCCAGCTCGACCAGTCAAGCGACTCCCCCGGTAAACTGAGGCAACTCGCGCGGGCCCGTTGAGACCTCGGGATCGCGGGGAGGTGGCTTACAGAAATGCACGCCTGCTGAGCAGGTAAATGGGTGAACCTGGCATCTCGGGTTCGAATCTCGTGCCCGCCGTGCCGCGAGCCGGACGCTCAAGTTCATATCGGTTGTGCGGAAGGGTGGCTGAGTGGTCGAAAGCGCCCGCCTGCTAAGCGGGTAGGTGGGGTGAACCTGCCTCCCGGGTTCGAATCCCGGCCCTTCCGCCATCTCGCGACGATGTACCGGCAGGCCTCAGCGGGGGCGGATCACGCTGGACGATGAAGGAACCACGCATTTGTACGATCGCGTAGCTCCCCATCCTTGAGAGATCCGCATTTGTACGATCGCGTAGTTCCAGCTGCGAAGTAGAGCTGAGTCTCATGGAGCTGCAGCCTCCATAGGTTTCGGGCGCGGATCAGCGAAGCGGCTTACCGATCTCCCGATAGTGACCAAACGGGTCGGCAACGCGTCCAATCCGCCGCCCAAGCTCCTCGGAGACAGCCGCAACCTCAGTTGCGCCCCCGCCGCAACGACCGCATTCACCGGGAGTCTCGTGCTTATGGCCTGCACCCGTACTGGCCGCCGCGGCTATGGCCAATCCATGCTGCCACGATCGCCCGGGCACTCAGGGGCAAGTCTCCGGGACGACGACCTCGTCGGCGGTTACCGACGCCTCACAGCCCGAACGCCTTCCGTATCCACGCCTCCTGTGCCTCGACCGCTTCAGCGAGATTGGCACCCACGAGATCGTGGTCGCCTCCTGGGATCCACAGCAGTCGCGATTCGACGCCTGCCCGCTGCAACGCGTCGAAAGTCTCCTGAGTGTGCGCCGACGGGATCGTGTGATCCAGCGTGCCCTGTACGAGGAGCGCCGGCGGCTGGCGCTGCGCGAAGTACGCGCGCGGGGACATGTGCATATAAGCCTCTGGGTTCTGGGACGGATCGCCGAAGGAGGGCCAGGTGCCTGTCCGCTCGTGACGGCGCGCGGCGTTCTCGGCTTCGTCGCTGCTGACCGGAGCGTGCAGCACAACCGCTTTGATCCGAGGATCGATCACCATGAGGATCTGGGAGACGCCTCCTCCTTGGCTGTGACCGACCACGGCGACGCGGCCCGGGTCGGCCTGCGGCAGCGAGCCGAGTGACGAGATGAGGTCCAAAACCGTGATGGCTATCTGCTGGTTCGGCTGGAGGCCGGGGTCGCCCGTACCTGAACCGTTGTAGCCGACGTAGTTGGGAGCGATCGCGATGAACCCGTGGGCCGCCATGGGATCGCCGAAGATGCCTGAGTCCTGGCCGATCCAGTAACGCTCCGGCGGGATGTGTCCGTGGTTGACTATCACCACAGGGAGCGGCCCGCCACCATCCGGCATCGAGATGGTTCCCGTCATGGGCTGGCCTCCGCTCGTCCACTTCATGTGCGACTTCGTGAAACCCTGGCCACGCCACATCATGTCGCCGATCTCGATCGCCGCTGCGACCTGCGGGCGGGCTCGCAGCGACTCGATGTAGAAGGAGGGTGGCGGGGTCGGAAGGGGCGTGGGCAGCGGCGTTGCCGCCGGCAGGGGCGACGGGCTGGCCGTTGCGCGCAGCGCGGGCCCCGAGGCCGTCGCCCCGCTCGAGCAGGCCGTGATCAGCAGGACGGCGACCGCGGTCAGCGCCGTTCGCAAGACATCACCTGTTGCAAGAAATGGCCGCCACTTTCTGTGCTCGCGCTCACGGCCCGACTCCTGCCGGCTGCCACCGAGACTCGTAGGCTCAGTCCTCTGTTTGCTTCACGCTCATCGCGAACCAGGCCAGCCCCGGCGATGTCACGAACACGATCGGGTCGCGGCACGGCCGTGGCAGCTGCACAGTGGCCTCGATTTCGGCGTTGCCCTGAGGGCTTGCCGGGAACGGTCCGGTGCTGACGTTGACAGGGTTGCCGCCGGCGTCGAGGCAGCTGACCACGGCCCTGAAGTTGGGCACGGGGTTGGTCAGTCTCAGGTTGGGGGGCACAGGTGGCGTGTTGGCAAGGACAAGGCCCCTCACCTCAACGTCGACGTTCCCAGCGGAATCGACTTCACCCTCGCCGCTCGTGATGACCCAGGGGAGGCCGCCGCCGTGCAGCCCCCGGACCGGCGTGCCATTCGCCCCCACGAACTGGCCCGAGACGCCCACCATGCTCTCGAACTCGAGGATCGTGTTCTCGTTGGAGCTGGCGCCGGCCTGGACCACGGGTGAGAAACCGAGCATGAGCACCAGAGCCGCGGCACCCAGCGCGTACAGATAAATCCTGGCTCTCTTCACGATGACCCTCCTCTCTGAGCTGTCCTCAGCGTCCTGCCGTGCTTGTCGGCTGCTGCCGGGCGTTGCGGGGACAGCGGCTCTACTATGACGGCACCGAACGACTCCGTCGAATTTGCAGTTCGGTACGCCCCATGGCCTCTGGCTGCGTAATGGCCGCTCTGGCCCAGGAGCCGGCGCGCGACCGACCGGTCGGTCAGCAGGCGTGCTTGGCCCGGGTGGCCGATCCGGAGATTCAGGTACCTGGCCGCGTAGTTCTCACGTTCCTCTGACCGGCCTCGTCCGACTACCGTCGCAGCGGCGCCATGGAGTTCTTCAATCGCCCGGAGGTGCTCACTTCACTGGATCTTCGGCATGGAGTGTGGCCCGAGGGAGCAGCGCGATGAGGGCAACGCAGTTCGAGCGTCACACGCCTGCGACTCGAGCGGGGGTGCTGAGCCTGGGGGATCCAGATTCCTTCGACGCTCGGCCCGCCGGTCCTGCCGTGGTCCCACGTGGGGTCGTCCCCGACCTGTGGGACGCGCTCCACGACTTCATGGGCGCGGTTACCCGGCGAGCTCCGCGCGCTCGAAAGTGGCCTGTCGGCGAGGAGCGCAGGTAAGCCGCGTCACCGGCTTCGGCGGCGCTCTGCCTTCGGCGATGTAGCCGTGGCCGGGGGTCAGGCGGCTTCGAGGCTGTCAATCGGGTAGCCGGAGCGTACGGTTGGGAGGTCAGAGAAACGGGCTCTGCCCGACCAGTGGGGAGGTACTCAACCACCGGCCAACCGGGTGGCGACTGGCAACGACTCCACCGACGTCTTCGTCGGCACCGGCTTCTAGGCCGCCACGAGGGGGCGCCGGACATGGCGCCCCCTCGCGCCGTAGACCCGTGACGCGGAGCAAGCGGCCAGAGACCGCGAGAGGTGCCCACTCCCTGCGCCGGGCGCCCGGCCGCTGCTAGCTCGAGAGATGGCCGTGCGCAGCGCGCCGATCAGCGCAGTTCGAGAGCGGACTGCACGTGCTGCTCGACAGCACCGCCGCGCGCATGGCTCCGGCGCGCCCCCTGCCCCAGACGCGCGACGTCACGCTCCGAATGCGAGCGGACGGACGCTCACGTCTCAACCGGCGCTCGAGCGCCGAGCCTCGTCCTGCCGCTCTGCGGCGGCGACTTCATCACGCAGCTGATTGAGGGCGCTCATGAAGTCCATCCAGCCGCGGAAACTCAACGACATCGATCCGCCCACCGGCTCGATGGAGCCGATCGGGATGTGCGACGCGCCCAACTGGAGCCGCAGAATGAACGTCGCCGTCCGGGCCTCAACAGGTGCAAGCATGGCGTGCTCCTCATCCGCGAACCTCCGCGCTGCCATGGTCTCAAACGTCCTTTGCGGCCGGCCGGTTCGGGGACGTCTTTCATCCTTTCGTCTCGAGTGCGGGTCGACCGTCTGCGGGACTACCGCCTCCTCGGCCAGGCCACAGGATGCTCAGTGTCCTTGCGGCCCAGCCGCCCCAGCCTCAAGGATTCCCAGGAACTTTAGGAAGCGGAACGCTGGTGACGGAGCCCGCGAACAGGGTCATCAGCTGCCGGCGCGAGCGTATCCCGAGCTTCGAGTAGACCTGCTGAAGATGGCTCTCGACGGTGCTCACGTGGAGCCACAAACGCTGCGCGATCTCCTTGTTGGTGAGACCGCTCGCCGCCAGCTCCGCGACGCGGTGCTCCTGTGAGGTCAGCCGTTCGGGCTCCTCTCGACGACGGCGCCGCCCTCCGGCACTTGTCAGCTCGCGATGAACGTGATTCGCCAGCCATTGGGCACCGACGTCCTCGGCGAGTCGGAGAGCATCGGTCAGCACCGAGCGCGCCCTGGAGGGCTGACCGCTTCGGCGCAGGAAGGCGCCGTACTGGTGAAGCGTCTCCACCTTCTGGATCGGCAGCTCCAGGCCCTCGTGAAGGCCGAGCGCTTCTTGGAAGAGTTCCTCTGCCGTCGCGCGGTCGCCGCCGGCCTCCGCCACGGCGGCCCGGCCGGTCGCGATCGCGATGCGCGGCCACCGGCATGGCAGCGCCGCCGCGCAGCGCTCGAGCCACTCGAGCACGCGTGACGCATCCGCCAGGCGCCCGGCGCCCGCGTGAGCGAGGACGGCATGCCGCGCCCAGGGCACCAGGCAGGGCTCTCCAATTCCCATCCGGGTGCTTGCTGCCTCCACCTTCAGATAGAGGTCGCTGCAGTCGGCGAAGCGGCCCTCGAGCAGCGAGCGCCGGCCCCGCACGTCCCACAGGAAGAGCAGGGCGACCCAATCCCCATGTTCGAGGGCCGAAGGCTCGGCCTGGTCGCACAATGCCTGGCTTTCGTCTAGCCGGCCCATGAACTGCATGATGTTCGCCTTGCTGGCGGCCGCGTAAGCCTGTGCCATCGGCACCAGCTCCAGCAGCTCTTCGGCCAGCTCGACCAAGGTCAGCGCCTCATTGAGGCGGCCCATTCGCATCAGCGTGTAGGCATGCAAGATGCGCAAGGTAGCCACCGCCTCGGCCGCCCCGAGCCGCTCGGCGGCGTCGACCGCGATCCTGAACACCCTGTCCGCTTCGCTGAGGCGCTCGGTGTCGGTGGCAGCCAGCCCATACGTGGTCAGCGGGCCCCAGGTCCAGCTCACCTCGCGCTGGTGCGCCAGCGGATCGCGAGCTACCGGCTCGGCGGCTGCCGCCGTTGCCTCCAGTCCGGCGACGTCCCCCGCCTGAAGTGCGATGAAGCCCCAGGTCGCCTCAGCTCCGCGCCGCACCGCGTCATCGGCGTCCTGCGCAAGCCGCCGGGCCCGCTCGGCGAGAGGAAGCGACTTCGCGGGGCCTCCGCTGAGCCAGGAGGTCAAAGCATGGTCCAGAAGTATCTGGACGGCGGCACCCACATCGTGGGGCTGGGCGATCCGAACCGCTTCGTCGAAGCGGCCTGCGGCCCGCTCGTATGCTCCGGTGCTGGCGAGCGCTCGGCCAAGCATCCGGAGCGCCTGCACGCGGGCTGGAGCAGGCAGTGCAGGGTTCGAGCACAAGCGCTCGCACGCTCGGATAGCCTCGGTGGCCCGACCGGCGGCCAGAAGGGCTTCGCCGAGGACAAGGAGCAGCTCTGGGCGCACGTGGTCTCCGGCGAGCTCGGCGGCAGCCGCCAGATGCTTGCAAGCTACGCCAAGAGCACCCGCCCGCAGAGCCGCCCTTCCCCCGTCTTCCAGGACGCGGATCGCCTCAGAGCTGCCAACCAGGTGGCCACGGATCGCGTGCTCCCCCGCTTCGGCCTCCGCGCCGCGCCTGGCGAGCGCTGAAAATGCCCGGGCGTGCAGGCGCGACACGACAGGCAAGCCGAGGCCATCGTACACAGCCTGCTGGAAAAGCGGATGGACGAACTCGACGGCGGCTGTATGCCCTGACTCGCGCACCAGCCCGCTCTGCCAGAACGCGTCCACGGCGACATCGACGTCGTCCTCGGGAAGCTGGGCCACCTCGGCTGCGACGTCCATCTTGAAACGTGCGCCGAGCACGCTGGCGGCCCGAACCAGCTGCATGCCGCTGCGAGGCAGTCCCGCAAAGCGCGCCAGCAACATCTCGTCAGCGAGCCGCGGTGAGACCCGGGCGGGTGCCGGCAGGTCCTCGCCCTGGCGGATGGCCAGCGCCACCTGCTCGAGCAACAACGGGTTACCGCCGGCCAGCGTCCAGGCCTGCCTGGCTACGTCGTCCGCGGGTTTGCGGCCGAGCCTCGCCGTCAGCAACTCGCGTGTGGCGGTCTCACTCAGGGGGAGCAGCCGCTCGAGAGCCGCCGCACCAGAATGGTTCAGGCTCTGGGCGACCTCCTGAGCAGCAGACGGCCATGGCCGCAGCGTGCCGATAACGGCCACGGCCAGTGAGGAGACGCGCCGGCAGAGAAACGAAACCATTGCAAGTGAGTCCGCGTCCGCCCAGTGCAGATCGTCAAGGGCCCATAGCAAAGGCCCGGCCTGGCCTTCGAGCCAGCGCAGCACGGCGAAAAACTGGGCCGCCCTCCGGTCCGTGCCGGACTCCCCAGCCGGCGCTGGCTCGAGCAGGCCGTGGCCACCCAGGCCATCCACCGACTGGCTCAGAAGGCCGAACACCAGCATGCTCTCCATCGGATCGCCGCGAGCGAATCCAATCTTGAAGTCCGGCCCTGCCAGACGGCTGGCCTGCTCCACGACAGCGGTTTTGCCGAGCCCTGCCTCCCCGATCACGAAGAGTGCTCCGCCCTGCCTTTCGACACGCACTCTCCGCAACAGGCGCGCGGTGGCGGCCGTTACGGCCTCGCGCTCCCACACGGCACCGTGCAGATTACACGCAGGCTCCTGGCGCTTGCTGTCACTAAAAAGCCCAGGTTTCCGGGACGTTGTCAGGAGCAACGCCGACTAGGATCAGCCGCGGCGACGCACGTCATGCTGCCGCGCACCGCAAGCAGCATCGTCACGCCACCTGGATGGAGACCGCAGGTATGGAACTCGCGCCGGGGGTCCATAGCATAGGTCAGGAGAAGGGAGGACAGGTCCGGTGCTTTCTCCTCGACGATGCTGGAGCTCTCACGCTGATCGACACGCTGTGGGACGTTGACGCCCACAGGATTCTCGACGAGATCAAGCGCATCGGTCGAACCCTCACCGACCTCAAGCACGTCGTCCTCACCCACGGCCACCGCTCTCATCTGGGTGGGCTGGCGACGCTCAAACGGATGAGCCGCGCGCTCGTCTACTGTCACGCATGGGAGGCAGACATCGTCCAGGGCGAGCGCCGGGCGCAGCCCGTACCGATCCTGCCCATGCGGCCGCTGGGAGCCTACTATCGCGTCTATCCGCTCCAACTGGGAGCTGCCCTTGGGCTCGGCAGGCACCCGCCGTGCCCGGTCGACCGGGCTCTCGATGATGGTGACGAGGTGGGGCCCGTCCACGTCGTGCACGCGCCTGGCCACACCCCTGGTCACCTCGCCTTCTACTGGCCTCAGCGGCGGATCGTGTTCGCGGGGGACGCGGCGGTGACCTACCCCATCTTCAGCCCGGGCTGGCCTGCGTTCGTCCTCAACCGCAAACAGGCTCACGCCTCCCTGCACCGCATGGCGCAGCTCGAGCCGGAGGTGGTCGCCGTCGGGCACGGCGACGCAATCGTGAAAGACGCCACCGAACGCCTGCACGAACTCACTGAGCAGGCGTATCAGCAGTGGATGGCTGGAGGCCTGCGAGGCCTCGAGGTGGCCGGCGCCGAGCCACGCGGAGAACCCGGATGACGAGTCCACAACAACGCCTCGAAGGTCTGCTGGCGTCGGGGGCCGGGTCGGATACGTGGATCCGCCCTGGTTTGGCCCCCCTTTGGCGGCGCCACCTGGACGAGGATCTCGCGGACCGCTGCTACGCCGTCCCGGCGCAGGTACAGGCAGCGGATGCCGTGTGTGGCAACTCGGTAGGAATGCGTGAGACATCCCCGCTCCCCGCCCGTGCTCCGGCCGGACGACCCCGCGATCTGTGCGCCCCGGCGTGGGCGTCCGCGCCCTCCCGCGCCGCCGGACTCTCCCCGCGGGAGTGGAACATCCTCGCGCTGATCATCACAGGGCGCTCCAACCGCGTCATCGCCAGCAGGTTGGGTATCAGGCCCAACCTCGTGCACAAGCACGTAACGACCATCCTCGACAAACTCGGCGCCATGTCCCGCTCACAGGCAATCGCGGTCGTGCTCGGCCGCGAAGAGCTGGACGGCGACCGGGAAGCCGGGTGAGGGCAGCGACCCTGCGCAGCGTGACGAAGCGACTTCCGCCGATGAAGGTCGGATGGTTCGCACGCCTCCTGGCGAGGTGGTCCGAATCGATCGACAGGCGGTTGGGCTGGCAGTCGCTGCCGCGACTCACCGGAGCGGTCACGCTTTTCGGGCTCCGAACTCAACTGCGGCAGCACAACCTCTACGACACCGGACTGCTGCCGGTAAAAGAGCCGGCTCAGGTGCCAAGCGAGGACCCGCGTCTGCGGAAGGCACGCAGCGCAGACGGCAGGTACAACGACATTGACTTCCCGAACATGGGCAGGGCAGGCACTCGGTTCGGGCGTAATGTGCCACTCGGACGGACGCTGGTCGATCTGGACAACATGCTGCGCCCGAACCCGCGTGAGGTGAGCCTCCGGCTGCTGGCGCGGGACCGGTTCATCCCTGCGCCGACCCTCAACCTGCTGGCAGCCTGCTGGCTGCAGTTCATGGTCCACGACTGGCTGCAGCATGGAAAGAACCAGCAATCCGACCCTTGGGCCGTGCCGCTGGCAGCCGGCGACCCATGGCCCGACCATCCCATGCACATCCCGCGCACTCGTCGGGACCCGACTCGACCGGACGACGCCGAAGGACCGCCCAGCTTCGCCAACACCGTGACGCACTGGTGGGACGGTTCGCAAATCTACGGCAGCGACGGCGCAACGCAGCTGAAGGTGCGCAGCGGCCAGCACGGCAAGCTGGTGCTCGCCCGGGACGGGCTGCTGCCCGTCGACCCTGGAACGCACCAGGACATCACCGGCGTCACCGCCAACTACTGGGTCGGTCTCTCCATGTTCCACACTCTGTTCACGCTCGAGCACAACGCGATCTGCGACACGCTGCGCTCAGCGCGTCCGGAATGGAGCGACGACGAGCTCTTCGACCGCGCGCGGCTCGTCAACACGGCACTCCTGGCGAAGATCCATACGATCGAGTGGACGCCCGGCATCCTCAGCCGTCCCACCCTTCGGCTCGCCATGAACACGAACTGGTGGGGACTCTGGGGCCGCTGGGCGAAAGAGCACCTTGGGCGCCTTGGCAACGGTGAAGTCTGGAGCGGCATCCCCGGCTCCGCGCAGGAGCACTTCGGCGTGCCTTATTCGATCACGGAGGATTTTGTCGCGGTCTACCGGATGCACCCCCTCATCCCCGACGAGTTCGACCTGCGCTCCCGCCACGATGACTCCCCGCTTCGTCTTTGCACATTCCCCGAGCTAGCCTTCAGCCGCGCACGGGGCGTGATGGAGCAGGTGTCGATGGGCGACCTTTTCTACTCCTTCGGCACCATGAACCCGGGCGCGATCACGCTGCACAACTTTCCACGCTTTTTGCAGCGGCTAGAGCGCCCGAACGGCAGCCTGGTGGACCTGGCCGCCACAGACATCCTGCGCAGCCGGGAGCGAGGCGTCCCTCGCTACAACGAGTTCCGCCGCCTGCTGCACAAGAAGCCGGTCAGCGGCTTCGATGAGCTGGTTGCCGACCCGAAGGACGCTCGTCTCATCGAGGACGTCTACGGGGGGGACCTGGAAAGCGTGGACCTCACTGTAGGGCTCCTTGCCGAGCCTTTGCCGAAGGGGTTCGGCTTTAGCGACACCGCATTTCGGATCTTCATCCTCATGGCTTCGCGGCGCCTGAACAGCGACCGATTCTTCACAACCGACTACCGCCCGGAGCTCTACACCGAGGTGGGGCTTCGCTGGGTCAACGAGAACACACTCGCGGATGTGCTTCGTCGGCACTTCCCCGAGCTTGGCACCGCGCTGGTCGGGGTACCCAACCCCTTCGCACCCTGGAGGCGAGCCAGCACAGCGCGGGCGGGCGCCTGAGACACGCCGGTCGTCGACATCCTGGGTGTCGACGATCGGCTGTCACCCATCCCAGCGTAAGCGAGGACGCCTGGACGCGTATCGGCGTGACATCTTCTGGCGCCAGTTCGCCTCCAGAATGACGCTGAAGCCTGGGCCGACTATGTCGGCGAGCAGGAAGTGGAGGCGAGCGCGCTCCGCGACGGACTGGAGCCTGAGTGAGCTTACATCCGGCTCGCGGCGATATCTGGCTCTTTGATTTCGGCGTCCCGGTCGGGCACGAGGCGGGCTACCGACGGCCGGCCCTGGATATCAGCAGCAATCGTCTGAACCGGGTTCAGCGCCTCGAGGAGCATCTGGGAGAGATCGACGCCATCGCGCTAAGCAGAGTGGAGGAGGCCCTCCGGCTCATTCTGGAGATCTAACCCTCTAGCACCCGTGAGATCGGACAGGCTACCATGTGGCCCATTCCGACACCCTGCCCCCCACAACCCAGGCGGCTTGACACTCGTCAGTGTGCGGCCCAAAATCAGCGCAGCCTGAAAAAGAGAGGGCGGATCGAAATTCACTGGAGGGTGCCCATGATTGGCAGTTCAAGGCATCGTTGGTATCAGCTTGCGGCGTTCGCTGTCGCCGGCCTCATGGCCGGTGTTGCGTGCGGTCAGGGAGGCGGCGGCACAAAGGCCGGGCAGCCCACGTCGGGTGGGAAGGTCACCGTAGCCTCCTGGCAGGAGCAGGACAGCCTGCTGGCCGCGGGCATCACTTCCAGCGCAACGCACGCCATCGGCTTTGCAAACCCGGTGATGGAAGGCCTGCTGGCAGGGAAAGCATCCGCCGACGTGCCCAAGAACCCGAAGATCTCCGACTACTGGGAGCCGGCGCTCGCCACCGAGGTCCCAACGGTCGAGAACGGTGACGTGAAGGTCAGCGGCACCACAATGACGGTGACCTGGAAGCTCCGCCACGGTGTGAAGTGGCACGACGGAGAGCCCTTCACCTCCAAGGACGTGAAGGCGACGTTCGACCAGTGGTGGCTGAAGTTCGGCGAAAAGAACCCGACCCCGATGCAGACCACGAGCGGCTGGGACCAGGTCACGGCCGTAGACACGCCTGACGACTTCACCGCAGTGGTGCACTGGAAGACCACCTTTGGCCCCTACCTTGGGTTCGGCTCGGGTCCCTATGGGATCATGCCCGCCCACCTGCTCGAGAAGACGTGGGCAGCGGGCGGTGACATGACGGCGACCAAGCTCCAGATCGCCATCCCGGGCGGCTTCAACGGCACAGCCACCTGGGACAAGTTCATGGTCGGCACCGGCCCCTACATGTTCAAAGAGTGGGTGACCGGCGACCACATGACCCTCGTCAGGAATCAAAACTGGTGGGGCCCGCACAAGCCCTACCTCGACCAGATCACTATCAAGTTCGAGCCTGACACCAACACCCAGCTGGCCGACCTGCGGACCGGCACCATCGACATGGGCCTGGACTTTCGCGCGGCCCTGCTCAGCCCGCTGTCGCATATGCAGAACGGCGCCATCATCACTCAGCCCGAGAGCGGAGCCGAGAAGCTCGACCTCAACCTTCACAACAAGTACCTGTCAGACATCAACATCCGCAAGGCGATCCTGATGGGGATCGACCGTCAAAAGATCATCGACACTCTGCTGCAGGGCAAGAGCACGATTCCGCCCGACTCCTGGCTCTGCCTGGGCACAGGCGCCTGGTGCGCTGATCCGTCGATACCACGGACGAAGTACGATCCCGCGGCGGCGAACGCCCTTCTCGACCAGGCCGGCTACAAGAAGGCCGACAGCGGTCCGAACAAGGGGATCCGTCTGTTCAAGGACGGCACGCCTATCTCGCTGACGGTGCAGACGACCGCTGGCAACGCGCTCCGCGAACAGCAGGAGGTCGTGATCGCCCAGGACCTCAGCACCATTGGGATCCAGATCCAGAAGCCGTTCAACAACCCGCCGGCCTCCAAGCTCTTCGGAGCTTTCGCCAGTGGCGGCGTGCTCTACAACCACACCTTCGACATGGCGCAGTACACGAACACGTACGGCGCCCCCGCTGAGCCGGACGCTTTCTATGACGCCTACGTCAGCACGCAGATCCCCACCAAGGAAAACGGCGGTCTGGGCCAGAACAGCACCTTTACGAATGACCCGGCGATCGACGCCGCGTTCAAGCAGGGGCGCTCGGCGGCCAAGCAGGACGACCGACGCTCAGCCTACGTCGCAGCTGAGAAGCGGCTCGCCGAGATAATTCCGGAGATTCCGCTGTACCAGCAGCTTGGCGTCTTTGGCTACAACAAGAAGATCCAGGGCATCAAGTTCAACGAGTTCTACTGGTTGAACAACACTTACGACTGGTTCGTGTCCTGAAAAGCATTCGGGGGCGTGTGCTTCGGCACGCGCCCCCAATTCCTTCGGTCAGATCAGATGCATAGGTAGGCGATGTACCAGTACCTCGTCCGGCGGTTGCTGCAGGCAATTCCACTTCTGCTTATCGTCTCCGTCCTCCTTTTCACGATCCTCCAGCTGCAGCCGATCCACGCCTGGGACCAGCTGCTCTACCGGCCGAACCTGACGGCCGCGGACCGAGCCCGGATTCTCGCCTACTACGGCTTCGACAGGCCCGCCCCGGTCCAGTATCTGATCTGGCTGCGCAACATCATCCACTTCGACCTGGGGACTTCCTACTTCAGCCACCAGCCCACGCTGGAGCTGATCGCGCAGCGGCTGCCGAACACGGCGATTCTGATGCTCACGGCCTACTCGCTGGCGCTGGTCCTTGCGATCCCGATCGGCGTCATCTCGGCGGTCAAGCAGTATTCCAAGTTCGACAACGTCGTGACGACCGGCGCCTTCTTCGGCTTCTCGATCCCGAACTTCTGGCTCGGGCTGATGCTGATCATCCTCCTGGCGGTCATCCCATACGAGCACCTGGGCTTCAAGATCTTCCCCACCAGCGGGATGTACGACTCCGGTTCGGAGGGCGACCCCTTCAACCTCGCCTGGCACCTGGTGCTCCCCGCGGTCGTCCTGGCCGTCCAGTTCATCGCGCAGTACAGCCGCTTCATCCGTAGCGCCATGCTGGACGTGCTCAACCATGACTTCGTGAGGACGGCTCGTGCCAAAGGCCTGTCAGAGAAGCGGGTCGTCACCCGCCACGCGTTCCGCAATGCGCTGCTGCCGCTGATCTCCCTGATGGGCCTGGACATCCCGAGGCTCTTCGTCGGCGCTCTGATCACGGAGCAGGTCTTCGCTTGGCCGGGCATGGGGCGACTGTTCTGGAAGGCAGCCCAGGACGGCGACGTCCAGGTACTCATGGGCATCCTGATCGTGCTCGCCGTACTGGTGGTGCTGGGCAACCTGCTGGCGGACCTCGCGTACGGCTGGGCCGATCCCCGCGTTCAGTTCAAGTCAGCGAGATGATCTCCCCTCTCGAAGACGTCCAGGGTCTGACCGAGCTGGCCGAGGCACCGGCCGACTTCGAGACCACCAAAGAGATCGGCTTTTACCGGCTGGCCTTCCGCCGCCTGCTGCGCCACCGGATGGCGATCCTGGGCGGCGTCTGCCTGCTGATCGTGGCTGTGGCCGCACTCATCGGTCCGCTCCTGCTCCCGGCCAGCTGGGACCAGGCGGACCTCGAGCATCGTTTCGCGAGCCCCGCCTGGCCGCACATAATGGGAACCGACGACCTGGGCCGAGACATCTTCCGGCGGATTCTCGATGGCGGTCGCGTCTCGCTCTCAGTCGGCCTTCTGGCGACTGTGGTCGTGATCACTGTCGGCGTCACCATGGGAACGGTGGCCGGCTACTTCGGCGGGCTGATCGACAACGTCATGATGCGGTTCACCGACGCCATCCTCGCCGTCCCCGCGATCTTCCTGCTGATCCTGCTCACCAACGGATTCGGCCACACAGCGCCCGTTCTCATTCTCGCCATCGGTTTCACGCTATGGACCGACACAGCTCGGATCGTGCGCTCGGTCGTCCTTTCGGTCCGGGAGAAGGAGTTCGTGGAGGCGGCCAGGGCAGTCGGCTCGGGGACGCCGACCATCATCGTCAAACACGTGCTCACGAACGTCCTGGGCCCGATCATGGTCGCCGCAACCCTTACCGTCGGGATCGCCATCATCACCGAGAGCGCCCTCAGCTACCTCGGCCTCGGCATCGGACCGCCGATCGCGTCCTGGGGCAGTATGCTGTTCTCGGCCCAGCAGTTCATCTGGGACGCGCCGTTCTTTGCTCTCTTCCCTGGAACAGCGATTCTGATCACGGTGCTCAGCATCAACTTCCTCGGCGACGGACTTCGTGACGCCTTCGACCCGCGCTCGATCGAGCGTTGAGCGGTCACATGGTGGTCGGATCCGAGCTGCTGCGCGTGGAGCAGCTGCGCACCCACTTCATGACCAACGACGGCGCTGTACGCGCCGTCGACGGCGTGGACCTGACGGTCACGAGAGGCCGCACGCTGGGCGTGGTCGGCGAATCAGGGTGCGGCAAGAGCGTGACGGCGCTCACGATCCTGCGGCTCCTGTCGCGGACCGCGCGAGTGGTCGGAGGCCGCATCCTCTTCGGTGATCAGGACCTCGTCAAGGTCCCGGAGTACGTCATGCGGCGCATCCGAGGTGGAGAGATCTCGATGATCTTCCAGGAGCCGATGACCTCTCTCAACCCGGTCTTCACGGTCGGCTACCAGGTCAGAGAAGCGATCAACGAGCACCTGGGCCTCCCGGACAAGGAAGCTCACGAGCGGGTCATCGAGTTCTTCAAGCTTGTCGGCATTCCTGCCCCTGAGAGGAGGGTGCACGACTATCCGCACCAGCTCAGCGGTGGCATGCGGCAGCGAGTCATGATCGCGATGGCGCTCTCCTGCAGCCCCAAGCTGCTGATCGCTGACGAGCCCACGACGGCGCTCGACGTGACGATCCAGGCGCAGATCCTCGAGCTGATGAGCGAGCTCAGGGAGCGCCACGACATGGGCATCATGCTGATCACGCACGACCTCGGGGTCATCGCGGAGATGGCCGACGAGGTGGTCGTCATGTACGCCGGCAAGGTCGTCGAGCGCGGCACAGTAGAGCAGATCTTCGACGATCCCCAGCATCCCTACACACAGGGGCTGCTCGCATCCATTCCAGGCAGGAAGACTCGGGGCCAGCGGTTGTCCGCGATCAAAGGCACGGTGCCGCACCCCCTCAACCGGCCACCTGGATGCACCTTCACTCCCAGGTGCCCGCGGGCGTTCGAGCGGTGCCCCACCGCGTTCCCGGCGCTCATGGATCACAGGACGACCGGTCATGAGGTCGCCTGCTACCTGTACGGTGACGAGGCGGAGGCTTCCCGAGAGCCTGCGACTGCGACGGACCGGGCCCCGGTGAGCGCATGACCCAGATCGTGTCCGGGGCCATCGGCACTTTGCCCGCCGACCAACGGGCCCTCGTGACGGTCGAAGACCTCGTCAAATACTTCCCAATCCGTGGAGGCATCATCCCGCACAAGCTGGGCGACGTGCGGGCGGTCGACGGCATCTCGTTCGACATCAAGGAGGGCGAGGTGCTGGGCCTCGTCGGCGAAAGTGGCTGCGGAAAGACAACGACCGGCCGTCTGCTGCTGCGCCTGATCGAGCCCACCAGCGGGAAGCTGAGGTTCCAGGGTCGTGATGTGCTGGCCATGGGCCGCGGCCAGCTGAAGAAGCTCAGGACGGACATGCAGATCGTCTTTCAGGATCCCTACGCGTCACTGAACCCAAGGCTTCCGGTCGGCGAGATCGTGGGTGAAGGCCTCAAGAATCAAGGCATTCGCGACTCGCGCCGGCGCGAGGAGATGGTCGCGAGCATCCTGGAGAAGGTCGGCCTTCGCCGCTACTACATCAACCGCTATCCACACGAGTTCAGTGGAGGCCAGCGGCAGCGGATCGGCCTTGCGCGCGCACTCGTACTGGCGCCCAGATTCGTCGTCGCCGACGAGCCCGTCTCCGCTCTCGACATGTCGATCCAATCACAGACGCTCAACCTGATGGCTGATCTGAAAGAGGAGTTCCACCTCACCTACCTCTTCATCTCGCACAACCTGAGCGTGATCGAACACATCTCCGACCGCGTGGGCGTCATGTACCTCGGCAAGTTGGTCGAGCTCGCCGGGGCAGACGATTTGTTCCAGAACCCGCTGCACCCCTACACCCGCTTTCTGCTTTCGGCCGTGCCGCTTCCTGTGCCTCGCGCTCGCCGCCAGCGGCTGATCCTGAAAGGCGACGTCCCCAGCCCGATCAACCCGCCGACAGGCTGCCGCTTCCACACGCGCTGCCCCATCGCTCAGTTCCCGATCTGCTCAGAGGTGGAGCCCAAGTTCGAGCCGAAGGCGGACGGCCACTGGGCAGCCTGCCACTTCGCAGAACAGACCCGCCGCATCACGTCCGAGAGCGTGCAGGCCCAGACGGCCAGCTAAGCAGAGCGGATGGACGCCGCTGCCGTATCCTGCGGCGCGCATCTGACGTGATGGGGGACTCCCGCAGCCCGAGACCTTAACTCTGTGACCCGACCCGCGCCGGTTTGGCGGCTCTCTTGTTCGGGGTCCGGGCCGCCGGTTGCCGCGCGTTTGCCTCCTCCAGCACCACGTCCTGTTCGAAACGGGTGCGAGCCCGGTCGATCGCACCGGCCCCCATCTCACGAGCCCGGCCGGTCAGTGCGATGACCTGTCGCTGGGCGTTGGTTTGGGCGAGCAAGACGCCCGCCAGCATGCCTAGAGCGAGCCCGGCGCAGAAGGTTGCCGCCATCGGCCAGGGATCAGGCTTCGGGCCCAGGGGCCCGACCAACGCTTCGGCCAGCCGTTCGCGAATCCGGTAGTCATTACCAAGGCGCATCACTTCTCACCGCCTCTGCGTGTTCACGCGACCTGGAGCCTACGGTTACTCCGGAGGATCGTAACCCGGGTCCATGCCGCGCGTCTCAAATTCCTTCTTGACCGGCCTTCAGCCGGCTGGCTCCGGATCGGCGCCTGGCGCAGCGCTCCGGGAAGGCAATCGCCGGGGGCATGGATGTCGAGGCCGAGCCGCGTGAAGTCGGCTCGCAGATCGCTGACCAGCCCGCGGATGCAGGATTGGAGCTCGCTCGAGTCCCTCCTGAAACATGATTGTGTTTGGTGCAGTTTTAGAGCAGTGAGAAGGATCTGATTCATGTGGTTGTTTGGACGCTTCAAGACGCAGCTGCCCGCGCCCGAGGAGGCGCTGTCCGGCCGCGCCGACCCCATGCCCGTAGCTCGCCGGCACACCGTGCTAGACGGGCCCCTTGCTCCACCCTATCCCGATGGGACCGAGATCGCTGAGTTCGCCCTCGGCTGCTTCTGGGGAGCCGAGCGCAAGTTCTGGGAGACCCCAGGAGTCGTGTCGACTGCCGTCGGCTATGCCGGTGGCTACACTCCGAACCCGACATACGAGGAGGTCTGCTCCGGTCGTACCGGTCACGCGGAGGCGGTGCGGGTGGCCTACGACCCCGCACGGGTGAGCTACCGAGACCTGTTGAAGGTCTTCTGGGAGAGCCACGACCCGACCCAGGGCATGCGGCAGGGCAACGACGTGGGCACCCAGTACCGATCGGTCATCTACACCCACTCCGACGATCAGCGGAAGGCTGCAGAGGGGTCGCGGGAGGACTACCAGCGGGTGCTCAACCTTGCGGGTTACGGCCCCATCACGACCGAGGTGGTTCCGGCCGGCGAGTTCTACTTCGCGGAGGACTACCACCAGCAGTACCTTCAGAAGAACCCATGGGGATACTGCGGCATCGGAGGCACCGGGGTCGCCTGCCCGGTCGGGGTGGCGAAAGCCGACGGCTGACCCCCCCGCCTGGGGAGCGCGGCCCGACGCTTCCTCAGGCGCCCTGGCGAAGGCGGAAACGCTGCAGCTTTCCGGTCGCCGTTCGCGGCAGCGAGTCCACGAACTCGACCTCACGCGGGTACTTGTACGGTGCGATCTCCTGCTTGACGAAGTCCTGCAGA
>Ga0126378_10000317_pt1 | contig 36564 bp, 32 predicted proteins | sample PanSoiMetPlot_23_FD_92587 | JGI IMG/M metagenome (GOLD analysis project Ga0126378, IMG submission 92587) | Tropical forest soil microbial communities from Panama - MetaG Plot_23 | ecosystem: Environmental > Terrestrial > Soil > Tropical forest > Bulk soil | place: Panama | collected 2016-02-17
AACGCCATACGCCTTGGCGATATTGATAAGTTCGCCGAGGTTCGCTCCGGAAGTGCGGATGGCGGCGTCGATCACTCCGTTTGGCGAGGTGTAGTTCGATAATGCAAAGTTGCCGTTGAGCGAGGTCCCGCCGCTCTGCGCGGTGAAGTTGTTGGACTTAACCACTTGCGGGGTGAGTTCCAGATTGATCGCCGGAATCTTCACCGGCTGCGGGATATCTTTGCCGCTAATCACCAGGTTCTGGGCGCCGAGATTTCCGTTTAACGTCGGCTTGTCGGTCGACCCCTGGGCGTGGATGTCTGCATTCAGAGTTCCCGCGACTTGCGTTCCCGGGTTGAACGCGACGCCGAAGGCTCCTGCCAGCCGCGCCATCTCGCTGATCGACGCATTGCTGGCTTTTACTTGCACATTGAGCTGTGCCGGAGTAGGCCGTGTGTTCACCGTACCGGTCATGCCGATCGGCGTCGGTCCAAGGTTGAGATTCAATTTGGAAATCGTGATTACATCGGTATTCAGGTTGTCGCCAATGTTGTAATCAGCCTTAATGGGGTAGCCGATATCGATTCCGCGAACACGAACATTATTAAGCTGCAGCGTGCCGGTCGAACTCATTTGCCCGCTATTGTTGCGTACGGTGGCATCGCCGCTGGCGACAGCGTCGTACTGATTCAGTTGCGGAGAATTGAGGAACTTCTGTACGCCGTCAAGCGAAACCTGGTTGAGCTTGATGCGACCATCGAGCGGCGTCGTCAGCGAATTTTGATCGTTCATCGGACCAGCAGTTCCATCGAACTTCACGTACTGATCTCCCTGTCCGGGAAGGTGAGCTGCCAGCGATAAGTCAAATGGCTTGCCTGGCGCGTAGTTTGAAAGCGCGACATCGATGTGGTCGTACACGCTGCGGCTCTGATGCTTCTGCTGATCGGTGATCGCGACCTGGCCGTTGGTAATCTTCAGCTGCGACAGCGAGAATGCCTGACCCGAGCTAGGCTGATTGGCGTTGCCGGGCTGCTGAGTCGGACTGGGCTTGGCTGCAGGACTCGGCTGCTTCTTGTTCGGCTGGCTTGCCACATTCGGCGAGGCGGGCTGTTCCTGCAGACTGGCGAAATTCCAGACTCCCTCCGCGTTGCGGACAAGCTCAATCTTGGGATTCAACAGTTCAACGGAGTCCACTTGAATGTCGTGGTGCAGTAGAGGCAACAGTTTTGCACTGACCGCCAACTCTTGCGTCGAAGCAAACGGCCGTCCTGTATTGAACCTCGGATCTTCCCCGATTTCCGCGTTGGAGACTCGAATCGAGAACGGGAAAATCTTGAGGCTCATATTTCCCAGCCTCACCTGCCTGTGGAGCTTCTGCTGAAGTTCCGCCTGGATTCTGTCGTGATATTGATTCACGTCGAGCAGAGAGGGCAACGCGATGACCGCTATGACGATAATCACTACGAGAGCAATCAGGACGCCAGCTAACTTACGCATAAGAAATCTCCTTACTTGAGCGCTGGTGCGGACGCAGTCGGGTAGGAAGGACGACGCGAGAGCTGCTGCACGGTACTCTAAATGAAGCGCCTACGTAATTGGAACCCAGCGGCGCACGTCACGTTGCACGTGCCTGTTCCAATTTTGGTGCATCCGATTAGTCGCGGTCAATACGACAAGCCGGAATCAGGCCCCCTATCTCGGCCTTCGGGTCGGCTTTCCTGCCATCGCCGATCCAACGTACATGTACGCCTGCAGCAACGGCGTTACCCACGTAATCGCAATTGGAATGTAATCATTTGTGATCGGCTTCACTGCCTGCCTAAACTCCGACGAGCCCCATAGCCCATGAAGATGTCGAAGCTGAGCACTCACGCCCTCCTGCTTTCCTGCCTCCTGGCTGCGCCCGCTGTAGCCCAGCAAAAAGCATTCGACTGGGTACGCGACACCGACGAATTGGTGCGGCTGACTCCGGGCGTGCGGCAGAAGACGCATCTTTACAATCCCGGCCAGGGCGGCAACATCAAGCTCGACATAAGCGCCCAGAAACCGGTGACGATCGCAGTGATCCAGCGCCGCGATTGGGACGACGCCACACAAGATCCGCAGGCGATCTACCGCCCGGCAGTCATGGACCGCCTGGAATACCGTTGCGTGCAGGAGCACGTGGTGAGCGCAACCTACAGCTGCTACCTTCCCGCTTCAGACGATTCAATGGCACTAATCATTCGCGACGAGCGCGCGCTCGATCACGCTGTCCTCGCGGGAGTCGGAAGCGCATTAGGAGTTGGCGACGTAGCCAGCGCATTTGGCAACCCGAACGAAGTTCACCTCCAGTACTACCGCTGGAGCTGCATACAGAACTGCTATCCACCGCAATTTCGCGGCGTCCGTCTGGCAAAGGAGAAGTACCAGCTCACCAGCGTGCTCAAGCTCTACAGCCTTCCCTTGCCCGAACACGACGGCGAACAAGTGGACGTAAAGCTGAAGTCGCCTGTTCCGATGCTGGTCGCGGTGGTTCCATCAGCGATCGCGGAACAGCTCTACAGCAAGCCCGAAATGCTGCAGTCAGCCGTTGCCGGCGGCATTTGCCAGCAGCGTGCAGCGCAGTCAGTCAACTTCGGATGCGAGTTAAATCCGAACGGAGCGGCGCAATCTCTGATCCTTATTCCAGAACCAAACGTCAACGTTCCCGCGAAATCCAAAGCTCAGATTGAATTGACGTCAGTAAAGTGCGTGGCGAATTGCCGGGCTTTCGCAAATTGACGCTCTTTCCGCAGGATTGCTAAACTAACCTCTTAGCCATCAAAGGTTTTCCCTCCTTGGCTGACAATCCAGCAATGAAGGACTGTTCGTGCAGAGTTACACCCGTCATCAATTAAAGGAAGACAGATTTCAGGAAGTTACGCGTGGCGCGATCGCCCAGGCGCAGGAGCATCGGCAGCAGCTCACGGTACTGGGTATCGTGGTGCTCGTGTTGGTGCTCGCCGGCGGAGCATACGCTTATTGGCGCAGCAATCAGGACGATCAGGCCAGCGCGGCTATGGGTCTGGCCATGAATACCTACGCAGCTCCGATCCGTGCGCAGGGGGCGTTAGTGGATCCCAGCTTCCCCAGTTATGCCAGCGCTGCCGAACGCGACCAAGAAGCTGAAAAGCAGTTCCAGGCAGTCGCTGATAAGTTTTCTCGCACCGACACGGGAAAGAATGCGCTTTACATGGCAGGAGCAGCCGCGTTGGACGGCGGTCAATATCCTGATGCTGAGGCAAAGTTCAAGAAGGTAATGGATATCGGCAATCAAGACCTTGCAGCGCTTGCCAAGCTGGGTTTGGCATCGGTGTACGAAGCCACGAATCGCGATCAGGACGCGATTAATATTTATAATGAGCTAATCAAGAAGCCCACTCTGTCGGTTTCATCACAGCGCGCGCAGTTTGCCCTCGCCGACTTATATGAGCGCAAGGACCCAGCGCAGGCAAAGAAAATCTATGATCAGCTTGCGTTGGATAAATCACCGGCCGTGGCTCAGATGGCAAAGCAAAGGCAGGGAGGGGTAAAACAGTAAGAATCAGCTTAAAGACAGCAATTAGCGACTAGCCGCTTCCTCTCAGGCGGTTGATTTGGTTGCATCTGATTGCTTAGTTGCTAATCGCTGCTTTCATTGCTGCTTTGAAACAGACTCCCCCAGTCTTCTGTCTTCGCCAGCGGCTTGGCTGCTACCCTCAGATTTGCCTCTACATGATCCTTGCGGCTCATTCCCACGAGTGCGCTTGTGATTCCAGGAGCAGACCGAACGAATTGAATCGCAGCCTCCGCATCTTTATTCGACGCCATGCGTTCGCGAATAAATTCAGGCAGGCTGCCCGCAAGCTTTCCTTGTAGCAACGAGGCGCTGGCGATCACGGCGATACCCAATTCCCGCGCAGCAGTAAGCAGCGAAACCTTCCTTGCCCCGATCTTCTGATTTTCTTTCGTGAAGGCCTCGGGCAGTCCCAAATTGAAAGGCAGCTGGATCGCACGGAAATGGTGCCCATCTCCGCCAACCTCGCGTGCGATCCCAAAGATTTGGGCCAGGTCGAGATAATCGGCAGCGGTTCGATCCTGGCGGTAACCGTTCCAGGTTGCAGTGCCGTAGACGCGAATCCTGTTCGCTGCTGCTTCCGCTTCGAGCGCGGCGAATGCGCGGCGCAGCCGGTCATGAAAAATGGCGCGCGGAACTTCGCTTAGCTGCTGCTCGGGATTGTGAATGTAAAAAACATCGATGGTCTCGATTCCCATGTTGTGCCGGGAGCGTTCGAGTTGATTCTTCAGATAAGACGGCGCGATGCAGTGCATTCCCCCAACGAGTTCCTCGCGCGAAACGATGGCGGTGTCGATATATTCCGCAATGAAATAGCGGCGGGGATCGGCGGGAACGGTGCCGTCGTAAGTCAGGTATCCAGCCTTTGTGCAGATCAACAACTCATCACGCTGCACGTTCATCAGCTTAATGGCCTCGCCAATGCTGCGCTCGGATCTCTGGAACCGATAGTTAATCGCTGAATCGATGACATTCACGCCATTCCCCATAGCCGCGAGCACGGCTTCGGTGTAACGCTGGTCGGTTGCGGAGTCTACTTCGCCGAGATATGTCCCGATGCCAATCGAAGAAAGCCAGAGATGACTCAGATGCGGAACATGTTCGGGCTGACGAAAATGTCCCGTAGCGTTGAGCTTCGGAAATCGCGTGGAGAATCGAGCAGTGCCCGAGTGAGAAGCGTGGCCGGGAACCATCGTGGAAGTTTAACAAGAGATCGGGTATCGGGTGATCGGGTGCATCGCGTGATCGGGTTCACACGAAGCGAAACATGCCTGGGCGTCGAAGCCGGGCCCTAACGAACGTTACTTTCGTTCGCTCGGTGGGAAGGCGCGGGATTTCTTAGCCTTGCGGCGTTAACCCCGGGTTGGTGTTCCCATAACGGTCCCGAGCCGGGGGGCGGCATTCTTGTTGCCACAATGTGCACAGCCAGCCCAAGAATTCCACGATTCGGACTCCAAAAATACTATGGGAACAAACCAACCCAGGGCTCACGCCACAGGGCTACGAGAATCCCACCCCGCCGGCTGGCGGTTCTACCGATTCAACTGGGCTTGCAGAACTCTTATCTATTCAGCACAAAGTTCACCGTGATCTGCGTCTGCACGGCGACCGGCTCTTGGTTTAGCAAATAGGGACGATACTGCCATTGTTCCACCGCAACCATCGCTGGCCTCACCAGTAGCGGAGGACCGCTTATTGGCTGAACATGCTCTACTCGACCGTCTTTGCCAACTGTTGCCAGCAACACCACCGCGCCTTCGAGTCGCAGTTGCTTTGCAATGATCGGATACTCAGGAATTACTTTGTGGATGAGCCCGCCTAACCGCATCTCGGAGACGCGGGGCGGCTTGGTCGCATGTGGCTGCGTGACCGTAACCATCGGCGGAGCGCTGCTGATGATATTCGTGATCGGAATCGCGTTGCCACAGTTAGACCCGCACGGCGGACCAAACGATGACGAGCTACTCATGGGCGGTTGGTCATCCCCCTCCGCGACATGCCGCGGTATCCACTTAGGCACAAGTATCGGTGTCTGCATTGCCGGAATAGTATTTGCTGAGGCGGACGTAGTTTGCTCATGCATCGCTGGCGGCTGTTCGATGATCGCCATGCGGATATTTGGTGGCATTGGAACGAACTGGAGACGTTCCACGTGAAACAAGGGAATAGCAAAAACGACTGCGAGAGCCAAACTTTGCAAGAGCACAGAAACAAGTTTGGTCCAGGCGGCGCGATGAGCAGGGTGGGGGGCCGATTCCAACAGACTGTCAGCAAACATGACTTCCTCCCTCCCGTTGCGGGATGAGGAAACTGACACCACAGAAAGAATTCCGGAACTTTGTGAGCAAAACAAAAAGCCGCTCACGAGAAGGCTGTTACAGAACTGACCTTGGGTAAGTAAACAGACGGTGCTCTTAAATCGGAGCACCGTTTTTTTAGTTTCAGGATTGGCTTTTCGGGGAATAGTAAGCGAGCCGAGCCGCTAGGTTAGCGCTACCGCCAGCTCATGTGCTCCAAGGAAGTTGATCATGGTCTTCAGGTTGTAGGCGAGGCTCGCCAAGCCTATTTCGACCTGCGACCCTGCACGTCCGCGTAGCAAAAAGCGCGGATGTCCGAAGATAACGTATTTCAGCATGGCAAATGGGCGCTCGACGGTATACCTTCCCAACCGCATCGCCTCGGTTGTGGCTCGCGCGTTCATCCGTTGAAGTGCACCACCGTGCAGGTGCCGTTGGACAAAGCGGCGGGTCGTGCTGGTGCATTGCGATTTCAGGGGACAGCGGGAACAGACTTCGACTGGGGCAGCATAAACCACGCTCTTCCTACGTGACAGTATCTGCTTACGATGTAGTGTCTGATGCGCTGGACAGCGGAACGTGTCGCTGTTTTCGTCGTAGACGAATGGCGAACGATCAAACAGCGTGCCTTCGCCTTGGTGGTTGATGGCGCGATTAGCAGGCACGTGTGGCCGGATGGCTTGTTATTCGCAGCCCGTGGCCTGCTCTCCGTTCGAATACCCCGCGTCGGCAACGACGTTGAGTGTTCCTGGATTGTCCAGCGCCTGTTTCGCGGCTTCCGCCATCGGCAGCGGACTGCGATTGTCGTTCGCCTCGGTGGTCACTTGTTGCGCCACGATGATGCCGTGTTCAGCATCCACCGCGGTTTGCACGTTGTAAGCAGGCGCATTCATTCCAGAGGTCATCCGCAGGAAGCGCGCCTCCGGCTCGGGATCATTTTTCAGTTTCTCCAGCGCCGCTCGGACCGCCCTCGGATCAATTAACATCTCCTCCTGCTCGTCAGCGCTCTCGAGCTGATCAAGATAGCGCTTCATCGCCTCGCGCTCGCGAACCGCGGACGCACCTGCTCACAGCACGGAACTTCGATCCATCGATGGCCACCCACTCCCCACGCACCAGTCCTACCTGGCGAGCGAAGCGCACCAACTCGGCTCCCGCTCGACTTACCCCCTCACCATGCATTCGCCGAAACTCGGCGATGGACTTGTAGTCCGGCGCCAATCGCCCCAGCAGCCCACATCATTTCCACATTGCGGCGGCACTCGGCTTCTAACCGACGCGACGAACGCACCTGATGTAGATAGCCGTACAACTACAGCTTCAGCAGATCTCGCGGATCGTACCTCGATGACTCAGCAGACATGATCAGCAGGTATCAACTCGTCCAGAGTCGATGGAAACAACGTGTGCTGCCCGCGTGCTTCCCCTTGAATGTAAGCCCAATGAAAAATGCCCCCGTTTCCGAGGGCATCTTCGCATTCCTTGCGATGGATTGCTAGTTAGAGTTTCGTAACAGCTTCACGAGGAGCGGCCTTCCGAAACGTGGGAACTAAAGTTCCTATTTTGGTGTCGTGCTTGTCGCAGCGGGCTTGGGCGCGCTGACCGGCGGAGTTGTACGGCGCGGGACCGTCGCGCTCGGAGCCGCCGGCGCGCTAGAGGCTGCAGGTCTTGCTGCAGGGGCAGCTACGCCCGACACCACATTGTAGGCGTCGATCACGGGTTTGGTGATATCGACTGACTGTGCAGCCCAAAGGACTGGACTCTGCTGCGATGAAATGTCTATCACAACGGCGTAACCATTTTGTTTGGCGTAGGCGTCGAGCGACTGCATAAGCTTGCCGCCGATGCGCTGCGCGATTTCATTCGACTGCGTCTGGTAATCGTTCTGCGCATCTTCAAGGTCTCGCTGCAGCGTCTTCTGTTTGGTCTCGATGGCCTGCACACGCCTATTTCGTTCTTCTTCGTTCAGCTTTTCCGTTTGCGCCTGCAGCTGTTTCTTCAGGTTGTCGACTTCGTCGCTCAGGCTCTTGAGCTCGATTTGTTTGGGCTCGAACTTCTTCTGCAGGGCGTCCAGATCGCGTTGGCCTTCATTCGTGTTGGCAATTGCTGCCTGGATGTTGATGATCGCCACCTTGTTAGGACCAGCAATTACGGAATTCGTTGTGCCGGTGGAAGGGGCTGCGTTAGTTGCGGCTGCCGCGGTTTGCGCCACAGCTCCGGCTGAAAGCAGGGCCGCGACCGAGAGGGCTGAAACAATCTTGCGTGTCATTGTTGCGCTTAAAAACTCCTTGGTTCCGTGCGGGATCAGTTCCCAGTGTCGCCTTAACTTCCGTGGACGGGCGAATTATTGCCGATTCCTGGCATTCCGGCTGACGCTCGCCGGGCCTCTTGCGAGGTTCTTGGCGGGGTACGGGACTCTGGCATTATAGGAGCAGCACACCCGGAAAAGCAACGAACGGAGCGTTATGAATCGTTAACCGAGCGCGCTGGAAATCCCTTGTGTTTACAGCGGGATAATCAGGCTCAGGTAAACGCTTCTGCGGGGTTAAGCGCCGCGCCTGAGGGTCGTCTCTCCTTGATGCGGATATACCTTAAGAAACTAAGCAGAAACACTCAAATAATGGTCGGGATCGTAACCGAGAACCCTGGGGGTACTTTACTGAGCGGTTGCTAGGGCCCCAAAAACCCTCTTCTCTGCTATAATCCAAGCGCGTTAGATGCACGCGGTTGTGAGCGGTCCTCGCCTCAAAGCTGGTCCTGCCTGAAGTATCTTCCGATTGACATCTCAGCGTAATTCACCAGATTAAAGGATTAGAGAGCAACACTATGGAACAAGGTACAGTGAAGTGGTTCAACGACGCGAAGGGATATGGATTCATCAGCCGCCAGAACGGGGAAGATGTGTTCGTGCACTTTTCGGCAATTCAGGCCAATGGCTTCCGCAGCCTGAAAGAAGGTCAGCCAGTGCAATTCACCGTCGTAAAGGGACCCAAGGGTTGGCAGGCAGAGAGCGTCCAACCGCTCTAATCCTGAAATACCGAAAGACAAAGGCGGCCGAAAGGCCGCCTTTTAGTTTGCAGGACCATGAAGTCAGTAGCGTCCGCCATAGCGGATGGGTGAATCATTGGTCAAAGAACAATGGTGAGTTTGCCGAATCGCGCCGGACTCCCATAAACTAGAATTTCCCGGAAAACTCGCGGAGAGGCTCCGTGTGCCCCGGTGATACGAAGGAAGGACTTCATTGAAGGAAAAGATTCATCCCGCATATAACGAAATCCGCGTAATGTGCGCTTGCGGGAACTCGTTTACCACCCGATCCACTCATAAGGGCGATATCCACCTGGAAATCTGCTCGAATTGCCACCCGTTTTTCACCGGCAAACAGAAGCTGGTCGACACCGCTGGACGCGTCGAACGCTTCCGCCGCAAATACGAGAAGGCTGGCACAGCAGCAAAGACAGGTACAAAGTAAGAACTCGAACTTCACAGTTACGCCAAAAAGCCCTCGCCTAGCGAGGGCTTTTTAGTCGAATTTCAGCTGGCGCCGATCGAACTTACTTCAGGGATATCGGAGCCGGCTCAATCTCCTCCACATCCACCAGGCTGGTTGGATACTTACCTGTATAGCAAGCTGTGCAGTACGTAACCTTCTTTCCCTCAGCGCACGCGCGCTTCAGGCCTTCGAGGGACAGATAGGCCAGCGAATCCGCCCCGATGTACTCGCGAATCTGCTCCACAGACTTGTTGGCAGCAATCAAGTGCCTCTTCGACGGAGTGTCAACTCCATAGAAACAAGGCGAGATCGTCGGGGGACAGGAAATTCGCATGTGGACTTCGGTCGCGCCAGCGTCGCGCACCATGCGGACGATTTTGCGGCTCGTGGTGCCGCGCACGATCGAGTCATCGATCAGAACAACTCGCTTGCCTTTCAGCAGATGCTGTACTGGATTCAGCTTCAGGCGCACACCGAAGTCGCGTACCCGCTGCTCCGGCTCAATGAATGTGCGGCCAACATAGTGGTTCCGGATCAGGCCAAAGCTAAACGGAATACCACTCTCATTTGAGTAGCCAATCGCCGCTGTCACTCCCGAATCCGGCACAGGAACGACTAAATCAGCTTCTACCGGCACCTCCCGCGCGAGCTCCCGTCCGAGCGCTTCGCGGCTCTCCTGCACCGGGCGGCCAAAGATCACACTGTCCGGGCGCGAGAAGTAGACATGCTCGAAGATGCAGCTTGACTGCTGGCGGGGCGCGGCAAAGATGCGCGAGTGCACTCCTTCATTGCCGACCACGACGAACTCCCCTGGCTGCACATCGCGCTCGTAATGCGCGCCGATCAGATCGAAGGCGCAGGTCTCCGAGGCAAAGACGATCGTGGGCTTACCTGACGCATTCGGCATAGTTGCCATCGAGAGCGGACGGAACCCATGGGGATCGCGGGCGGCGAAGACGCGATCGCGCGTCATAAGCACCAGAGAAAAGGCGCCTTCAATTTGCCTGAGCGCGTCCGCAATAGCATCCGGCAAAGTCTGCTCTTTCGACTGCGCGATCAAATGCACGACAACTTCGGTGTCGCTGGTAGTTTGAAAGATCGATCCGTTCTGCTCGAGTTGCCGCCGCAAAAGGTGGGCATTTACCAGATTCCCGTTATGGGCCAGAGCAATTGCGCCCTTGTTGCACTCCACGCGAATCGGCTGCGCGTTCAAGAGCGCGGAATCCCCGGTCGTCGAGTAGCGTGTGTGCCCGATTGCGAGCGAACCGGGAAGCCGGCCAAGGACATCCTCGGTAAAGATGTCGGCAACGAGCCCCATGGCCTTGATGTTGTGCAGTCGTCCCAGATCCGAGCTCGCTATACCGGCCGATTCCTGGCCACGATGTTGCAGAGCATACAGTCCCAGGTAAGCAAGCTTCGAGGCTTCGGGATGACCATGGACGGCCATCACGCCACATTCGTCGTGGAATTTATCGGATTTTTCTATGATCGACATTAACCCAGGTATTCGAAGTGACTTCGAATCTATTTATCCAGCAACTCTGGCACCAGCTTTTCCGGCACGTCCGAGTGTAAGGCGCATTCGAGAGCCTGAGCCCATACATTTTTTATATCGGCGATATAAACCGAAATCGCGTCGGAGGGGCCCCGCTGAATGACGAGCTTCTCGCCGCCGGTTCTGCCCAGGAACTCCGTTTGAATTGTGTGTTTTGCGGCTATCTGTTGGACGGCTTGACGGTCACCTGGAACGCAGGAAACGAGCACACGGCTGGCCTGCTCGCCGAATAACCCGATTTCGAGAGAATCCGAAGTCTCAGGCAAGCGCAGCTCCACCCCAATTTCGTTGCGGAAGCACGACTCTGCCGCTGCTACCGCCAGACCGCCATCAGAACAATCGTGTGCGGATTCAATCAGACCTTTTTCGACCAGCTCCAGCAAACATTTTTGCAGCGAGGCTTCAGACCGAAGGTTCAGGACAGGCGGTTCTCCCCACAGAGATCCAGTGATCTCCTTTGCGTACTCCGATGAACCGAGCTGGCAGTCGTCATAGGGAGCCGTCGCGCCGGAAAGCAGAATCACTTCACGCCCCGGAGACTGAAAGTGAGGTGTCGCGGTGCGGTGAATGTCGTCGACGATCCCAACAACGCCTAACACAGGAGTCGGGTAGATTCCCTCACCGAGGGTCTCGTTGTAGAGACTGACGTTCCCTCCGGTGATGGGAGTTCCCAACGCGGTGCAGGCTTCGGCAAGACCGTCGATCACCTCGGAGAACTGCCACATGATCTGGGGCTTTTCCGGATTGCCGAAATTCAAACAATTTGTGGCCGCCACTGGCAGCCCGCCGGCACAGGCAACTTTGCGTGCTGCTTCGGCCACAGCATGCATTGCTCCCAATTTGGGATTCAAGTAGCACCAGCGTCCATTGCCGTCGAGCGACATCGCCAGTCCTCGCTCAGTGTCCTTAATGCGCATTACGCCGCCGTCGCCACCTGGACCTTGCACGGTGTTGGTTTGCACCATCGAGTCGTACTGCTCGTGAATCCAGCGCTTCGAGCAGATGTTCTGAGATGCAAGCAGCCGCTTCAGGACACCCGTCAGGTCAGGGTTCGCGCCGAGTTGGAGGTTTGCGGGCTTCTCCTTGGGCACGGGAGCCGACCAGGGCTGGATCGGACGTCGATACACAGGCGCGTCGTCAGTTAGTGAGGTGTTCGGGATGTCGGCGACGATATTTCCATGTTCGAGCACACGCATGCGCGGCTCGTTAATCACGCGGCCGATCGTTACCGCGTCAAGCCCCCACTTCTCGAATACACCGAATACTTCGTGCTCGCGCCCGCGCTCGGCCACGAGCAGCATGCGTTCCTGCGACTCGCTGAGCATGATCTCGTATGCGGTCATGCCGGTTTCGCGTTGCGGAACGTTATCCAACTCGATCTCGATGCCAACACCGCCGCGGGCGCCCATCTCGCACGTAGAGCAGGTGAGGCCCGCCGCACCCATGTCCTGGATGCCGACCACAGCGCCGGTCTGCATGGCTTCAAGACAAGCCTCGAGCAAAAGCTTTTCGAGGAAAGGATCCCCAACCTGAACATTCGGCCGCTTCTGCTCCGATCCTTCCTTAAACTCCTCGCTGGCCATGGTCGCGCCATGAATGCCGTCACGACCTGTCTTTGCGCCCACGTAAATGACCGGATTCCCGTCTCCAGCGGCTTTGGCGTAAAAGATCTCGTCCTTACGCACCAAACCTAGAGCAAAGGCATTCACTAATGGGTTCCCGAAATAGCACTCCTCAAATTTAGTTTCGCCACCGAGATTGGGTACGCCGAAGCAGTTGCCGTACGAAGCAATGCCGCTGACTACGCCCTCCAGGATGGAGTGGTTCTTATGGATAAGCTTCTTAGCTTCGACGCTGCGAAGCTTCCGCACCGGAGAGTACTGAGCTTGCAGTTGCTCGCCGCTGTTTCCCACCTGCTGCTTGGAATCCCCAGTCCCTTGTGGTTTCCGGCGATCCATGATTCGTCCGAAGCGCAGTGAATCCATTACGGCCAGCGGGCGCGCGCCCATTGTGAAGATGTCGCGCAAAATCCCGCCAACGCCGGTCGCCGCGCCTTGGAAGGGCTCAATGTAAGAGGGGTGGTTGTGCGACTCGATCTTGAAGGCACATGCCCAGCCGTCACCAATGTCGATGATGCCCGCGTTCTCCCCCGGACCCTGTACTACTCGCTCGCTCCGCGTAGGCAGCCGCTTCAGATGAACCTTCGACGATTTGTAGGAGCAGTGCTCGCTCCACATCACGCTGTAGATGCCCAACTCGGTGATCGACGGCTCGCGGCCCAACGCTTGCACGATGCGTTCGTATTCCTCGGGAGTAATGCCGTGCGTCTTAAGCAGCTCAGGGGTGGCCCGACAAGGGAGCGGGGGAGTTTGCAGCGATTGAGTGGCCATTTCGGGGGTAAGTCTATTTTCTCACGGCTAGAGTGCTGTTGTTTAGCTTTCAGCTAGAAGCTGGTAGCTTGCTTCTCCACCTCAATCGCGAGATCTGGACGCAACCGGAATAGTCCTTCCAAGTGGTATGCGACACGCTCCAGCGGAATCGAAAGATACTCACCGGTTTCAAGGAATCCGCGAACGTATAGCTCGGCGAATTTCTCCAGGCCAAGCTCCTGGTATTGCACAACATGGACGAGCTCATGGAAGACGAGAGACGGCGTGAACTCTTCCTGCGTGACCACGACGTCAACGAACGTTACCGCCGCCATCTGTCGAAACTGAGGCAGGTTCCGAAAACCCATTCGCTCCAGCTCGGCATAGAAGGGCGGGTTCTGTAGATGCTTCACGCGCGCCAGGCGAACGCGATCTAGAATCCCTGCAGGAAAGTGGACAGCCAGTTGTGCCCGCTCAGACTCTTTCAACGGCCGGGCAATCGATGCATATACGTTGCGTTGCTCTGCGATAAATGCCGCGACCTTCTCAATGACCTCAGTGATCTGAGTGGGCGTAAGTGGAAGACCAGGCACGCACTGAATATATCGTTTTTCATCACTTGGGACCTCTTCCCATATTGGGAGGTCGTCAAACCCGTCAAGCGGAGGATCGGCATTCGCGCCCAGAGCTGCGGTCGAGACGAATGGCATTGTGACTGGTCATCGGGAATTATTTACTCGCGCGAGACGTAGCACGGGATTATCCTCCACAGGCTCAGCAGGTTTAAGTGGCACGGACATTGCACTTTAAGGAGGCGATTGCTCTTAGTCCTTGGATTCTCTTTATGGGAGGACGCATGTTTCGCACAGCGGCGAAATTCAGGAGTACCCAGTATGTTCGCTGTTGGTTAAACGCTGACGAGCACGGGGACCGGAATCCGTGTTTCAAAGGCTGGCCGACACTTGCAATGTTCAATTATTTCCAGAATCAGATATGGCTAAGCGCGGAGGACTCTCCCGAGAAGGGAGATCGGAACCAACGCGGGGAAGATACGGAAATAATTCGCGCTCAGCTTCAAGAGTTGTTGTGGAATGCCCATGCAGAGGCCGAAAAAGCTAAACAGTTGAGCAGGAGAGACGCCTATCAGTAGTATGCGAATGCTGGCTTCCCATTCTGGAACAATCCAAAACATGGAGCGGGGCGGCATGTTACGCCCCTTGGGCACTTACCGTTGCTCTCCTCTTCGTCGTGATCTCTTGCAGCGCGACATAAGCCGCAACAGAGGCTGCTTTGTGGTCCGCGGTCCAGGGTGGGCCTAGCTTCTTTCCGCCAATTGCGAGCTTTTGTAGTGCGCTTTGAGCCGAGGCCCCCAACTCGCTTTTGGCAATTTCTTCGAGAGCAAGCTCGCGGTATCTCGCTACCGGAATTCTGACCAATTCACACGCTCGGGCCATGACATCGCGAAACAATTCTCCTTCAGCGGTGTGAATCAATGGGTGTGAGGCAAGGATTTGCGGTAGCTCCGGCAGGGGCCTTCCCGAAGCCGAGAGCACTCCAGCGGCCATGATTTTATATCCCCGCGCGTTTAGCTCGTTCGCAGTTGCCCTGATCGCCTCGCAGGCCATTCGTTCCGACTCCACGCGATATTGCGAAAGATACGTTTCCGCTTCCGGGAGGCCCAGTTCCTTGGCGTGATGGAATGGTTGATTGCCTCGCGGACCTTTGTTCTTTGTAACGGTGATCCGGCGACGGTCAATGATCTCGAGCTCGTCGGTGACTGCGACCAGGATTCCCCATCCAGAGTGCATGCGAATACCGAAGGCCGCGCGCTTCATAGGGTGTCGTCCGTGCAAGGAAGTCTATTCGGGGCGCCGGGTTGTGGTCTTGGAAAAATCGGAAGAGAAAAACCAGCTCGCCTTCTACCGGCAGAAGCCGCCGGAACAACCGAATTGCGGATTACTCGCAGCGGGTCTTTGAGAAATCGGCCACGTGATGCGGTGACATGCGCCCGGGTGTGGCACCAAAAAATTGGGATATCTCTTTCGTGAGGTGAGCCTGATCGAAATAGCCGAGGTCGACTGCGCGGGCCGCGGAGGATTCGTTGGGCTCCGTCTCCATCTGCTCCAGGAACTTTTGAAAACGGGTAACACGTGCAAGCGTCTTTGGCGAGAGGCCGACCCATGTCCGCAGTAGGCGTCCGAGGCCGCGAGTGCTGAGATTGCAGCGCGCGGCTAATTCGGCGATGCGGACCTGTCCTCCGGTTTGGTCTACGATCTCGATTGCTTTCTGCACGCAGGGATGCATCGATCGTCCCGCAAGACGCGACAGCATGAGTTCTTCGAGCGCGTCGAAGCGCTGATCGACGGTAGATGCCAATTTGAGGCGTTGTTCAAATCGTTGGGCTTCATCCAGCACGAGCTCGGCCAACTGCCTTCGCTCGCCGACTAGCTCGCGCACAGAAGTTCGTACGAACAGAAATGCCGCGCCGGGTTTAAGCCGAACACCGAATAGCGAATGTCCGATAGAAGGAGTTCCTTCCCGGGGCATGAGTCGCGGACCGATGAAATAAGACTCCGGGGGTGCTCCAGGTCGGACAACGACGGAAACGCTGGTGCAGGCATCGGGAAACGTGCGCAAACGGGTGCCGTTCGCCACGTCTACCCACCAGTAACAACCAAGAAACGCAGTCAGAGCTGCGCAAGGCCGCCGAGTGCGTAACTCCGCTCCCTGAACCATGGCGCTGGCGGCATTCACCCTTGTATTCTACTGCGCCGCAGAAGCCGCCACATCCAGAGATTCCAAAGCTCTATTGAGCCGCGCCTGGCCGCTGCTGATGCGCATTTTGCGCTGCCACACGCGATACTCGGCCTTTCTCATAGCGGCAAGATGACGCGGAAGAGTGCTTTCCGACTCGCGCGAACCTATTCGACGACATCCGGACTATTATCCGAGAAGTTACGGGACAGGTGGGAGACGTATTGCCTGTTATTACCGTTACGAATAGGCCCTATACCGATTTCCATAGACCAGTCCTTCAATCCCTCCAAGAATTCGGAATTCGTAACTTGTGAAACGTAATGTTTTGTTAAAGATGCGGCTGGCCATTCAGTTGCTTTGATTGCGGCAAAAGGGAGGAGCATGAACCAGGAGATTTCCATCTCGTACAGGGCGGTCAAATCGAAGATCTACAAGCTGATTGATGCCTTGGTCGAAGGCGAGAAAAATGAAGCCGAGGTGCAGGAGTCGATCCAGCGCTGGTGGAAGATGGTTCGGCCCGATGATCGCGCCGTCGCCGAGAAGTATCTGGCGATGGTACTGAACCGGTCGAATGCCAGCCTGCTCGCGATCCGCGACGGCGTTCATTCCTACGAACATTTTGATGTGCGGCACGATTCCATCTCACGGGTTGGAAATCGGGTGCCGGCAGCTTAAGCTCTTACTTGATAGAAATCATAAGGCGAGCCGAACGGCTCGCCTTTTTCATTACTAGAGACGCAGTACGCTACATCACCCTAACTTGCCAGCCTTCCCACTGGTTGGTCTTCGCCCATCTGCAAACGCTCCAGCACTGCGTAGACACCTCCATCATGAATTAGCTCCTCGTGTGTCCCCTTCTCGACCAGCCTTCCATCTTTGATCACAAAAATCACATCTGCCGAGCGGATCGTGGATAGGCGGTGGGCGATGGTGATGACTGTCTTTCCCGCCATCAGACGATCGAGAGCCTCGTACACCAGCCTTTCTGAGCCGGCATCGAGGTCGGAAGTCGGTTCGTCAAGAATCAGTATCGGAGTGTTGCGGATGATGGCCCGCGCAATCGCGATACGCTGCCGTTGTCCGCCGGAGAGCGTCATTCCGCGCTCGCCGACGATCGTGTTGTAACCCTCCGGCATTCGGCCGATGAACTCCGAAGCGTTGGCGAGTTCCCCGGCACGAATGATTTCGTTACGGGTCGCCTCTGGTTTTCCATATGCGATGTTCTGCCAAATTGGTCCGTGGAAGAGTACGGTTTCCTGGAGGACGAAGCTGATCTGCTGGCGCAGAGATCTTTGCTTGAATTGACGAACGTCAACACCGTCGATTCTGACTATGCCGGAAGTGGGATCGTAAAAGCGCGCAATCAGGCTGATGATCGTCGTCTTGCCAGCGCCTGTAGGCCCGACAAATGCAGCAACCTGTCCCGGCTCAATTGTCAGCCTAAGGTCCTCCAAGATCGGTGACTCCGGGGAGTAGGAGAAACTCACGTCCTCGAACTCTATCCTGCCCTTGAATCGCGGGGCAGGTTTTGCTTTGGGCAGATCCTTCACTTCGCGCTCGGTTTGGAGGATCTCCTGGATTCGCTCGTAGCCAACCAAAGCCTTCGAGTAGGAGTCTGTCATCTTTGACAGCTCCTGCATCGGCTTGTACATCTTGCTGAGATACTGGATGAACACGACTAATGAGCCCGCGGTGATGACTCCGCTCAAGACCATCCGGCCGCCAAACCACAGAACAAGAAACGTACCGACCGCGACGATGATCTGCACAATCGGTGCAAGCTTGGCTTTCAGGCTTCGGGCACGCAGAGCGATCTCCACCCCTTCGAGGCTTTCTTCCTCTAATCGCTTTGACTCATAGTCTTCACGCGCAAAGGCTTTCACGACGCGGATCGATCCCAGCACTTCTTCGATGACGGATACGATCTCACTCTCCTTCTTGCGCACTTCGCGCGACGCTTTCTTGATGCGGCGGGTGTAGGTATACACAATCGCGAACAGCGCGGGCGCAATTGAAAGCGCAATTAGTGTGAATTGCCAGTTCAGGCACAACATCACCACGACCATACCGATGAGCGTGATCATGTTGATGAAAACGCCTAGCAGCCCCGAGGTAATAAAGCTTTGAATTGAGTCGATGTCGCTGGTGACGGTGCTGATCAAGTCACCCGTGCGCTTCTGATCGTGATAGGCGAGAGACAACCGCTGCAGATGCGAATACAGAGCGCGGCGCAGATCGTGTGTCACCCACTGTCCAACACTGGTCGTGAGGAATTTCTCGGCATAAGATGAGATCGCGTCGAGAATCGCGATTCCGACAACCGCAACACAGGCAAACTTCAGAATGCTGAGTGGATCATACCCAGCAACTCTATGAATAACGCCGTTCAGCCAGCCATTAGAGGTCTTGCTGCGGAGGACATTATCGAGAACAATTTTCAGCGGCCACGGTTCGAGCAGATTTGCAGCCGACTCGCCGACAACCGCCAACAAACCCAAAACGAGCGCCCCGGTATGTGGGCGCAAAAGCGTGCGAATCGTGAGCCGTTTTGGTGAGAGCGGCTTGTGCGACACCTTGCGCTCGTGGAGGAGTTCAGTCGTAGACACACGAATTCCTGTGCCTCCCTAGAACTGCGGAGGCTTCTTTGAAATCGCGAACTGCTGCTCAGATTAGATGCAGTCTAGTAATCACGCGAAAGCGGGGCTGCACACATCGCACGGGTCTTTGCTTTGTGCGGTGGGCATCCGTTTGATGGCAAAAACATCGGTCGAGGACCCTCGGCGCTCCATGTCCTGCGCTCATCCTAGCTTGCCTGTCGCCTATTCCTGCCTTTTCTCACGCATATTTCATCCACTTCAGGATTTCAGGCAGAGTTGGCCGTTTGCCGTACATGAGAATGCCGATACGGTAGATGCGCGAGCAAATCGCTAGCATCGCGTAGATGGTCCCCACAAGGAGAGCGAGGCTGAGACCAATCTGCCACGCCGGAGGCGTCTCCACCAGAATGCGGGTGAACATGATCAGCGGCGTACAGAAGGGAATGAGCGAGAGGACAGTCGCTAGCGCCGAGTGTGGCTGCTGAATCACTGGGGTCAGAAAGATGGCTGAAACGATCAACGGCATCATGATCACGAACTGGAATTGCTGCGCTTCCTGTTCGGAGTTCACCGCCGATCCCAATGCCGCTCCAAGCGCGGAGTAAAGCAGAAAGCCAAGAACGAAGAACACTCCGAAGAAGATCATGTTCATGACGGTGAGTCTCAGGTGAACGCTCTCGCCATACATCATGATGGACTGCGCGGCAAGCGGTGAAGTTACGAGCGTCCAGATGGCAATTTGTGTGAGCCCAACGGCAGCGGCGCCGAGAATCTTGCCAGCCATGAGTTCCTTCGATGTGGCGGTCGAAAGCAGCACCTCAAAGATGCGGGAGTTCTTCTCCTCGAGCACCGATCGCATCACACTCATGCTGTACATCAATATGGTTACGTAGAGCAGGATCATGAGCAGCAGGGCCGTGAAGAACAACGCCAGCCCGCCGGAGTCAGTTATCTTGCCGTTCTCAACTTTCTTAGTGTCGATGTCTATGGGCTTGAGTGCGTCCGTGACTTCTTCTGAAGACACACCATGTTTGCGGAAGGATTGTCGCAGCAGAGCTTCGCGTATCGCGCCACTCAGAGAACCAAGCGTGTCGAAATCGCTGGAGGTCCGGGAACGATAACTGATCTTCCGCTCAGCAAGTAGGAACGCCGGAGCCCATAAGTATCCATCTATTTCGTGAGAACTCACCTTATTAGTGAGTGCAGCTTCTTCTTCCGGAGTCACATTCGTGTCGACTTGTACTTCGAAGGTACGTGTGGAAGCCTCGCGGCGTCTTGCGGGAACGATTTTTTCTTCCGAAGGCTTCATGAACTTGTCGCGCACATCGTTGCCGAACTGCTGGTCAAAGGTGGCGATGACAATCCGCTGCGTCTCGTTCGACTTCTTCGATGCCACCATGCTAGGCAGCACGGTGAAGCCGAACATCATTGCCGGCAACAGAATCGTCATCACGATGAACGATTTCTTGCGGACTGTTTCCAGGTATTCGCGGCGGGCAAACAGGAAAATGTTATGCATCGGCCTTCCCTACAACGTCGATGAAGATGTCCTCGAGCGACGGCTCAACCAGCTCAAACTTGTTCACTCGCGAACGCTGAGCCACCATGTGCAGTAACTTCTGCGAGTCAGCGCCGGGTGCTAAGCGCACTTCCACGTAGTTGCCATAGTTGTTGAAGGATTGAATCAGACCGTTTTCACGCAGGAATTCATCCGTGCCTTCGTATTCGATCTGCACGTTGCTGCGGCCATAACGACCTTTGATCTCCTTCAACGTTCCTTGCAAAACGGCTTCGCCGCGATTGATTAGGCAGATCGCACTGCAAAGCTTCTCTACCTGATCCATGCGATGAGTCGAAAACAAGATCGTGCGGCCTTCTTTATTGAACTCAAGCAGCACGTTCTTCAGAAGCGTGGCGTTGACCGGATCGAGTCCTGAGAAGGGCTCGTCCATGATGAGGAACTCAGGTTCATGCAACAGGGTCGCGATGAATTGCATCTTCTGTTGCATTCCCTTGGAGAGTTCTTCGGTCTTCTTGTCCATCCATGCAGCGATCTCCATCCGCTCGCACCATTTCTTCGCGCGTGCGGCGGCATCGGCAGCAGAGAGGCCGCGCAACTGGCCGAACAGCACCAATTGTTCACTCACCTTCATCCTTTTATATAGACCACTGGTTTCGGGCAGATAGCCGATGCGCTTAAGATGGTCTCGCCTGAAAGGCTCGCCGAACATACGCACTTGGCCCGAATCGGGAACCGTGATACCGATCATCATGCGGATGGTGCTGGTCTTACCCGCCCCGTTGGGGCCAAGCAGACCAAAGATGCTGCCCTGATCGATTTTCAGCGAGAGGTCTTTAACGGCAACAAATTTGTCGTAGCTCTTGCGAACTTGCTGCAGTTCGACGGTGTGCATAGTGGTAGGTACGCTGAAACTCAAATTAGGTTCAACAAAAATGTCTGGCGTGTGAATGAATGACAACTAATTCCGTTGAGTGGCCCGGAACTGCCTGCGGGCACCTACGCGGTCGTCTTGGGCGCAACCGACGCTGCTGAAACCCTGTTGCGACCAGCTTCTTTGGATACATACAAGGCAGCATCAGCAGCAGCGACCAGCTCGTCCCGCGTCTGGCCATGAGCTGGGAATTCAGCAACTCCCGCGCTGATCGTTACCTTCACAGGCACGCCCGGAAAGCGAAATGCCTCGACCATTCTACGCAGCTTTTCTGCAACCTCCATTGCATTGCCGCCAGACGTTTGCGGCACGAGGATGACGAATTCCTCTCCGCCAAAGCGGCAGACGACGTCAACCTTACGAAGCTGCTGCACGAAAACGCTGGATACCTGACGCAGAACTTCGTCGCCCAACAGGTGCCCGAACTCGTCGTTGAGGCGCTTGAAGTTGTCGATGTCGATCATGATGATGGCCAAACGCCCCCGATAACGGGTGGCACGCTCGATTTCTGAGCTGATCTCCATCTCGAAGTATCGACGGTTATAGATGCCAGTGAGACCATCAATATAGGCGAGCTGTTGCGCCTTCTCAAAATAATGAGCGTTCTGGATGGCTCCCGCGCAGATGTCCGCCACCGATTCGAGCGGCGTAACGTCCTCTTCGGTAAAGTTATTAGGCTTCTCGCTTTCCAGCATGAGTACACCTAGCTTCTCGCCAAAAAAGATCAGAGGCACGCACATCTCGGAACGCGTCTCTACGAAGCTCGCCATGTAATGAGGAATGAAGGCTACTTCGTTCTCCACCACGGTCTTTCCCAGTTCCAAGGCGCGCATTCCCATTCCGGTACCGGCGGGAAGGGCTGCACCCTGACTCAGGATCGGCGTAAGTTTCCCTTTATGAGCGCGGACGGAAAGACGGTCATCTTCGTCGAGAAGGAGCACGACCACATGATCTACGGGGAAGGTTTGCAGCACCAGATCGCAAACTTTCCCAAGAAGCTCATCCAGATTCAATACCGCCGTGGTCTGCCGAGCGATGGCATTGATGGCTTCCAGCTGGCGTGAACGGCGCTGTTCTAGGGTGTATAGCCGGGCGTTTTCCAGAGCGATTGACGCCTGCGTTGAAAACAAGGTCAGCAGATCCAGGGTCTCGGAGTCGAATGCATCGAGCTCTTCGCTTTGAATATCGAGCACACCGACGACCTCGTCCCGCACCATCAGCGGGATAGCCACCTCAGACTTAGTGTTTCCGAAGGGTCCGATGTACCGCGAGTCCTTGCTCACATCAGGTACATATACGGGCCTCTTCTCCAGTGCAGCTGTGCCAATAAGGCCGGTTCCGGGTGCGATCCGCAGCTTAGTCTGGCTGGCGTGGCGTCCAATTGAGGTTCGAACGAAGAATTCGTGGGTATTTGGGTCAAGCAGAAAGACGGCAGAGTCGGCTACGTGAAAGTAATCACGCACGATCCATAGGATTTGCTCCAGTACTTCGTCCAGATTGAAGGTGGACAGGACTGCCTGGCTGGCGTCGTAGAGAAGTGCAATCTTTTGCATGTGGCGCGATAAACCCAACAATCCAAAGCTAATCCAGCTAATCTGCTGCCAGGGGGAGGAACAGTCAGAACGTCAACCCGAGGGGTTGTGAAAGTGAAACAGTGCTCTCATTAAGCCCGATTCATGCGAAATTGACAAGCATTTTTAGGCGGTTTGGGCATCCCAAAAGGCGCATTTCGAGCCACTTTTGATGCCAAAAAGGCACTTTTTGAGGCATTTCGCCTTTGCCAATGAGTTCCGTCAGGTGACAGGTACCGCCCCTTCCGACCTAACGGCGCTGTTCGCTGGTTGGGGGTTGAGAATGGGGACGAAAAAGGAGGGCAATCAGGCCATACATGACCAGACAAATCCAGAAATCGATCAGCAAACCGAGGTCAGGCCATAGGGTATAGCTGCGATGGCGAGCCGCGGGCGGCAGGTAGGGCATGAGCAGAAAATAGATGGCGTTTCCTAACACCACCGCTGCGAGGGAGATGGCGAAGTTTCTCGAGAGACTCACTCTCCTCACTTAGACACCTGAAGCGCTCGCACAGGTTTCCAAAGGCCACGTTCGGAGAAGGAGAATCGCGTTTTCAGCGAAGGCTATCCGAGAAGCTGCCTGGAAAAGCTGCAACAGATTCGAGCAGATTCACGGAATTATATTCCCGTAAAAGCTTCGCTTAGGCGGTTTCTCCGGTTCGATGTCGTTGTGTCACACTGGAGTTAATGATCCGCAGTCTCACACTCGTGCGTCGTACATCACCGGAGCGATTCCAGCAGCTTTCAGGGCTGTTACACGCATTGGGATTCGAGAATGAAGCTGGCTGGGCTGACGAGCACAGCCAGGGAGCTCCATTCCTGGCTCCCGTCGGCAACCTCGAGCTCGTGGACGGGCCCGCGCCAACCGAGCCTGACGTACTGATAGAGGTTAGTGACTTGGATACGGCGCACCAGTTTGCGCGAAAGCAATTTCGTGACGACGTTGGAGAAATTGAAGACACAACTTGGAAATCGCGGATCTTCTCTGTTCGACTCGACGCTAATTCTCGTATCGGATTCTGGGCATTCAACGATCCGGAAAAATCCGCGCCCAAGGCGGTGGAAGGTGCATTGAACGCATGCGGCATGCGTTTTGGAATCATCGTAAGCCGTTGGAACTCATTTATTACTGAGCGTCTGCTCCAGGGAGCCATGGATTGTCTGCGGCGGAGCGGCGCCAAGTCGGCCGACATTCACATTGTGCGAGTGCCTGGTTCGTTTGAGATCCCATCTGCCGCGCGCCTGCTTGCTGAATCGGGCACGGTCGATGCAATCATCACTCTCGGCTGTCTAATTCGCGGTGAAACGACACACTATGAACACATCGCAACCGAGGTCACGCGAGGCATAGGCCAGTCCGCACAGGAGACGGGCATTCCTCACAGCTACGGAGTACTCACCTGCGAGAACCTTGAGCAGGCAATTGATCGCGCTGGCCTCAAAAGCGGGAACAAAGGCTGGGAAGCGGCGATTACAGCCATTGAGATGGCCTCGCTCAAGAGCAAACTCAAGCGCGGAGCCTCCGATGTCTGCTAAGTCAGGCAAACGGCGCAAGTCGCGCGAAATGGCGCTGCAGATGCTGTTTCAGTCCGACATGGGCAAGCAGAAAGAAGAGCATGTCCGCAAGACCTTCTGGGCGGAACGCTCCACAGTAGACAAGGAAACACGCGAATTCGCCGACGACTTATTTCGCGTAGCCCGGGATCGCAACGAGGAAATTGACGATCTAATTCAGAAGCACACCGAACATTGGCGCATGGACCGAATGCCCGCCGTAGATCGTAACCTGCTGCGCCTGGGAGTCGCCGAGTTCCTGGGCTACCCGAAGACACCGCGCGCCATTGTCATCAACGAAGCGCTCGACATCGCCCACCGATACTCAAGTCCCGAATCGGTCCAGTTCATTAACGGCGTATTGGATTCTGTGGGCAAAGAGCTGGAGAGAAAGTAACAGACAACGAAGTTGCATGACGGTCCATCGAGATCTCCAACTCAATAAGACTGTCATCCTGAGCCCGTCTTTGGGCGAAGGATATCCCGCGATGCATGAGTTTTACATGCGACGACCTGGCTTTTGGCCAAGACCCTTGAGCCCGGTGAAAATAACGCGAGGCAAGTTAGTCTGAGGCATCACGGGAGATCCTTCGCCCGGCGGGCAAGGCTCAGGATGACAGCGTTTACTCGCAATCATTCCAATGCATTCACGTAGTGTGATTGGAGATTGCAAGCCCACTTTCCTTGCCAAAGCGTTACAATGCCAAATCGATTTAATAGGAGGGTTTCCCCTTGTTTCGAAGGATCGCTCGATCAGGTTGGGTGGCGGTGTTGGCGGCTACGGTCTTGTTTGCTCAATCGAATTCGCAGAACAGTTCGCCTGCTCCTTCCAGCGATCCGGGCGTTGAAAAACGAATCGATTCCATTCTTGGCCAAATGACGCTTGAGCAGAAAATCGATCTTCTGGGTGGCGTCAAGAGTTTCTACATTCGCGGCTACAAAGACCTCGGATTACCTGAACAGAAAATGGCTGACGGTCCGGTGGGCGTGCGCAACTACGGGCCATCGACAACAATGGGCGGCATCGGCCTGGCCGCTTCATGGAATCCCGAATTGGTCGAGCGTATGGGCAAAGTCTTTGGAGAGGACGCTCGTGCGCGTGGCGTGCACTTCCTGCTTGGTCCCGGTGTAAACATCCACCGCGCTCCCATGAACGGGCGCAACTTCGAATACTTCGGAGAAGATCCCTTCCTCGCTGCTCGCACAGCTGTAGCGTACGTGCGTGGAGTGCAGAGTGAAGGCGTAATTGCGACTATTAAGCACTACATGGGGAACAACTCCGAGCACGATCGTCACAATACCGACTCTGTGATCGACGAGCGAACCATGCGTGAGATCTATCTGCCGGCCTTCGAGGCTGCGGTGAAAGAGGCTCACGTTGGCGCCATCATGGATTCTTACAACCTCGTCAATGGCGAGCACGCGACGCAGAACGCGTTTCTGAACAACCAGGTAGCTAAGAAAGAGTGGGGATTCGACGGGGTTGTCATGTCCGACTGGGACGCCACCTATGACGGTGTTGCAGCGGTCAATAGCGGGCTCGATTTGGAGATGCCCTCCGGCAAGTTCATGAACCGCGAGACGCTGTTACCGGCGGTTAAGGCGGGGAAAGTTTCTCAGGCGACGATCGACGAGCATGTTCGACGCATCCTCCGCGACGCCATCCGCTTCGGATTCCTCGATCACGATCAGACGGAGACATCGATTCCCCTTTTAAATCCTGAAGGGCAGCGTGTCGCCCTGGAAGCAGCTCGGGAGAGCTTTGTTTTGCTAAAGAATGAGGGCAATATCCTCCCACTAAGCAAACAAGAAGTAAAGACAGTTGCCGTCATTGGGCCAGATGCCTATCCGGCTCAGGCAGTGGGCGGTGGGAGTGCGCGAGTGCAGCCATTTCATGCAGTCAGCTACCTCGAAGGATTTAGTAAGTACGTGAGCGATTCAGGCCAATCCATCAAGGTCCTCTATCATCCAGCCTTGAAGTCGTACCGCGACATCGCGGAGGGCACCGAGTTCACAACGGCTGAAAGCGGTGGGGAGGCCGGCCTTCGCGCGGAAGAGTTCGAGGGCACCGATCTCAGCGGATCGCCCATTCGTACCCATGTCGACCGCCATGTGAACTTTGGCACGGATAACTACGACGCGCCAATAGGCAAGGCATCGATTCGCTGGTCTGGGTACTACACTGCCCACGCAGGTGGCCCGCATGATTTCTTCGTACAGGGTCCCGGCGAGAATGGTGGTTATCGCCTTTTCGTCGACGACAAGCTTGTCGTTGACAATTGGGAGCGCGTTACCGCCATTCTGAACTTTGCCACGTTGCAGCTCGAACAGGGCAGCAGACACAAAGTCAAGCTTGAATACTACCGTCGCAGCGGCTGGGGACCGAAGCGTGTTTCGTTCGGGGTGCTGCCGACATCCGAGGCGGTCAATCCTGAGGCAAAGGCGATCGCCGCCCAGGCAGACGTTGTCCTCCTGTTCCCCGGATTCACCGATACGATTGAAAGCGAAGCTGGCGATCGCACGTTCCGTCTACCTCCTGGTCAGGATGAATTGATCAAGGAGATCGCTGCGGCCAACAAGAAGACTGTGGTAGTGCTTACCGCGGGCGGAAATGCGGATATGACTTCCTGGATCGACCAGGTTCCTATCCTCCTGCATGGATGGTATTCCGGCGAGCAGGGTGGCACGGCACTGGCGCAGCTTGTCTTCGGTGAATTCAGTCCTTCCGGGCGTCTACCGATCTCACTTGAGCGCCGATGGGAAGATAACGCAACCTACAAGAGCTACTACCCCAACGATGGGCCGAAGAGGATCAAGTACACGGAAGGTGTGTTTGTGGGATACCGGCATTTTGATCAGGACAAGATCAAACCTCTCTTCCCATTTGGCTATGGCCTTACTTACAGCACTTTTGCCTACAAGAATCTGACGATCTCCGCTGTTTCATCCTCGAGTCAAAGCCCGGTCACGGTCAGCTTCGACGTTGCCAATACGGGAACCCGCCCTGCCGCCGAGGTAGCTCAACTCTATGTGGGAGACTCCCACAGTTCCGTGCCGCGACCACCGAAAGAGCTGAAAGGATTTTCGAAAATCTTTCTTAAGCCCGGAGAGACCAAGCATATTTCAATCCCACTCGATGGACGCTCATTTTCCTACTTCGACGTGAAGTCGCACGGGTGGAAGACCGATCCCGGAATCTTCAATATCTACGTAGCTAGTTCGGCGTCCGACATCCAACTGGAAGGCAAACTGAACTATCGACCAGCACTTTAGTAACTAGGAAAAACATAAGAGTAACGCCGAGAATCAAGGCTAATATCCCCTATTTGTGCTGGAAAGCGCGCTGTTCATGGTATAAACCGAGATGCCTCACACGGTGCGCTGGTCAAATTCCCTCTAACAGCGGACCTGCAAAAGGAGATGACAGTTTGTCTGACGCGAGAACAGGCAGAAGGTTTCCTCTCAATCTGCCAATAACAATTCGGGAGGGGGAGTCGGCCGACCAGACTTCAGGGACTACGCAAAACGTAAGTGCCGCAGGTGTGTACATTCGCGCCGATGCGGAGCTAGAGGTCGGATCGCAAATCGAATTTGAAATTACGCTGCCGTCAGACGTGATTGGCGGCAATCATGATGTACGGGTGAAGTGTCAGGGCCGCGTGATTCGCCGGGAAAGCGATAAGAGTTCCAGTGGCGGCGTGGCTTGCGTGATCGACAACTACAAGTTTGTTCGTGGCGCATAGTATGCGCTAAAGATTCCGGGGCATCGTCGTGATCTTATGCGGTCGATGCAGATAAGAAGGACAGCGGCAACCCGCTGCATAATACATGCTTAAGATCATCCTTGCAGACAGCCAAGCGATCTTCCGCGCCGGTGCAGCCAAAGTGCTGGCAGTGGAAGACGACTTCCGAATCGTCGCGCAGTGCGAAAACACCGAGCGCATGCTGGCGGCGGTTGAAAGCTTCCGTGCCAACGTTCTAATTTTCTCCACCGCCATGCATGTGGACATTCGCGCGCTGGTCGAATTGTCAAAGAAGACCAAGACGCGACTCATCATCGTGATCGAAAGCAGCGACAACAGCGCGCAATACCTGCAACTGGGTATCGCCGGCGTGGTCTTCCGCAACGTGAGCGGAACTTCGCTGGTGGAATGCGTCCGCAAAGTGTCACGCAATGAGACTTGGGTGCAGGACACCGGTGCTGCAGCCGAAGCGACAGAGAACGACATCGTCGGGGCTCGCGTGCGCGACCGCTTGACGCCCAAAGAGCTGCGGATCGTCGCGCTGATTGTTCAGGGCTTCAAGAACAAGGAAATTGCGGTTCAACTCGGAACTACCGAACAGGTCATCAAGAATTATTTGCGGAACGTTTACGACAAGATCGGCGTCTCCGACCGACTCGAACTCGCGCTCTTCACTATTCATCACCGCATTCTCAACGAAGCTGCTGCAGCCCTGGCTGGTACTACAACCAGCAATCAGATGAGCAATTGAACGGTGCAATAGGGGATAGGCAATACGCGCAACGCCGGACTGGATGTCCGGCGTTCTGATTCTTGCGACCAAAACAGAGAGCCGCCGCCCGCGCGGTTTTCGTCACGACTTACTCGGACAAGACCTCCGCTACTGCAGCCGACCCAGTGGCCGACGCTTCCTTGCATAGATCGCCTTCACGACGGACGTGACACCCTTGAGATTGCGAGTTCTTTGTTTCATAGCGCTCAGTTGGCAGGCAGCGCGCAGATATTTGCTTACAGCGGGATTCTGCAGGTCGACAGCGGACTTGATTGTTATGTGACGAACTCGGCGACCCGTCCCTTGGAGCAACCCCTTTTCGTTATCCGGTTCGGCGCCATGATTGAAGGCGATATTCACGTGTCCGGTGTAAACGGCGACGTGAATTAACACCATCTTTGAGTCGATCGCTCGATCCATAGCCCAGCGCCACCGCGCTGTAAGCGTCATAGATGTTTTCGGCGCATGGTGCCATTTCTTCCAACACCAAGGAGCGCGTGGCGAGCGCCAACTCCCGAATTGGGCGATTAAATGGTTCCAGAAAATCCAGCAGCGCCTTGGGTGGCGGGTGTCGCATGCCCGCACATGGCACACCACGCACCACGGCGTCACAGAGACGCGCAGACACTAGGTATCGAACAGGTTCGAAAATACATCCCTTTCTGTATAATCGCGCAATTCTCCCGGAGGAATTACCGTGCATAGTGGTCCACTTACTATTGAAGTGGTCGACGGCGCCCACGTCGGCGAGATTGTCTTGCGCCTGGCTGGTCCGCTGGTGCTGGATAACCTGTTTGAGTTTCAGAATCTGTGGCGCGCGCAAACCGCGCCTAGCATCATTGTCGACCTCACCAGCGTTCCATACGTGGATTCCTCGGGCATCGGTTCGCTGGTGAACATGCACGTCTCACGACAGAAGGTCGGAGGCGGCATTCAACTTGTGGGCGTTTCGGAGCGAGTGAAAACCGTACTAGCGGTTACAAAAGTAGACAAGGTGCTGGCGATTAGCGCCTAATCCGCGGACTAGCTTCCAAGCTGATTAATAGGCGGCTCTCAATTCGGCCGAGCTACAGCCGAGGGCGGCTGTGCCACAAAACCTGATCTGTTCCCTGCTGAACTATGAAGGCCTGCGGCGCTTCTGGTTTTCCTCGTCGCGTTCCTGGCTCTTGAGCAGCTCGTTTACGATGGTGACGAGCTCCTCAGGATTCACGGGTTTCTCCAGATATAAGTCAGCGAGGGGTTCGGCTGCCTGGAAGGCCTCGGCTACGTAGCCCGAGACCACCACAACCGGCATGCTGGAGTGATCTTTGGCGGCCTGAACCACCGCCCGGCCATTTGCATCGCCCAAACGCCAGTCGGTCACGACGGCGTCGTAGGCGTTATGGCGCAGCTTCTCGATAGCATCGCGCGCCGAGGTGCACGCGGTTACGGAATGCCCAGCAGATTCCAGGATGGCGCGTTTCAGAGTAACGACGTGGGGCTCGTCATCCACGCACAGGATGTTTGCCATACGGGGGGATTCCTTGGATAGCGTATCGGCGAGCAGAACTAGCGCCGTAGCGCGTACGGAGCTATTCTCAGTCAGCCATTGGAATGTGTCAATTCGGGTACAAACCCTGCGGGACACACCCCATTGGTACATGCCCTCGCGTGGGCCCTATGCCATAATCCCCCTTTCACCCGAGGTTTCCATGGCTACCCCCACCGCCCTGACCGAACAGCTTAAGTTCATACAGTTCGACGTCGCGAACAACATCGCGCGCATCACCCTGAACCACGCTCCGTACAACGTCCTGACAGTTCCCATGATGACAGAGCTGGCCCAGAGCATCGAGAGCTTACATGGGCGAGGAGACATTAAGGCCATCCTGGTCAGTTCAGCGCAGAAGACCTTTTCAGCGGGTATTTCGCTGGAGGATTCACGTCCGGACCGCGTCTTTCAGACGCTCGAAGCCTTCAATCGCGTGTTTGCTGCCATCCGCGAGATCTCGAAGCCGCTGATTATGGTGGTTAACGGTCCGGCCATCGGAGCCGGGTCCGAGTTGGTGGCTTTCGGCGACATGGTCATCGCAACCTCACAAGCCAAGTTTGCCCAGCCGGAAGTGAAGCTCGGAGTTTTTCCGCCCTTTGCAGCTGTTATGCTACCCCAGCTCATCGGGCCGAAGAAGACCTACGAACTCATCCTGACAGGCGAAGCTCTGACTGCCGAAGACGCATTGCGACTGGGATTCGTCAACAAGGTTGTTCCCGAAAAGGAACTGGAGAAGACAGTGAATGAGGTTCTTGCCAAGATCAGCGAATTCAGCGCGCCGGTGCTCGAAGTCACGAAGAAGGTAATCGGAAGCTCGATCGGCCTGCCTCTCGATGAAGCCATGAAGAAGTCTCAGAACATCTACCTGAACGAGCTGATGAACCTGCAAGACGTTCAGGAAGGTTTGCGGGCTGTGCTGGAGAAGCGAAAGCCAGTTTGGAAGAATAAGTGAGAGGCAGCAATAAGCAGTAGCAATCAGCAATAAGCCAAAAAAAAGAGAGAGCCCGGGCACCCTTGCATGGCAATGCCTCTGAGTAACAGACGAGCTTTAGGCGGCCATGGTTTCCACTTCGCCCGATGGCCCGATCACTCTTCCACCCGATTCATCCGTGGCCTGAGTTTCAGGTTCTTCGGTCAACAACGGCTTGCCTTTGCGCAGAACGTGCTCCAGCCACGCACCTGCGGCTTGCGACGTAATTACGGCGAGGAGGATCAGCGTCGTATAGAACGGTGCGTTAATGATCCCGGCAGCGTACGCCACACTAGCAAGTACGATCCCTGGCCCGCCGCGGGCATTGGTGGCTACAGCGAGATTTACGCAGCTAGGAATCGAAAATCCTGCAAGCCTGGCCCCGGCTAACACTGACACCAACTTGATTACGCATGCTGCTCCCAGGAAACCTGCAACCATCGTTAAGTTGAAGGTTTTACCAAGGTCGAGCTTGTAGCCCACCAGCGCGAAGTAGAGCGGAATAAAGCAACCGAAAGCCACGCCCTTTACTTCGCACAACGACTGATTCATGCGCAGCGACTCACGCGGAATCGTAAATCCAGCTAGAAATGCGGCGAGCACGAGGCTCACGTTCATTGCCGCAGCTAGCCCTACACACGCAAACAGCAGCAGAATCAGATAAGCGGTTGTCGAGTGTCGAACAAAGGCATTCCAGCGCGCTTCATGGAGCCGTCGTGCCAATGGTGGAAATAGCGCCAACCCGGCAATGAAGTAGACGATGGTGAGAGTGACTCTCTGCGCGATTACATCAGTGGGAAGCGCCTTGGACCCCGCCACAGCAGTAGCAACTGCCAACACTGCCCACAGGGCTACATCTTCCATGACGGCAACGCCAAGAATCAGCTTGGCAAAGCGCGTGTGGAGAATGCGGAGATCGTGAAATATGCGCGAGATTACCGGGATGGAAGTTACGGCTGTGCCGATGCCAATTACCAAGACCAGCGCGAGATGGTTCTGGGCTGTTCCCATTAAGGAACTGAGATCGAGTCGCGTGCTCAATAACAGCGCGATCACGAATGGTAATGCGGTTCCGACTATGCCAATCCAGGCGATTGGCTTGCGTTCCTCACGGCGAAACAGGCCTTGGGTTTCGGCCCCGGAGAGAAACATCAGCATCAGCAGGCCGATCCAGTAAAGGACATCCAGAGCTGGCTTGCTGAGCGCCGGTTCCGAACCGGCAGAGAGGTTGAGAAGTGAGGGTCCGGCAAGCAGGCCTCCGAAGATCTCTCCGATAACTCGTGGCTGCCGTAGTCGCGAAAAAAGGCTACCGAAAAGATGTGCAGCAGCAAGAATGACGAGGATGAATAAAATCAGCTGAGCAACTGCGGATTCCGGCATTACTGGGGCCCTAGGAAATAGACTCAGCGCGGGCGGAGTACCTGCGCATTCATGAGATGTTCACCGGAGCCGCTGTGCTGCCTGAGTGAAGTCGAATGGGTGTTCGCCTTTCCACGGTTATTTGCCGCCAGGCTTCGACTCAGCTAGGGTTTGCCGCGTACTGCCGCTTCCAGTCATCTCCATCGACCAAATCGATCCCGGCCGCATGTACATGCTTGCTCGAAAGAGGCCGCGAGAGTCGTACGCCTCCGGCGTGCGGAAAAAGTATCCGCGATCTCTCCAGACGACGTTGTATACGCCTTCTGCAGTCTTGAACGCCTGATCGCGCATCCCCTCCGACAGCATGTGCGAGGCCACGCCAAACGTCGTGCCTGTCCAGACTTCTTCTACTTGCTCGTTCTCGTGCAGGATATCGCCGTTGGCTGCGATGCCATTCACCGCGCCCATGGTTCCGTTCTGGAACTTCATTACATTGAAATCGAACACGTGCTGGAGAGCGGAGCGGCGCATTTCTGCGGGAACGATTTCGCCGAGTCCTGTTAGGTTCGCATACCATTGGCCCGCGAGTTGCTCGGCCATGATATCGGTTTTGTAGTCACTACCTACGTCGTAGTTGAAGTAGGTTCCGTTCCAGAGATTCTTAACGAAGGCAGACTGCGCACGCTTGAAGAGATCGTCGTAGTTCTTGGCCGTGGTGTTGTCGCCCAGTTTGCGCGCGATCTCTGATGTGGCTCGCAGCGCAGCAAGGTACAAACTGCCGCTGTAGGAGCTTTCGCCCCGCGCGATCCAGTTATCGTAGGTCTGGTCGGGGAAGCCGCCGTTTTCGATAAGTCCATCGCCATTCTTGTCGTACTGGCGCAGGTGCTCCATCGCCAACTTCACCGCGCTCCAGGTATAGCGTAGAAAATCAGTGTCCTTGGAGCCGCTGAAGACATAGTCACGCCAGACCATCAGCACGTATTTGCTGTTCAAATCGCGCCAGTTGGAAACGTCCTGATAGTTGTACTGATTTACGTTGACGAACGGGTCCTCAGTCGGCGAACCGAGATCATGCGGGGCGGATCCCGCAGTCTTACGCTGCATGAACTCGAGTGTGCGCAGATGATCGCGTTTCCAGGCCCACACGTACTCCTGCGGATTGCTCTCAGCAATTGTGTCCGTGTACTGGCGCATCTCCTGCTTCTCGATTTCGGGCCAGAATTTCACGAGCGGGAATGATCCGTAGAAGCGAACGTCGGACGTACCGTAGTACTGGTAGTCGAAGCACTCGAGATAGCTGAAGCTGTCTGCGAGTTGTGCGGAGCGATGGTTGGGGTTCCCTAGGCCGTTAAGTTCATGTCCCCACAACGTTCCACCATCGGCCAAGATGTAGAGTTCGTTGAACAATTCGCCGCGGTACCACAACGGCTTGGACTCATCATCGACAAAAGGCTTTTGCCAAGCGTCGATCTGTCGGCTCCAGTCCTGATCGTTTTCGAGAGCTGTGCGCGCGATCTTCCAGGCGTTAGTTCCCGATGCTCCGAAGAATTTTGTGTAGTGGCGTAGCCACTTGCGTCCGCCACCGAATTCGGCGATAGGCAGATCCCAAGTGAGAGCCATCGGAACGAGCTTCTTTTCATTCGGAGCCAGTGTGAAGCGAACGGCGATCGCGGCCGCCATTGGCTCTCCGGCACTGGCGAGCTTTGGGGCCCAGTTGGGGAGACGTCCGTCGGTTGAAAAGGGCTTCCAGACGTCTTGACCCGTTCCATAGGACATCCAGTTCGTCATGTATGTGACTTCGACTCCAGGAGTTGCGAGAGCAGCGATCGCGAATTGCCCGTCCCATTCTTCCTGCACCGCTCCGCTGCGCAAGCGATCGAAGACGATCCCCTGCATGTTCCCATTTTGGATCTGCTCGGCGTGGTAAGTATTCGTGTTCTGGTTGTTCAAGCCACCCGAGAAGCCTCGCGTGGAGTCGCGAAACCAACCCACCATGTTTGCCCAGGAGAACAAAATCGATACCGTGACTGGTTTGCCCGTGAGATTCTGCGCATACCAGTTGTAGATCGCTACTGGATAGCTGGTCTCCTTATAGTTGCCGGGAAGTAGAGGGGAGAACTGTTCAACCGTCAGCTTGACCGGCAGTTGTGGAGATTTATACGCGAACCAGGATTTGGGATACAGCGCCGCATACTCTCCGGATCCAGCCGGGTAGCTCCAGTTCCAGGCGGAGAGTCCGTTCTTTGATTTGTCGGTGGCGAGCACCTCGGCAATGGCCTCTCCTCCCTGGGGCTGAGCAAACACTGCAAATTGATTCGCGGCTACATCCTCATATTTGTGTACGCCCGCCTTTACGTGCCAGCGCTCATAGTGTCCGCGATACGAGCGAGAAAACGTTCCCGCCCCTAGTCCTCCGACGGGAGCGCCTTGCCAGTAGCCGTCGTCGATGTTGCTAATCTCCGGCTTGTGTCCGCCCGGATTGGCAGGGGGCTGCCCTATGGGAATGCGCCAGGCGGCTCGAGGGATATGGTCGTCCGCCTTAAGAACGATTGATGACAGCAGTAGAAGGAAAAGAGCACCGCTGAAGGCGGCGAATAGTTTCTTCATAAATCGATTTAGTAGAGGCGATCAGAGTGTACTGCTGATTGGAGGCCGTGTAAACGGTGTTGTTGCAGAATACCAGTTGCGCGAGCGCCCGCTTCGCGGGCGAAGCGATCGTCGATGTCCATACCCGGAAGTTCCTCTTCACATCTGTGTCTTTCGTTTCGAGAGCTGCTGGCTCAACTGGAGGCGAAATGAATTTAGAATTTTGAAATGCGCAAGTTGTTCCCGTTCGGCCTCTTGGCGTCGCTGGCCTTTCTGGCCTGGATAGGTGTCTGTCTGGCCCTTCCTGCCGGACCTACGCAGCAAACCTTCGTGGAATTCAAGGCAGGCTCATCGGCACGCTACATCGCCTTGGAGTTAAAGCGGTCGGGAATTATCCGAAGCCGCTCAGCCTTTCTAGTGCTTCACTTGCTCCGACGCGGATCACTGAAGGCGGGCGAATACGAATTCGATCATCCCGAGAGACTCACCGAGGTTTATCACCACATCGCGCACGGAGACACCTACGCTCGCGTATTGGTAGTCCCAGAGGGCTACAACGTCTTCGACATCGCGACGGCGGTGGAGAGACTCGGAATCGACTCGCAGCAGAACTTCCTGGATCAAGCCCGCTCACAAGTTGCTTTGGTGCACGACATCGATCCACGAGTACCGACGCTCGAAGGTTATCTTTATCCAGATACGTACCGGTTTTCGCGCAAGCAGAAGGCGCCTGACGTTGTCACCGCAATGGTGAAACGCTTCCGTCAGGAAGCGCACGCTGTTGGACTGACAGGCGACGTTCACCGCATAGTGACTATGGCCTCGATTGTAGAGAAGGAAACGGCGGTTCCTGATGAGCGTCCATTAGTAGCAGGGGTTTTCTACAACAGGTTGGAACAGCATGTCGCGCTGGATACGGACCCCACCGTCATCTACGCTGCACTGCTTGCGAACCGCTACCGCGGCACGATTTACGCCTCTGACCTACACTACATCTCCCCATACAACACGTATCGCAATCCGGGCCTGCCGCCGGGACCGATCTCAAATCCAGGGAAAGACTCGCTCATTGCCGCGATGCATCCGACCAAGACTGACTATCTGTACTTTGTGAGCGACAACCAGGGCCATCACCGGTTTGCCAAAACCTTGGAAGAGCACCAGAAGAACGTCGCGGCGTACCGGCGCGCAGTGGGCGAAGGCGGCTAAGGTTGCACGGTTCTGGGCCAGCTCTGCCGGGCTCTGCTGTTAACTTTCTCCTTCCTACGTTTGAACTTCCCGATTTTTTCTCCAGCTTACGCTTCACGAACTGCAATCGCCGAACCAGCCGAGTGGCTGGAACCACGTAAATCGCGGCTGTCTTATATACTGGAGAGATTCAATAACACTTCTGTTCTTTCA
>Ga0126378_10000318_pt1 | contig 36378 bp, 21 predicted proteins | sample PanSoiMetPlot_23_FD_92587 | JGI IMG/M metagenome (GOLD analysis project Ga0126378, IMG submission 92587) | Tropical forest soil microbial communities from Panama - MetaG Plot_23 | ecosystem: Environmental > Terrestrial > Soil > Tropical forest > Bulk soil | place: Panama | collected 2016-02-17
GTCATGCCCACGCCACCGAGCTGCGGATCGGTGAACACACAATAAGGCACGATACGGTTTTCAATGCTGAGACTCTTTCCCTCCACGAGGTTTCCGTAAACAATTTGAAAATCGTTGTAAGAAATATGCGTGAAGGCGGGGCCGCCTTTGCAATCGCCCAGCGCCCAGACTCCTGGGGCGCTCGTTTCCAGTCGATAGTTCACTTTGATCGAGCCGTCTTTATTCGTCGCGATCCCAGCTTTGTCGAGACCCAAATCATCCGTGTTGGGAATGCGCCCGGTCGCAACCAGCAGATGCGAGCCTGTGATTTCCGATGTGCCCGTTGGGAGTTTGCTGGAAAGCTTGATGCTGCCGCCCTCTTGCTGCACCGACTCTGTCCTTGTATTTAGAACAAACTGCATTCCCTCTGCTTCGAGCGCTTTCTGTAACTCGGCGGAGATGTCCGGATCTTCCCGTGGGACAATCTGCGACCCCTGATGAACGATGGTGACTCGGCTGCCATAGCGGCTAAACATTTGCCCAAACTCCAATCCAATATAGCCGCCGCCGAGAACCACCAAATGCTCGGGAACCGCTGTGAGCTGTATGATCGATTCGTTCGTGAGAAACCGTACCTCACGTAAGCCGGGAATCGCAGGGATATTGGGCCGCCCCCCGGTGTTAATAAGAATCTTGTCGCTTTCGAGAAGCTCATCGCCCACCTGAAGTTGATGCGGCGCGACAAATCGCGCGCGGGCGCGATAGAGCCGCAGATTCTTCCGCTCGGCAACGCGCCTTTCGAGGCCCCCGCGAAAGCTCAGGACCACTTCGTCTTTCTGCCCAACGATCTTCGCTAAGTCGACGCTGACGCCTGAAGTGTTCACTCCCCAACGCGCCGCGGCGCGCGCGTAGTGTGCTACTTGTGCCCGATGCACCATGGTCTTCGTCGGCGTGCAACCCACGTTGATGCACGTGCCTCCCAGATTTTTCTGCTCGATCAGGCCTACGGACCAGCCGAGGTCCGCGAGTCGATACGCGAGTGGATTGCCGGCTTGGCCGGAACCGACAATAATGGCGTCATATTTCATGGGAAAGACCTCCAGCGCGTAGGACCGCCAAGACTCTACATCGGATGCACCACGGCTGGCGCAAGATGAAGAAAATTTCAAATTCCGGGACTATACGGCCGACGGGATGATGGGGGATCGGTTTACAAATACGATGGATAAACTGGCGCCCACTGGGATGATACAATCGCATCGCGCAAAGCTTCCTGGGAACTCTTTTCGCACAAACCTTCGCTCTGCGCCTGCTCCGAAGCGACAAACGCGATTTCAACGGCCGCCCGGCGCAGACCAGTCAAAGCAGGCAACAACGGCGCGGTGGGTTCGGCTATAGCGGGGGATTGCTTGGCAAGCGCACGAGCCGCAGCAAGGAACATTCCATCCGTAACACGCCGCGCCCGCGTGGCCGACACCGCCAGCCCCATCGCGGGAAAAATGAAAACGTTGTTGCATTGCGAGATGCGCAATTTGCGCCCTTTGGACGAAACATCGGCAAACGGCGAGCCCGTTGCAATCAGCGCGCGGCCGTCTGTCCAACGAAGGAGATCCTCGGGAACCGCTTCCGACTTCGAAGTGGGGTTGGACAGAGGCAGGATGATCGGCCGTTCACATTTCCGCCCCATTTCGCGAACGATGGATTCCGAGAAAGCTCCGGGCATCGTCGACAGGCCGATGAGAATCGTGGCGTCGATCTTTTGAATAACGTCCGCAAGCCCGATGCGACCGCCCTGCAACGTGCGCGGGAAGTCCGCGAGCCGTTCCGTGGGCTGAGCGTACTGGCGCTGTTCTTCCGACAAATCTGTGCGTTGTGAGTGCAGCAGGCCTCCGCTGTTGATAAGCCAGAAGCGAGAGCGCGCTTCAGACTCCGCCAGGCCGTCCGCGACCATTGCCTCGCGTAACGCATCGGCAACGCCAATCCCCGCGGAGCCGGCACCCAGCATCACGATGTGCTGATCTCGCAGCCGGCGGCGCGAAACCTGAACTCCAGAAAAGATCGCCCCGGCGGTAACCGCCGCGGTCCCTTGAATGTCGTCGTTGAACGTAATGAGCTGGTCGCGATAGCGGTCCAGAATTGGCCGGGCGTGCGCTTTCGAAAAGTCTTCCCACTGCAGGAGCGTATCCGGCAATTCCTTTTTCACTGCCTGCACGAATCGGTCTACGAAATCGTAGTATTCATCGCCGGTGATTCGCTCGTGACGCCATCCCAGGTACTCCGGATCGGCGAGGCGCTCCTCGTTATTCGTTCCCACGTCCAGAATGATCGGCAATGTTTGCACGGGCGGAACCCCGCCAATCAGCGTGTACAGTGAAAGCTTCCCAATCGGTATGCCAAGACCGCCGACACCCTGGTCGCCAATTCCGAGAATGCGCTCGCCGTCGGTGACCACAATAACGCTCACGTCTTGATTGGGACGATTACGAAGCAAAGTCGCGACATGGTCGCGCAACGGATAAGAAATGATCAGGCCGCGCGGACGCTGGTAAATATGGCTGAATTCCTGGCAAGCTTCCGCAACCACTGGCGTATACACGATCGGCAGCATCTCTTCGATGTGGTCGAGCAATAAGCGATAGAACAAGACCTCGTTGGTGTCTTGCAGTTGCCGCAGATAAATGTGCCGCTCCAGATTGTCCGGCTTGCGAAGGTAGGCTCTGTAAGCGCGGAAAGATTGCTCTTCGATGCTTTCGACCACGGATGGAAGGAGGCCGTCTAAGCCGAGAATCTGGCGTTCCAGCAAAGAAAAAGCGGTGCCCTTGTTTAAGGATGGTGTTTCCAGGAGCGCGTGCCCCCGGAGATTCGAGTCAAGCCGGGTCACAGTGGATGGAGTATAGGTGATGGCCATAGGAACCTCCAAGAAGACACACGCAAATCGCTGAGGCTCGAAAGGAAGGAGCAAAGCACGCTCGCAGACACGCGACGCCAAGCGCACCAAGAGCATACTCTGAAAAAGCGAACTTTTCGTGTGATGGATGTCACATCAAAGGCGCACCTCAACCATGCCATAATCCACGCGGTTGAGTTTGGTAGTTCTCGCATCCTTCGAGGAAACCTCGGCCCTTCCAGCCGAACACCGCCACAGTTTGCTACGAGGTGCTCATGGGACAAGCGCTCGACGTACACCGAATCCATTTCGCATTCACGGTCACCTTTCATTACATCTTTCCACAGCTCACGATGGGTCTCGCGCTGCTCCTTGTCTATCTGAAGACGAAAGCCCTGCGCACTGGCAACGAGCATTTCAACCGTGCCGCGCGCTTCTGGGCGCGCATCTTTGGAATCAATTTTGCTCTCGGCGTGGTCACCGGCATTCCCATGGAGTTTCAGTTCGGCACGAATTGGGCCGCATTCTCGAAAGCTGCCGGCGGCGTCATCGGTCAAACGCTGGCCATGGAAGGCGTCTTCTCTTTCTTCCTCGAATCGAGTTTCCTCGGCTTGTTCCTGTTCGGCGAAAAGAAGCTGGGGCGGATCGGACACTGGTGGGCCGGGTTTCTGGTCTTTTTGGGGTCGTGGCTCTCTGGCTATTTAATTGTCGCTACCGATGCGTGGATGCAGCATCCGACGGGCTATCATCTGGGACCGAATGGTGAAATCGAGCTATCGAGTTTTTGGGGCCTGGTGCTCAACCGGTGGGCGCTCGCGCAATATGCGCACAACATGCTGGGCGCAGTGCAGACCGGCTGCTTCGTCATGGCGGCGGTCGGAGCTTTCTATTTGCTGACGAAGCGCGATGAACCATACGGACGCACTTTTCTCCGCACCGGCGTACTCGTTGGAGTGATTGCCGCGGTCTTGCAGCTCTTCCCCACCGGCGACATGCAAGGAACAATGATTGCGTACAACCAGCAGCCCACGCTCGCCGCAATGGAAGGGCTCTTCGAATCGCAACAAGGCGCGCCTCTCGCGATTCTCGGCCAGCCGGACGTGGACAAGCGCAAACTGGATAATCCGCTGGTCGTGCCAAACATGCTGAGCTTCCTCACCTACCGGAAATGGCGCGCCGATGTGAAAGGCTTAGCAGATTTTCCTCAGTCCGAATGGCCGGATCAGATTCCCCTTCTCTACTACAGCTATCACGTCATGGTGGGACTCGGCACTATTTTCATTGCGGTCATGGCTGTCGCTGCTCTGCTGCTGTGGCGCGACAAACTGTACACCTCGCGGTGGATGCTGTGGACGCTGATGATTTGCGTGCCGCTGCCGTACATCGCCAACACCGCGGGCTGGATGACCGCGGAACTGGGGCGCCAGCCCTGGCTGATTTACGGCTTGATGCGCACGGCGGAAGGGGTTTCTCCGCGCGTCGCGGCCGGCAACGCCTGGTTCACGCTGCTCGGCTTCATGGGCATGTACGCCGTGCTGGCGATTCTGTGGCTGTTCCTAATTTATCGCGAAATTGAGCTCGGCCCAGAACCGGGTAGCAATGGACCAATGGACGCCGCGACGACGCAGTCGCCGTAGCCGCCGACTAAGGAGAATGCCATGGAAACGATCTGGTTCTGCCTCGTCGCAATCATGGTTGCAATTTACGTGCTGCTGGACGGATTCGATCTCGGCGCCGGAGTGATTCATCTCCTCGTCGCGAAAACAGACGACGAACGCCGACAGATTCTTTCGAGCATCGGCCCGGTGTGGGATGGAAATGAAGTTTGGCTGCTCGCCGCGGGGGGGACGTTGTATTTTGCTTTTCCGGCGCTTTACGCGAGCGGCTTCAGCGGCTTTTACCTGCCACTGATGATTGTGCTGTGGCTGCTGATTCTGCGAGGCGCGTCCATTGAATTCCGCAATCACATCAAAAGCGTGGCCTGGCAGCCGTTCTGGGATTTTCTGTTTTGCGGCTCGAGCCTTCTCCTGGCAGTCTTTTTTGGTGCAGCGCTCGGCAACGTTGTGCGCGGCGTGCCGCTGGATTCCACCGGCTATTTCTTCGAACCGTTGTGGACCAATTTTCAATTGGGTGACGCCACCGGCATTCTGGATTGGTACACCATCCTGGTCGGCGTACTCGCCTTGTTCGCGCTGGTCATGCACGGTGGCCTGTGGGTGCAACTGAAAACAAGCGGCGAGGTCAGCTTACGCGCCGGTAAGCTTGCCGGACAAACCTGGTGGGGAGTGCTCGTGCTGACCGCGCTGATCACGGCCGTAACCTTTCGCGTTCAGCCGCAGGTGCGCGAAAACTTCGTAACTTGGCCCTGGGGCGCGATTTTTCCTTTGCTGGCCGTCGCGGGACTTTCTGGGGTTATGTACGAATTGAGGAAACGCGACGAGATCAAAGCCTTCTTCGGTTCTTGTGCCTATCTGACCGGCATGCTCACCAGCGTCGTCTTCGGCGTGTATCCCATGGTGCTGCCAGCGCGAAACCCGGTGTATTCGCTCACGATCACGAACGCCAAAGCCGGCAATTACGGCCTCAAGATAGGCCTCATCTGGTGGGTTCTCGGCATGATTCTCGCCGCCGGGTATTTCACCCATGTCTACCGCTCCTTTGCTGGCAAAGTCACCTTAGACAAAGACAATCACGGCTACGGCGATTAGGCTCTTTGGAACGTGCATGTGGGGGGCGCAGCATGGTGCGCCCTGCTTGGGCGACTAAGCGCAAAATCCTTGGGCTTCGTACTTCCCCCTCCCGTATCCACTCCGAAACAGTAGTACTGCAGTAGCGTTGACCTCCCGAAAATCCGCTAGGTACCTTCAAAGTAAGGTGCCCAGGTGTCGGCGGACGTATGTCCGCTGAAAAACGCCAGGAGCGGCGACATCGCATCCAATGTTTTGCTCGCCACCCAGCCGGACAGTCGCAGTCTGTTCGGGCGCATTTAGGCACTTTTGGTGAGGCGTCCTCGAAGCTTGGGAGGCGCCTAGAGAAATGGAAACGGTAACAAAAGCCGGTAGATACGAGATCGTCGGCGAACTTGGCCGCGGCGCGATGGGTATTGTCTTCAAGGCCGTGGATCCAGTCATCGGCCGCACTGTCGCCGTCAAAACCATCCGTCTCAGCGAAGAAGGCACCGGCCTCTCGCGCCCCGAACTCCTGACGCGCTTCCAAACCGAAGCCCGTGCTGCCGGCCTGCTCACCCATCCCAACATCGTGGTGGTTTTTGATGCCGGCGAAGAAGACGGCCTTTACTACATCACCATGGAAATGGTGGAAGGCAAGAGCCTTCAAGCGCTTCTCGATGGCGGCCATTCTTTCCCTCTGCCTCGCACCCTGCGCATCATGGAGCAAACCTGTAGCGCGTTGCAGTTCGCACATGAACGCAACGTCGTGCACCGCGACATCAAGCCTGCCAACTTGATGCTGACCGCTGATGACACCGTCAAAATCACGGACTTCGGCACCGCCAAAATTCTGCAATTCGGCACCATGCAGCAGACCTCGCACGTGATGGGCACGCCCAGCTACATGTCTCCGGAGCAGGTCAAGGGGCGCGCCGTCGATGGCCGCAGCGACATCTTCTCGCTCGGCGTAATGCTCTACGAAATGGTGACCGGTGAAAAACCGTTTCCTGGCCAGAACATCACCACCGTCATCTACAAGATTGTCAACGAAGACCCCGTCCCGCCGCGGCAGATCGATCCCTCCATTCACCCCGGCATCAGCGCCGTTGTAATGCGGGCGCTGGCGAAAGAGCCAGACCAGCGCTACCAGAGTTGCCGCGAAATGCTGGAAGATTTGCGAAATTACCGCGGCCTTGGTGGCGCAACTGGTAATCCGCAGTCGACCATCGCTATGGGCGGAGGATCGCCAGTAGCGACCGTCGTATCGGGAAATGTTGCGGGCCGTGGTCTTGCAACCGATGATCTTTCGGTGCTCGCCACTGTGCGTTCTTTGAACACCCGCTCAGCGACTCCGGGACAAACGCCTGTGGTGCGGCGCACTGGAACACTCACACCGGTACCGGCTGAGCCGCCCAAGAAGAAGAATTACATGGGGACGGTTCTTGCTGCCATGCTCCTGCTCGGAGTAATCGTCTACGGCGCGATTAAGGTCAAGCCGGTATTTGTGGCCGCCCGCCAACTGCACGATGCGCAGGTCAAAGAAAATGCGGCGACTGCTGCGGGCACGACTTCTTCTGCGGCGGAAGCAACTTCTGACAATTCCGTTTCGAACCCCGCTGCCAGCGACGGTTCGCAGCCTCCCAGGGAAGTCACCACTACCAATACAGTAGTTGCTGATCCAAAAGTGGCTCAACCTAAGCCCTTGGAGCCCGTCTCCGAAAAAACTCCTGTGAGGAAACCGGAGAATTCGCTCAGCCCCAAAGCCGCGGAATATAAGGGCCGCATCGAAGAGGCCATCTCTGAGAGAGGACTGGCCAGCCGCGCAAAGGTTCAAGGCACTGGGAACACTCTGACTCTCGCCGGTAAACTTCGCCCCGCGGAACACGGCGAGCTGCTGAAATTCCTGCGCAGCGCACCGGCGGAAGTGCATGTTATCGACCATATCGAGTACGACGACACGCCCGTTGCTGCGGCAGGTGGCTCCGACGAGAACAGCCATCCCGTTCCTGCGTTGGGGCGCGGCGCGATTCACGTCGTCACCGACGTCATCGGCGCTACCGCGATTCTCCACGGGCCAGCAGGGCATGTGCTGAAGAAGTGTGAGACACCTTGCAGTTTCAACAACCTCAATCCTTCACAGTACAGTCTGGAAGTACAGAAGGACGGGTATCAGTCTGTCCAGACGGCGCTGCAGATCAAAGGCGGCGAAGCGCAGGACCAGAAAATCAAGCTCGAATCCCTCGCCAAGGGCCTTTTTGTCAGCAGCCAGCCGTCAGGCGCCGACGTCTTCATTAATGGCGCCAAACAGTCCGGTCAAACTCCCGTCACGCTGCCGCTTGCGCCGGGTCAATACAACTTGGTCTTACGCCTCCCCGGCTACGAACCCTACGCTGGCAATGTTCAAGTCAAGGACAACGTCCAAACACAACTCAATACGGTCCTGACCGAAAAATCCCAGACGCGAGTCGCCTGGGTTCAAGTGAAGACCAATCCCGCGGGAGCAGAAATTATTGTGGATGGAACCTCAAGCGGGCAGTTCACTCCCTCCCGCGTTCAGATACCTTCGGGTATACGCACCATTACACTCAAACTTGAGGGGTATCAGGCGCTAAAGCGCACAATCCAGGCAGGCGAAGGTGCCACCGTCAACCTCGACGAGGCAATGCGGCAGAAGGCAAACTGATCTCGGCTGATCCCAAAACCCCTAGAAATTGCTGCCGAGTTCCCTCTAAGGCTCTAGAGAGACCTACCGAAAAGGTAACAATTTGTTACATCTGCAACAACTTAGTTCTAGAACTAGTTTCATTTCCTCATCAATCCAAAAGGGTTAGCCCGCGCTCGACTGGGAGAGGCATTTGCTTCACTATGGGTTAGGGTTCCCCTGCCCTGACAGGCTAGGGCAGTCCGCTGATCATAGGTTCAGGACAAACAGCGGCTCAAAGGACATAGGAGAAGCCTTTGGCTCTTCGGGCCACATCGCCGGTAAGCAGAAATGAAAACGGAGCCTCGCCGACTGTAGGCCCCAATGTCACTCTGAGCGCGCCGGGACGTGCCGTCCTGAAAGCGATCTCGCCCGCTTCGGTATTCGCTGATCAATTATCTCTCGATGTCCAGCGCGCTTTGCGCAACTTCCACTTGCTTCTGCGGTTGGAACGCCTTTACGAAAAGAATCATCCGCGGCGGCTGGACAGCCTGGATAGCGCCTACGATTCTCTGCGGCAAACTGCCGAGTCGCTCGAAGGCTTAGAGATTCGAATCGAGCGCGGCGGAATTGTTGCTCCAAGAATCGGCGAAGGCCATCTGCCGGACGCTCGCGGAGAGATGCAGGCCCTTGCGGCAGACTTGCAACGAGTGGGAATTTGCTCGATCTTCTTCTCCAGAAAATTCCATGTGGGCGAACTGGACACCTTAACGCGACTCACGAAGGAGTCGCTGCTAAAATCGGAGCAGCCCGCCGTCGACGGCGGCAGCGCGTGGTGGCCCGCACGCCTCTTGGAGAACCGGGTGGAAGGCATTTCCATCAATACACAGAGCGAACGCAGGGTGGATACCGTACTCGCCAGCCTGATCGGCGCCCTCGTGGCTTATGGCGGAAACACGCCGCGGGAGATGGGTGACGCTCCCATCAAAGCCCCGGATTTCGACGATCTGGTCGCCACACTCCGCCTGCTCGCGCGGCTCACGCCTCCGCTGGAGACAGCGCGCGGGCTCTCTCCGGAAGAGGCGGCGCGAGCAATTCACGGCGCGATGGAAGAAGCCAGCCGCGACAGCGTACGCATGCTCCTCGGCTCCGTTTCTCAATACTCTCCCCGCGAGGGCGAGCAGCCGCTGCCTTACCTGCTGCGCCTTTCTGAAGTCATCATTTTGGAATTTCTCGGCGCGGAGTTTGCCGCCGGCTCTCTAACTCCTCCCTCCGTCCGGCCAGCGCTTCATCGCTTTGCCGATGTCCTCGTCGAGTCCGGGGCCTATACCGGCCCGCATTCTTCGCAGCATCTTTCGTCCCTGGCCGTCACCTGGGCCACGGACACGCAGCGCGAGCAGTTGATCGATCGATTCTGGCTGGATCTGCCCGCGAGAGAAAAATCCGCAGTCTTGCGCGGCCCGGATGTTTGGAGCGTTCCTGCAGCGGCCCTTCAGCAAGCGCTTGGGCAACTCGCCGGTGCAGGTGCGGATGCTCCTCGACGCGAAGCGCGCAACATCCTGTTGAATTACGCGCGCCGCCTCGAACTTCCCGAAGCCGGTGCCAGGCGCTTCGTCGCCGCTGGCCTCAATGAACTTGCGCCTATCATCGAATCGCTTTGGCCCAACCAGGTGCCAAGCGACTTAAGCCGTTGCGCGATGAAAGCCCTCGAAAACGAGCAGGCTCCGGAGACCGCCGCTTTGCTCGCCGCTTTTGTGGAAGCCCTCGGGCGTATTGCCGTGAATCGCGCGGACTTTACCGGTTTCGAATCCATCCTCACCGGCCTCGAGCGGGCCCCGCGCGACAAGGAACACGATCACGTGAGCGCCCTCTGCGCTCGGCTGGTCGGCCAGGATCGCTGGCTCTTGCTGGTGGATGCCTCGCTGGCCAATCGCCCCCTGGACCCTGTTCTTCCGCGACTCTTGCAGCGCGATCCTGAGCGGCTGCTGGACCGCTTGACTCTTCTCCTTACCGAACCACGCAGCGCGGAACTCATGCCGGCGATGTCGCGCTTGCTGCGAACCATCGGCGTACCGGTCCTCAATCTGCTTGAGACCCGGTTGTACGAGGCGCGCCGACAGCGCGTGACCGCCGCCATCAAGCTGCTCGCCGCCTCCGATCCCGAGCGCCTCTTGCGCGGCCTCGCGCGGGCCCTGGCGAGCTGGGAGTGGAACCTTCAGGATCTCGCGGTGAGCGAGCTTTCACGCCCCTCGAACGCGTCCTCGGCGCAAAGCGCTGCATTCGTTTTTTCGGCGATTCTCGCCGATGCGCATCCCCTGGTTGTGCCGATGATGATCGACCAGATTGGTTTGGCTCAGGAAAGTACCGCCGTGCCCCAGCTCCTGGAAATTGCTAGCGGGGAGCACGAAACCCTGCGCGATCAATTCGTGCGCATCAAAGCCATCGAAGCGCTTGGACGTATGCACGCCTCGGAAGCTGCAGAGCTTCTTCGGACTCTGGCCGAAAAACGAGAAGGCATTGCCTACGCCGAACCTGCCGGTTTGCGGGCGGCAGCGCAAGATGCGCTCGCCCTCATTGAGAATCGTCCGTCGTTCAAACAAGCTATGGCCGCATTCGGCGCTCCCGCTCAATCTAGTTCCAGCTATCTGGTTCCGCGCCGTTACGTTCGCGTTCCCTTGGAATCTCCGCTCCGCGCACAGATCGAAGGCGCGCCCGCAAATCTTGCCAGGGTTAAAACGATAAGCCTGGGCGGCGCCTATCTCGAATCGCCACGAAAGCTCACCGTCGGCGATTCCATCAAGCTTGAAGTTCGCGCTGGCTTACGCAAGCTCAATTTCACGGCTGTGGTCCGTAATATCAGCCAGGACGGCAACGGCGTCGAATTCGTTCACATGCGCGACGAAGACCGCGAAAGACTTCGCAAACTCGTCCAGCGCCACCTCCAGCTCTAACCTGCCTCTTTCATAGAGTTCTGCACGGCTGATGTCTCGGTTTAGTGCGCCTCCCCCTCGGTAGGACAAGCATTCCTGTCTGTCCGCCTGGCGGCCGGTCCAATCCAGTGTTCTCTCCGCCGATCACAGTACGTTCGCGGCTCATGACTCACGCGGGACAACCTGGAAACTTTTTAGTTGAAAGCAAGTCTACATTGCAGTAAAAGCCCTGTATTCAATTGTTTCAGGTGCAAAATCGGCCCCGGCCAGGCCGGGACCACCGCTAGGGGTAGCGGAGGATTCTCAGGTGCCACAGGAGGAGGAGTCATGCAACGCAGGCAAGGTGTGTGTGCTTCGACTGTTTGGCAATGCGCTTGGATAGGAGCTTTGGTTTGTTTGCTGGTGCTCGGGGCCGCGACCGCTTCGGCCCAAGTTAATACCGCAACGCTCTCAGGCAGAGTGCTCGACGCTCAGAGTCTCGCCGTAAAGGGCGCAAAGGTCACGGTAACGAATGCCGGCACCGCCGCCGAAAGAACAGCGGTTACCGATGACGACGGCCGGTACAATCTAGTCGGACTCACTCCCGGTCCCTACAAAATGACCGTGGACGGCGGTTCTAGTTTCGCCGCGTATGAGAACTCCTCTGTGGTGCTCACCGTCGGCGAGAACGCTACTCTGGATCTTCACCTGGAACTCAAAGGCCTTAAGCAAACCGTAACGGTCTCGACCGAAACGGCGCCAGTCGAGACCACCAAGACGGAAACCTCCGAGACCATCGAGCAGCGGCGCATCGACAACTTGCCGATTAACGGCCGGAATTACATCAATTTCACGCTGACTAACTCTCAGACCACCCGCGACGTTTCTCCCACGATCGGCCCCGCGCCGAACAGCGGATTAAACATTGGCGGGGCGCGCGCTCGGGGAACGGCCGTCAGCGTCGACGGCGTGGACGCTATCGACAACGCCATCAACGGCGTTCGTTCCACGATCTCTCAGGAGGGCGTTCAGGAATTCCAGTTAATCCTGAGCAACTACAATGCGGAGTACGGCCGGGCGAGCGGCGGCGTGGTCAACATTGTCACCAAGAGCGGCAGCAATGAGTTTCATGGGGATTTGTTCGGGTTCCTCCGCAACAAGGCTTTTCAGGCCCGCAACGCTTTTTCCGGACAGGTAAATCCCACCACCGGGGCGCTCGATCCGGTTAAGCAGGCATACACAAGGGTGCAGGCTGGGGCGACTCTGGGAGGCGCGCTTAAAAAGGACAAGACATTCATCTTTGGATCCTATGAATACACACAGCGGGAAGAAACCGGCTTCTCCAGCATCGGCGCCAACAATTTTGGTTTGAATCCTTATACCTTCCCTTTCTTCCCCGCGCCGCTGTTACTCACACCAGCTCAAGACGCGGCTGTGAACGCAGTTCTGACAGCCGCTCAGCAGGCGGCCCAAGGCGGGAATCTCGCTCTTGCTCAGCAACTTGGGCAGCTCGGCGCTGGTTACGCGGTGGTAATGGGTTCGGCATCGAACGTCGCACTCTTCAAGACGGATTTCGGTGCGGTAGCCGCGGGCCTTCCTAACAGCACCTTGAACCCCGGGCCCGGACCGCAGTTTCCATTGCCGGTGGTCTGTCCTCCTGGCCAGACCGTCAACGCGTTAAACTGCAACGGTTTCACGCGCTTCTCCCAAACAGGGCCGCTCCTTCCTGTCGGGATGGCGCCATTGCCGGCATCCTTTGTGGGACTCAATTCCCTCCGTGGCAACTTTCCGGTGAAGGAGAAAACAAGCCTGTGGTCAGCGCGCTTGGATCAGCGCTGGAGCAATCGCAACAACTCGTTTCTTCGCGTGGGCGTTTCGCCCTCATTAGTGACTGGAATCCAGCCGGCAACGCAAAACGCGACATTCGGCGAAAACGCCGGATCGCGAACGGGACTAAACCAATCGCGGGACCTTAACTTCACTTTCCAGAACGACACCATCGTAAGCGATAAAGTGTTCAACGAATTCCGCGCGCAAGTATCTCGTCGCGGAATCCATTTTGGGTTCTCGCCGCTTCCGGGCGGCGACCAGATTGGCGTCAATATTCCCGGTACAGCGTTTTTTGGGCGCGAACCCTACTCCCCAGTGGACCGGATTGAGCGGCGGTTTCAGTTTGCGGACCAAGTGAGCGTGATTCGAGGAAAACACTCCTTCAAAATGGGAGGAGACGGCAGCCTGGTACAGGAGCGTTCAGCAAAATCGCAAATCTTCCAATTGGACTTTGGTGGAGACGTAACTTTCGGTGGTTTGCCTGCCTCCGCTTTTGTCGGCACAAGTTGCGTCGGCGGCACGGGCTCAAATTGCTCCGGCGGCATTTTCCTTCCAGGTACCACTGGCTTTCAGTCCTACGGTCTTGGCATCCCGTCTGAATATATTCAGGGAATCGGCAATTCCAAGGCCCCATTCGACAATATCCCTATAGGCCTTTTCTGGCAGGACAACTGGCGCGTCAACCGCAGGCTGGCAGTAAATTATGGCGTGCGTTACGACGTAGAAATTAGCCCCCTCTTTGCTCCAGCCACGGCTGTGAATGCTGCGGCGGAAAAAGCGCTGGGCGTTATTGAAGGCATTCCTCGCGATTATAATAACGTTGCTCCGCGAATTGGGTTGGCTTGGGACCCTGCGGGCAATGGAAAAACCGTCATTCGGGCTGGCTACGGCCTATTCTACGACCATCCCTTGCTGGCAGTCGCCTTTGATGCCACCACTGCTGATGGCGGGCGTTCCGTTCAATTGCTTGCTCCGCTCGGGCTGCCGTCCGCTTGCGGGCTTATTCCACCGAACGCAGCGCTGGGCATTGCGCCCGTCTGTGGCTCGCCCTTGGATCTGCCGACCAACCTCAACCCCGCATCAATCTTCCAGGGCGTGCTAAACGCAAATTCGATCTACACCGCCCTTCCGACGGCGGTCACGCTGGCTTATAAGCCTAATGAGCAGCGTTTCGATCCCTTCGCGCCCAATTCGTTGTTCGCAAATCAATCCTATCTCACGGCGGGCTTCCCGCTGGCGCTGCTTCCGTTCACTCTCCCAGTCCGCAGCAATTTCGTCTACGGCTACGCACAACAGGTCAATCTTTTGGTCGAGCGCGAAATTGCAGGCTCGTGGAAAATCAGCGTGGGGGGCCAACGGACCCGCGGATTGCACCTGAACAAGCCCGTGGACATAAATTTCACTGACCCACAGCTCCTCGCGCAGAATGCCGCAAATGCGGGAGCCGCCGGTCTGTCAGTTCCCACCCCGATTCTGGTCGTGGCTCCTAGCTCCAGCTACGGGGCAACTTCGACAACTTGCGGCGTGAACGTCATTGCGCCGAGCGTCTTGGGAGTACTTACGAATTGTCCCGGGCCTCTAGCTCCGCTCACCGGCCAGTTTGTCAGCACACCGGCTTTCTTCAATTATTTCCGCCGTTCCGGCCCAAATCCTTCCTTTGCAGGCCTAGCTGCTCCTGGTCAGCCCCTAGCCGTCGGCTATGCTACGCAAGTAGGCTTAGCCACTCTGGCAGGCTATCCGACTGGATTCGGTGTGCCTGTACCATTTAACAGCGTGGACGCACAAACTTCAGAGGGCAACTCGTGGTACAACGCCCTGACCGTGAATGTCTCGAAGAGATTTACGAAGACGTTTGAACTGCTGTCGAGTTATACGTGGTCGCATTCGATGGACGATTCCACCGACCTCCAGTCCACACTTGAACCACAAGACAGCCGATTCCCATTCCTCGAAAGAGCAAATTCCGACAACGACCAGCGCCATCGCTGGGTTACCAGTGCGGTCTTTCAGTCACCAAGTGCCAAGTCCGGAGATGGATTCTTCAAGCATTTCTTAGGCGATTTCACGATATCTCCCCTTATCGAATTGGCATCGGGACGGCCCTACAACATCCTCACCGACGTTGATACGCGTCTGAGCCTGGCGCCGGGCGAAGCTCGGCCAAGCGTTGCGAAAGGGCAAACCGGGACGACTTCGCCATACATCCCTGGAGTGACTTTCGTTGTCGCGAATGTTTGCTTGACGAATAGCGGCTCAACCTACACCGTCCCGGGGGTGACCACTCTGGGACAAGGTTGCGACGGAAATCTCACCCGCAATCCCTTCACGTTGCCCAAGTTCTTCCAGTGGGACATGCGGCTCTCAAAACGCATCCCTTTCGGCGAACGCCTGAAAATGGATATGATTGCCGACGGGTTTAACCTTTTCAACCACACCAACATCACTGGCGTGAATCAGGTTTGCGACCCCAGCGCGGGGTCAACCTGCCTGGCAGGCCAGCCGTCGGCTGCTTATGATGCTCGGCAGTTCCAGTTCGCGCTTAAGCTGAACTGGTAAGAAGAAAGTCGCCAGTCGACAGCCCATCGTCGACAAAATGAAGAAGGCCCTACGTGAGAGGGCCTTCCACGTTGTCAGAGTTTTCAGAATTCCTTGCAGCTACACTCCTCTTCCTTCAACCTTCGACTTTCGACCTCTGCTAAAGTAGTTAGAGCCGTTTCCCGCAAGCGAAGGGGAAAGCGAATGAATATCCTTTTGGTCAGCGTTGTCGTAGTGGCCGTGGTGTTGGCAGGGTGGCTTTTCTTGCAAGTTGCGCAGGGCCGCCGAAAAGAAGACGAGGCCCGCGCGCGCATGGAGCAGTTGCAGCGCGATCTGCAAACCCTCGCCGGCCAAACGCAGAGCTTCGGCCAGCAACTCGGTCAGCTCAGCCAAAGCGTGTCGCAAAGTCTCGAAGGCGTCACTGGCGCGCTACAAAAAGGCATCACCGATTCGGCCACCATTGCGGCCCAGGCGCGATCGGCAATGGCCGACGAACTCAAGAATTCCCGCGAAACATTGGGACAAATTCAACAGCAGCTTGGCGCCGTGCAGCAGGCCGGTCAGCACATGTCGCAAACCGCGCAAACGCTGCAAAACATCCTTGGCAGCGCAAAATCCCGCGGCGCTCTTGGCGAAGTCGCTCTGGAAAGATTGCTGGAAGATGCCCTTCCTAAGGAACGCTACCAACGCCAATTCCGCTTCACTACCGGCGAAATAGCCGACGCGGTGATCTTTCTTCGCGATAAATCGCTGCCCATCGACTCGAAATTCCCACTCGACGCTTTCCGCCGCATGAGCGAACAGAGCTCCCCGCAGCCCAACCCGCAAGCCCCACAGACTACGGACGAAGCGCGCCGTGCTTTTGCCACCGCCGTAAAAGGACACGCAGACTCCATCGCTAAAAAATATATTCTGCCGAATGAAGGAACCCTCGGAATCGCTCTGATGTTCCTGCCCAGCGAAAACGTGTATTACGAACTGCTGATGACGGCCGACGCGAAGGGCCAACCACTCGACGAATACTGCCGCAGCAAGAACGTGATTGCCGTTTCGCCCAACACGCTTTACGCGCACTTGCAGGTAATTCTGATGGGTTTGCAAGGCATGCAAATCGAAGAAAACGCCAAGCGCTTGCAGGCCAGCCTCGCTGGCATGCAAAAGCAGATGGACAACTTTGCCCTGGTTTTCGGCAGGCTCGGCGCGCACTTGAAAAATGCGCAATTCAACTTCAGCGAGAGCGAAAAGCGTCTCGACAAGGCGCAGGACATGCTGGCAGGCATGCTCGGAGTCGGCCGCACCGAAGCCCCGCTCGACGGCGCACAGGGCACTCTCGCCCTCACAGCCGAAGTTCCCGACGAAGCCGCAGCCGCCTCCGCAAGCGCCGGAGCAGGCAGCTCAAGAGTTGGCGGCGCGACCTCCAAAAAGTCCGCATAGCCAAAGATTCGTCGCCGTTCGCTTAGAGGCGCGCTAAGACGCGTCACTGCGGATGTGTGAGGGAGGGGACGAGACGGATCGAAATGAGGAAGTTCCCAGATTTTTGGCCCACGACCTCGAACTGGGCGACGTTTTGCTCGCCACCGCTGCTTTGACGCTGCGCAGAATTTCCGCCGGACAGCGCGGCGATCTCCGGAGCGAGATTGCGGGCCTCGAGAGTGGCTTTTTCGGTCGTGCCATGGATCAGTACAGAGAGAGTGCGGTGTTCGCCGCGCTTCAGAGGCGAAGAGTCGGCCTTGAGAGCAAGCTCGACAAATGCAACGGAAAACTCCGGCGCTTTGTGCTGTGCGCACGTTACCGCGACCGCCGCCGAGCCAGGACTGAGATCATCAGACGGAAGAACGATCAACGACGCGGGCGAAGACGCAAGCACCAACGCGGGCCGGCCTGCGATGGTCACCTTGTTTGAGTCCGCGTCCCCGCAGAAGCCTTTTCCGAGAATCTCAAAGCGATCGGTGAAAGAAGCGACCCTCGGCACATCAGAGATTTCCAGCGAAGTCCCAGCTGCCTCCGCAGGAGTAAGGATGACTGTAGACACGCGGCCGGGGCGCCCGCCGATGGAACCAAAAATAATTCCTGGGTCAAGCGGCGCCACAAAAAGCGCGCGCCCCGTTTCATCCGTCTTGACGCGATCACCGTTCGAGAAAGTCACTGCGACCCCAGGCGTCAGCCGGCCGTTCGCATCAAGCACAGCCAGAGTGGCGCGTTCGCCAGAAACGATTCGGCGAGGTAGCAATAAAGTGCGCGCGGCGGCAGGGACAGGAGGCGCTTGCTGCGCGGCCAAGAGCGGCGCGAACGATAAGACAGCAGCAAAAAGGCAGGCAGGGAGCGGCAACATTTGGCGGGTGGCCATGCGAGGGATTGTAGTGGAGAACCTCGGACGGGCGAAAGCGAGCTTCAACGCAGGTTCACCCGACCGACGGATTCGCCTGGCGGCTCATCTTTCTGCCAGAACCGGTGCCTCTTCAGGCGAATAAACCAGCACGGTCCTTCCCATGACCCCGGCTGACAGTCGCCGGAGCCGGTACCGGAAGGGACGTGGCGAGGCGCCATCGTAACAAGATTCCAGTCTGTAAAATGCCTCTTGATAGCGCACCGTTCGCGGCGCCGTCCAATCTGGCTTTCTGCGGCAAGCGCGAATTTCCAGAATTTCATCGTCGCCGTCTTTGCCGAAGTGCAATTCATCGGGAATTCGCCCCTGACGCGATTGCCGCACGCGTTCGCGAATGGCGCTCTTGTAGGAAGCGAAGTTGGCTTGTTCGAAGCCCGCGGCTTTCGCCGCGTTTGGCGCGCTACGGCCTGTCATTTTCAGATAGAGCCGGTCCAGGGCGAAAAGAGGAAGACTCCCAAGAGTGTCTTCGCTGGCGAAGGCCCCAACGAGCCGGACGCCTCCCTCGACGCCGAGATAGACAAGCAACCAAGTGAGCGGGTGCGTTGCGAAAATCGTAATTGCAATAAATCCGATCTCTTGGTCGGTGACTCCCGGACCCGTCTTGCCGGCCAGGGCCGCGTCCACTCCGCGGGAGACCCAGCCAACGACCGAGTACGAATACCAGAAAATCATGGCGATGAGTGCAAACAGAGATTCGCCGAATCCGCTGAGAGTTCTCGCGATGCGCCAGTTGATGGATTCACGGAAGGACAGCGTATCGCGCCATCTTCTGGGCAGCAACGCGAGGAATGGTCCAAGAAGAAACGTTCGCATCAGCCGAGGTCCTATTTGCTAAGAGTACAGGGAAGTGTTTCAACATGGTCCCTTACGCAGCGAAGTTCAGCGAATCAGTAATCTGAGACGATAGGACCTTCTAAGTTCAACAAAACAAGGCGATTCGACTCGGCGATTTGTGGCCTAAAGGCGAGTAATCAGTAGGGTTCACAGCATTTCTGAAGGCTTGGGGTGTGCTAGCTTGGGAAAAGGCTTAGGCCAAGTGGGCAGGGGTGTAAGTCCAGGGCAGGCATGGGAGCGCGTGTGCGAATTGCGTGTGGCGGCGTGACCGACGTTGGTCGCGTGCGGTCAAACAACGAAGACTGCTTCCGCATCGTGATGCCGCAGAACCTGTTCGTGCTGGCCGATGGCATGGGCGGCGAGGCGCACGGCGAAATTGCTAGCGCGCTGGCAGTGGAGACGGTCGTCAAACACTGCCTAGATCAGGAGGCGAATCCGGCGGCGCAAGTGATCGGCGCGGTGCAACCCAACTGGAGCGCGCGCACAAAGCGGCTTTCGACGGCGGTGCACCTGGCGAACCGGAAGATTTTCAAGTCCGCTGCGGAGCATCCGGAGCAACACGGTATGGGCGCGACGCTGACGGCAGCGTGGATCGACCACGCGAAGCTCAGCATCGCACACGTTGGCGACAGCCGGGCCTATCTCCTGCGCGGCGGCTCGCTGCTGCAGCTCACGCGTGATCATTCACTGGTAGCCGAGCAAGTGCGGCGCGGCGTGTTAACCGTGGCGGAAGCGGAAGAAAGCGATATGCAGAGCGTTTTATTGCGCGCGCTGGGGGCGCAGCCGGAAATCGAAGTGGACGCCGAAGAACACATTCTGTTTCCGCGCGATGTGTTGCTGCTCTGTTCGGATGGATTGACGCGCATGGTGACCGAGCCGGAAATCGCTGGCGTGCTGCAAGCGGAAACCGATCCGGTGCGCGGAGCGGAAGAACTGGTAGCGCTCGCCAATGACCGGGGAGGACCAGACAATATCACCGTGGTGATTGTGCGGTTGCTCAAGGATTCCAAGGGATGGTTTTCCTGGTTGCGCCGAGGGGCGCGCAAGAATCAAGGCAGTAATGGGAATGCTGGAGGAAAGTGAAATGCCGAAGCTCAGCCTTATGTTCGATAACAAAATTGTGAGAGAGGTGCCGGTGGGTGGCCGGCCGGTGACCGTCGGGCGCGCCCCGGACAACGATTTGTCCGTCGACAACCTCGCGGTCTCGAATTATCACGCGAAGATTTATTACGAGGCCGGTCGGATGGTGGTTGAGGATTTGGATAGCCTCAACGGCACGTTCGTCAACGATCTGCGCATCGAGCGCGCTACGCTGCACGATGGTGACAAAATTCACATCGGGAAGCACACCATCAAAGTCGATACAAGTGGGGACGCGCCGCTGCCGTGGGATACAGGGCGCAAGACTTCCGCGCCGCGCATCAACGAAACGATGGTGCTGGACACAAAAGAACGGCGGCAGATGCTACAGCAGGCTGCGGCGATGGGCGAATCGATGCAGTTTGCGGCCGCGCGCGTGAAAGTGCCAACGCTGATAGTTCTCGGCGGGAATACCGATCAAAAGGAATACATTCTGACCAACAGGCTCACGGTGATTGGGAAGTCGGCGATGGCCACAGTAAAGCTGAAGGGCTGGTTCAAGCCGCAAATGGCCGCGCAAATCAATCAGCGCGACGACGGGTATTACTTGGGCCCGGGCGATAAAGTGCCGAAGGTCAATAGCACGCCGATCTCCGGACCGGTGCGGCTTAACAACGGCGACGTGATCGAAGTTTCCGGCGTGAAGCTGAACTTCATCTTCCGCGAATAGCGTTCGAAACGCGATGGCGGCTCCGTCAGACGGTTACTGGCAGCGGCGGGGCTTGTTCAGCCTCTACGAACTTCTACAATCCTGGTGGCGCCACCGGGTCTCGTTTCTGTTGAGCCTGTGCATCACTTTCCTAGCGCTCACGATCTACTACCTCGTTTTTCTTCAGGAGAAGAAGACCCCACTTTCTGAACTCGCGCAGCGGCTGGAACTCGACACACTGGACACACGCTTTCGCTACAGGCCCACTGGATTCACACACCCCGATTCGCGCATCGCTATTGTAGACATCGATCAAAAGGCGCAGGAAGTTCTCGGACGCTGGCCATTCTCGCGAGCTTATTTTGCCAAGTTGCTCGACGTGCTTCATGAGGACGGCGCCGCAGTCGCGGCATTTGATGTGACCTTCAGCAAGCCCGATCAAACCGCAGAGCCTCTTCGTTCGCTGGCGGCTGCTCTGCAGGGCCGTCAGCAAGGGGGCGAACAGGTCAACCCAAAAGTCATTGCGGAAGTGAACCGGCTGGCCGCCGAATATGATGCCGACACAAGATTTGCAGCTTCGATCCGCCGTTTCGGCCCCGTCATTCTTGGAAACTATTTTTTGTTTACGCCTGCGGACCTTCAGGGACTCAGCGACGCAACGCTAGATGCATATGCCGATCAGATCGCATTTTTCGCGTTTCCGCCCGCGCACCCAACGCGCCCAGAATTCGGAAAGCAAGACAAATTAAATATGATGGAGGATTTTGCGGGCGCAAAATTATTGCCGCGAGGTGCCGAGGCGAATCTGGATGTGCTGACCTCCTCCATGCAAGGCGACACGTCATGGACCGGCTTCTTCAACGCTCCGCCCGACAATGATGGCGTAGTGCGCCGCGCCACGCTGGTGCTTCCCTATGGGCGTTCGCAAAACCCCGAAGAGTGGGATCTGTATTCCTCTCTAGACCTGGTGGCGGCTCGGGCGCTTCTCGGCCGCGAAGCTCAAGACACGAATATGTTCTACGGGCCAACCGGTGTCTGGAAAGTTTCTCTTGGAACTAGGGCGTCGATTTTTCCGGATGGCCGAGGTCAATTGCTCATCAACTACCAGGGGCCTTGGGGAACTTTCCCGCACTACTCGATCGTGGATGTTCTTCAGAAGAAATTCAGGTCGGGAACATTTCAGGAAAAGCTTGTTCTGATCGGCGCCACGGCCACAGGTATAGGTGACCTTCGAGCGACTCCATTCGGCGGCACAAATTTCCCTGGCGTGGAAATCCACGCTAATGTCATCGACAACATCCTGAACGACCGCTTCCTGAAAAGGGGGGCAAAGCAGGCGCTCATCGATGTGCTTCTTGTCTTGGCGTTTGGAATTCCGCTGGGGATTTGGATGGCGCTGGTTTCGCCGCGGTGGATGTGGTTCGGGGCGTTCCTGTTCGCGCCTCTGGTTGCGGTAGATTATTGGGCTTTTCTGCATGGCTGGTGGCTGAACTTTACCGTGCCCGCAGCGACGCTCGCGGCGAATGTGCTGCTCGTTTCGCTCTACCGTTCGCTGATCGAAGAAAAAGAAAAGCGCCGCGTGCGGTCGGCGTTTGGACAATATCTCAGCCCGGAAGTCATTCGCCGCCTGCTCGTCAATCCGCGGCTGGTCGAGCCCAAGAAGACCGAAATCACCGTGATGTTCAGCGACATCCGCGGCTTCACCACCATTTCCGAAAAGCTCGACGCGCAGGAGCTGGCAATCTTCCTGAACCAGTACCTCTCAGACATGACCAGTCTCGTTTTCGATCACCAGGGCACGCTGGACAAGTACATCGGCGACGCGGTGATGGCTTTTTGGGGCGCCCCTTTTGAAGAGACCGGACACGCCGTGAAAGCGTGTGAAACAGCCCTGAAAATGATGGAGCGCGTTCGCGAACTCCAGAAGAAATGGGAAGCCGAGGGCAAACCGCATCTCGATATCGGCATCGGCGTGAACACCGGAATGGCCAGCGTCGGCAACATGGGCTCGGCCCTGCGCTACGGTTACACGGCGCTAGGCGACGCGGTGAATCTCTCGTCGCGCCTGGAGGGGCTCAACAAAGACTACGGCACTCACATACTCGTGAACCAATCCACTTATGCCGCAGTCCGGAATGACGGCTTGTTGTTTCGTGAACTCGATCTCATCCGCGTCAAAGGCAAGCTTCAGCCCGTCAGCATCTACGAACTCATTGGCCGCGATGGCGAAGCCTCGGTCTACGGCGGCGCTGAGGAATTGCGCGCGCGCCTGGAGCACTTTGAGCGTGCTCGCGCTCTCTATAGCCAGCGCCAATGGCAGGCGGCGCAGAAGGCGTTTCAGACCATCTTGGACAAATGGCCTGATGATGGCCCCTCACGAGCCTACTGGAAGCGCTGCCAGGAGTATCTTTTCGACGAGCCTCCCGCGAACTGGGATGGCGTCTTCACCATGACCCATAAGTAGCCCGCCCGCAAATCTGTTATCGAATCGCCTGCGTCAAATTGCCTATCAGCGGGCCAAGTTTGGCCGTCCAAATTGGATAGAGCCGTTGATGTGCCGTGTGTCACAATGGCGGCATCGAAATGGGCATGATAAGAACCGGTCAGCCCATTTGCGCCCCCAAGGAAGCCCTCCGCTGGAGTTGGAGTGTGACCTCATTCGTTGTGCTTGTCCTGAAAGGCAGTCCCAGAAAAACGGGGCTCATCCGGGGATAGAACATAAGTTTTGCTGATGTTGGGCATCGGCATAGATAACGTACCCAAAGAATTGGTGCGGTGAATCTAAGACCTAGTGACGCGAGGCAGCAAAGGAAGCGGGACACGCCTCGACGGTCAGGTCAAGAACCTAGAGACAGAGAATTATGTGGATTGTCCGATTAGCGCTGCGCAGGCCATACACGTTTGTCGTGATGGCGCTTGTCATTATTCTTCTCTTCCCCGTGGTGCTGCTGCGCACGCCCACCGACATCTTCCCGGAGATCAACATTCCAGTCATCAGCCTGGTCTGGACCTATAACGGCTTGGAGCCCCAGGAGATGGAGCAGCGCATCACCTCGAACGTGGAGCGCGGCGTCACTACCCTGGTAAACGACGTCGAACATATTGAATCGCAGTCACTCAACGGCATCGCGGTCATTAAAGTTTACTTTCAGCCGGGCGCTAACATTCAAACAGCTCTCGCGCAAGCTGGAGCCATTTCTCAAACCTTTTTGCGATTCCTCCCGCCCGGAACCACTCCGCCCCTGGTCATTATTTATTCGGCATCGACGGTACCCGTCGTTCAAATAGGCCTTACTAGCGACACGATGAGCGAGCAGCAGCTTTTCGATTTCGGGAATTTCTTCATTCGCACGCAGCTCGCCACGATTCCGGGGGCTGCCACGCCGTTCCCTTACGGTGGTAAACAGCGCGTCATCAGCGTGGATATTGATCCCACTTCGCTCCAGGCAAAAGGGCTTTCCGCTGTCGATATCGTCAACGCCGTGAACGCACAGAACTTGATTCTCCCCACGGGCACGGCAAAACTCGGCCCGCTCGAATACACCGTGGAGATGAATGGCAGCCCGCAGACCATTCAGGAACTGAATGACCTGCCAGTGAAAACGGTCAATGGGGCGACCATTTATATGAAAGACGTGGCGCACGTGCGCGACGGTTTCTCACCGCAGACCAACATCGTGCTCGCCAACGGCCAGCGCGGCGTGCTGATGAGCATTTACAAGAATGGCGGCGCTTCCACGCTTAGCATTGTCGATGGCGTGAAGCGAATGTTGGAGTACAACAAAGGAGCGTTTCCAGCAGCTCTGAAAGTCAGTACATTCTTTGACCAGTCGCTGTATGTTCGCGCTTCCATCCAGGGCGTGGTGCGCGAAGCCCTTATCGCTGCCTGCCTCACGGCCATCATGATTCTTCTCTTCCTAGGCAACTGGAAGAGCACGCTGATCATCGCTGTTTCGATTCCTCTTTCGATTCTCGTCAGCATTCTCTGCCTGAGCGCGTTGGGCCAGACCATCAACATCATGACTCTCGGCGGGTTGGCGCTGGCCGTGGGCATTTTGGTGGACGACGCAACCGTGGAGATTGAAAACATCAATCGCAACCTGGCGATGGGCAAGGAGACAGTCCAGGCCATCCTCGACGGGGCGGCACAGATCGCCGTGCCGGCGTTCGTGTCTACACTCTGCATCTGCATCGTGTTTATTCCGATGTTTTTCCTGTCAGGTGTGGCGCGGTTCTTATTCGTGCCGCTGGCCGAAGCTGTGAGCTTCGCGATGCTCGCTTCCTACATGTGGTCGCGGACGATCGTGCCCACATTGGCCATGTATCTTCTGAGCTCCGAAGACGAATATCACACGGAGGAACATATTGGCGAGAAGATGGGCTTTTTCCGCCGCTATCAACAAGGCTTTGAAAAGAAATTTGAAGCGTTTCGTGAGGGCTATCGGCGAGCGCTACACACGGCTCTGCACTTTCCGCGCGTATTCGCTGCTTGCTTTCTAGCATTCTGCGTTCTCTCTGTCGGGCTCAGCTTCGTTCTCGGTCGCGACTTCTTTCCGAAAGTGGACGCCGGCCAAATCCGTCTGCACATGCGTGCTCGCACAGGGCTGCGTATCGAGGAAACTGCGCGCCAGGCCGACCAGGTGAATGGGGTCATCCGCGAGACCATCCCCAAGGAAGAGATCACCACTCTTCTCGACAACATCGGTCTGCCTTACAGCGGCATCAATCTGACGTACAGCAACGCGGGCACCATCGGAACGTCCGATGCGGAAATTCTCGTGCAGTTGAAAGCAGATCGAGGCAAAGACACCGCGGCCTACATCAATGACCTTCGCGAGAGGCTGCCGCAAACCTTTCCCGGTGTGCAGTTCGCCTTCCAGCCGGCCGATATCGTGACGCAGATTCTGAACTTTGGCACGCCCTCGCCCATCGATGTGGAAGTAACAGGCACGAATCAACAAGCCAACTATCTTGTCGCGGAAAAACTCGCCAGCCAGATCCGCCACATCCCCGGAGCCGTGGACGTCCATGTCCACCAAGCCTTCGACAATCCCACGCTGTTCATGCAAATCGATCGAGCGCGAGCGCAGTCGGTAGGGATGCAGTCGCGCGATGTCGCGCAAAACGTCCTCGTCTCTCTGAGTTCCAGCTTCCAAACGGCGCCTGCTTTCTGGCTCGACCCAAGGAATGGCGTGGAGTACAACGTCGCGGTGCAGGAGCCGCAATATCGCGTGAACTCGTACCAAGCGCTGCAGAATACGCCGATCAGTGGAAGCGTTCCAGGCGCAACACCGCAAATCCTTGGGAACCTCGTGCAGACCCGCACGACGGCGCGTCCAGCGGAAGTTTCGCATTACACCACGCAGCCGATGATCAACGTGTACGCAGCAGTCGCTGGCCGGGACCTCGGCAGCGTCGCCGACCAGGTCGAGCAGCGCGTCAAAGCCATCGAAGAAAAAGGTCTTCCGCCGGGCAGCCACATCGTGATTCGCGGCCAGGTGCAAACCATGAAAAGCTCTTTCACTGGCCTTGGCTTTGGCCTGCTTGGTGCCATCGTTCTCGCGTATCTTCTGATCGTCGTCAATTTTCAGTCCTGGCTTGATCCCTTCATTATCATTACCGCTTTGCCGGGCGCGCTGGCGGGCATCTGCTGGATGCTGCTCCTCACACACACAACACTGAACGTTCCTTCTCTCACCGGCGCCATCATGTGCATGGGAGTCGCGACCGCGAACAGCATCCTTATGGTTTCCTTCGCGCGCGAACAGATGGACGAAGGCAAAGGCGCGCGGGAAGCAGCTCTTGAAGCCGGCTTCGTCCGCATTCGTCCCGTGCTGATGACCGCGCTTGCCATGATCATCGGCATGGTGCCGATGGCTCTGGGCCTTGGCGAAGGCGGCGAGCAAAACGCGCCGCTGGGCCGCGCCGTGATTGGAGGCCTTATCTTTGCGACGTTCGCGACGTTGTTCTTCGTTCCTTGCGTTTTTTCTCTGATTCATGGCCGTCGCGAGCGAAAAGCCGGGCGGGAGTCGACGCCAGTTCCAGCCACGACCTGAGATTTTTGGTTATGGAAGTTTGACCATATTTTGCGCGATGATGAGAGGCGGAATTTCGATGGAACCCGAATATCAGGCACAAGCCCACGGAAGGATCAGCCGCGTTTTCACGATCATTCTCTTCGCGGTGATTCTGCTGGTGATCTTTGGCGCGTTCACGCTATTCCAGCGCCGCGCGCAATATCAGGCGCTAGCCAAGGAAACGGAAACGCTGGCGATTCCCACCGTCGCGGTGATTCACCCGGCTACGGAATCGTCTCAAGAAGACCTCGTGCTTCCGGGCACGATGGAGGCGTACGTAGAGTCACCCATTTACGCGCGAACCAACGGCTATTTGCAAAAGTGGTATCACGACATCGGCAGCCGCGTGCAGAAGGGCCAGCTCCTTGCAGACATTGACACGCCCGAAGTCGACCAGCAGCTTTCACAGGCGCGCGCGGACCTCAACACCGCGAAAGCCAATGCGCATCTTTCCGAAATCACCGCCACTCGATACACGGAGCTCATCAAGACCGATGGCGTGAGCAAGCAGGAAGTAGACAACGCGATTGGCGACTGGGAGGCCAAGAAAGCAACCGTGCAGTCCTCCGAAGCTAACGTGCGCCGCCTGGAAGAGCTGGAATCGTTCAAGCACATCTACGCGCCGTTCGGCGGAGTAATCACAAAGCGCAATGTAGACATCGGCACGCTGATCAATGCTGGAAACGGCGGCTCCTCGCAGCAGCTTTTCTTCCTCTCGCAGACCGACCCGATTCGCGTTTATGTCAGCGTTCCCGAGACGTACGCTCCTTCGGTTCATGCCGGCCTCGGCGCATTTCTTGAACTTACGCAGTATCAGGGACAAAAATTTGAGGGCAAAGTAGTGCGCACATCCGAAGCCATCGACCCCGCGACGCGCACTTTGCTGACGGAAGTTGACGTACCCAACCACAATGGCGGGCTCCTTCCCGGCGGCTACGCGCAAGTGCATCTCGAAGTAAAAGTGACGGGAGCGCGGCTGGCGGTTCCAGTGAACGCGCTCTTGTTCCGCTCCGAGGGGCTACGTGCAGTGGTTGTGGACGCCGATCATAAGACTCACCTGCGTCCGCTCACGATTGGCCGCGACTATGGCACGTCCCTGGAAGTCTTGCAGGGCCTTCAGGGTACTGATTGGATTGTCGTGAATCCAGCCGATTCGCTCGACGAAGGCCAGGAAGTTCGGGTGAAAGAAATGGCCGCGACTGCGCCTGCAAGTTCGGCCCCGGCAACATCACCTGCACAATCCGGTGCGCGGCCACCGGCCCAGCCGGCCGCACCAAGCGCGAAGAAGCCATAATGAATTACAAGAAGCATCTGCCCGCTTATCTGGGCCTGGCTGTCAGTGTCCTTGCCCTCAACGGTTGCACCGTCGGTCCCAAATACGTGCGTGCAACTTCTCCGGCGCCCGCTCATTGGGAGGTCACGGAGCCGTGGCGCGAAAGCGTTCCCCGAGACTCGGTACCAAAGGGCGAATGGTGGGGCGTTTTCCACGACGATGATTTGAACGCGCTGGAAAAGCAGGCCCTCGACGCAAATCAGACCATAAAAGTTTCCGTTGCGCACTTGGAGCAGGCGCGCGCTTCTGCGGCGGTTCAAATTGCAACTCAATTCCCTACTTTGGCCACCGCGCCACAGGCCGAGCGGCAGCGCCTCTCCGGCAATCGCCCTTCCAGCAGCAGCATTGTCGTAACTAGGCCAGTCACGCAGAACAGTTACACTTTGCCGTTCACGGTCAGCTATGAAGTGGATTTATTCGGCCGGCGCCGGCGAAGCATCGAAGCGGCGCAGGCTTCCTATCAGGCGGCAGCGACGGACTTGGAAAACGTTCGCTTGGTGATCACATCAGAACTCGCAGGCGACTACTTTTCACTTCGCCAGCTCGACACGGAGCTTTCCATCTTGAACCGCACCGTGGAAACGTTAGAGAGGGGCTTCCAACTTGTGGATTCACGCCACAAAGGCGGTGTGGCTTCCGGTTTGGACGTGGCTGAAGAAGAAACGCTGCTAAACACCACAAAAACACAGGCCGTTCTCGTGCAGCAGCAGCGCAAGCAATTTGAAGACGCCATTGCCGTCCTTGTCGGCAAGCCCGCCCCCGATTTTCATTTTCCGGCGAAGATCTTAGGCGACGAGCCTCCCACGCTGGATGCGGGTCTTCCTTCCGATCTTCTCGAGCGCCGCCCGGACATCGCCGAGGCCGAACGCCAGATGGCCGTGGCCAATGCTCAGATCGGCATCGCAAAATCTGCCTACTACCCTTCGTTGAATCTTTTTGCGAACGGCGGCTGGCAATCAGCGGACGTCGCCAAGCTTTTGAACGTGCAAAGCACTTTCTGGGCTGTGGGGGCGAGCGTTGCGCAATCCATTTTGACAGGCGGAAGCCGCCGGGCTCAGGTGCAATTCGCGCAGGCCGGCTACGACGCCAGCGTGGCTTCCTATCGCGAAACGGTCCTGAACGCGTTTCGTGAAGTGCAGGACGATATAACCGGTTTGATCGTGCTCGATCAGGCGTTTCGCTCCCAGCAGCAAGCAGTGGACTCTTCGCGCCGTACTTTGGATATCGCCACCAGCCGCTACGTCGGCGGCCTGGTCAATTACCTCGATGTCGTCAATGCGCAGCAGAATCTATTGAACAATGAGCAGGAGCTTGCCGTGATCCGCGGCCAGCGCCTGGTGACCAGTGTTTTGCTGGTGAAGGCGCTGGGCGGAGGCTGGGATGCGTCGAGCCTCTCCGCAGTGCAAGTCAAAACCAAACTGAAAGATGTCGTTGCGCCCTAAGAGACATTTCGGAAACGCCAGGTTTCGGACGTTTAGCGATTTGAGAACTGGTTGCTCTTGAATCCGTAAGTGTTTCCCGCAATTGAAAGTAGCTGTGGAATCGCAGCGAGTTTGTGCCACCGTCGCGAATGCCCCATTTCCCAGCTAAGCCAGTTCACTCCCGTGGCTAAGGTGAATCCAGCTGCATAGTAAGCGGGAGGAGGCAATTTCATCAGGGGCTTCGCGAGCGGGTCCTTTTCATACCACCACGAATAATTTCGGTCTTGCATAGTTTCATGCATGTCGGCGGCGCTTGCGCCGTAGACCGCGGCGCTCAACACTAAAAACTGCCTCTTGTGGAAGCGAACCAGGGGCGCTTCTTTTTGTTGGAAGCCCTCGCTCTTGTGCCCGGGTTGTAATGCCGCGGGAGTGAAACTGTATTCCTTTGTTTCTGCACGAAACAACGGCAATCGCACAGTGGAGTCCATCGGGGTTCCTTGCGCCTTGCTTGCGGGCGCAAAGAAAAGAGCAACAAACAGCGCTGCACAATAAAAGGATCGACAATTCACGATTCGCGCCCGGGCTGCGGAACAACCGCCCCGAGGAAGTTCGCAATTGCCAGTCCAGCGTTATGACAGGAGTTTGGAGAGAGTCTTCAATGTAAACAGCGCTGAGAAGTTGCCTGTTTTGCTTTGCTTATGGCAGCGAATCACTTCGCGAGATTCGCAATCGAAGGTGAAAGACGAGCTTGCACTGGCCGGCGCGCTGTTCCACTAGATCACCCGCTGTGCCAGTTCGGCGCACTTCTGTAGCCTGGGAATTTGTCTAAGGGTTCCCAGTATCGTGAGGCGAAACCACACGCCCATATTCGGATGCCCGGCTTAACCGGTCGAACATCTGGTACGCGGCATCGGAAATCTTGATAATCGCTTCTCCACCGTCCCGCTCGCGCCGCAAATACGTGGTCATTACACTGATCACGTAAGGCCGCTTGCCCGTGAATACAATCCCGGAATCGTTGCGCACGCCTTCGAGCTCGCCCGGTTTGTTGGCCACCTTCAGGTCTTCCGGGAGATTGCGGGGGATGTAGCTTTCCTTGTGTACACTCAGCAAATTGAAAAAGTCGTTTGTCATCTGCTTGTTCAATACTTTGCCGCGGTAAAGGCTTTCGAGCAGCAACATCATTTCGCGCGGTGTCGCGACGTTTTCCCTGCCTTCGGAAGCGGCCTTCACATCCATCATCTTGCGGCGCAGGCGCGTATGGGTCAGCCCCAGTGAATCGAGCAGCGCGTTAACGTTCTCCATACCCACGCGTTCAATAATCACGTTGGTGGCGGAATTGTCGCTCACGGAAATCATCAAGCCAGCTACGTCGCGCAGCGTTAGCTTCGTCATTCCAGGCGTCAGCACGCTGGTGATTCCGCTCCCTCCGACCATGTCGGACGATTGCAGCGTATAAAAATCTGTCAGCTTCACCCTTCCTTGCTGCGCCTGACGATAAAGCTCCGCAAGAATCGCAATCTTGATGGAGCTGGCCGTAGGCATCACCTCATCCTCATGCAGCAAATACTTTTGCCCAGTGCTCAGATCGAGGATAGCTACCGCCAGAACACCGTCGAGCCTGCGGTCTTCTCCACTGACGGTGGCCGCCAGCTTCTGCCAAAGGATTTGCTCCTTCTCATGCGGATTTTGTTGTGCGCGGGCAGGCGTAAACGCGCCCCAGCTAAACGTTGCGAGCACTGCGACAATCAAGATTTTTTTGAGCAACGAATACCTCCAAGTCGTGAGGATTATACGGCCTTGAGGATAAGCAAACGATCTATTTCGCCACAGCGATTACCGTCATCACCTCTGCAAAAAGTTGGAAGAGTGTTGGAAGAGCAACTCCCGAAGTGATTTTCAGAAGAGCGCTCGGTGGCCGTGCTATACATGAATGTAGGCACCCAACTGCCTGCGAAATGCCGATCCGGCAAGACCACAACCAATCGTACGACGCAATCCCGGCCGGCTTCGCAATCTTTGGAAAGAAGACTATGCGCAAATTTCTTGCGGGCATTGTTTTCATGGCCCTGACTGCAACCCTGGCGCTTGCTGCTCTTCCGCAGGATCGCGACGACCGCCGCGACCGCGACGACCGTCATGACAATGGAAAACACAAAGGCTGGGACAAACACGGTGACGATGATCGCGGCGATCACGATAACGGCAAACACAAAGGCTGGTACAAGCACGGCGACCGCGATGACCATCGCGACTGGGATGATGATCACGACCGCATCCGGCCTGGCCGCGCGTATCCCAATGGCCGCTACGACCACGTGAGAGAATTCTACGTCGCGCGCCGCTTTGACTACCGCTCACGCCACATCTTTCTGTATGACAATTCCGATTGGGTTGTAGCACCCTACGATCTGGACCGCTGCCGCGATTGGGAATGGGACCGCGACCGCGTTTACGTCTACGACGATGACCATCACCCCGGCTGGTATTTGCTCTTCAACGCCCGCCTGGGCCGCTACGTTCACGTCGAATACTTCGGCGTGCACTAAAGACTTGGCTCCTTCGGAGCCAATCCACGATTGAAACTTAGGGGCGGAACCGGGTTCCGCCCCATTTTCTTTCTTCTCGTAGACAGCGCTTATTGCGCAGGGCCCTCATGAAAGAGTTCAGGGTGCGGTGGTCCGGAAACTTCGATGGAGCCGATCAAGCTGCGCGCCACACGGACCAGAGCATGGTCCACGAGTTTGTACGAGCCGGGCACCATCGGCTTGAATTCGATTATTGTCGCTCCTCCTGGCGGCACAACGGTCGTCTGCACGGACGTGAGCGGGGGCGAAGTGAAGGAGCCTTCGTTATAAACTTGCGTCAGCACCTGGCCAATCACATGTGGTGCAGAAATCAGATTCGGTCCTCCAACGCCAAAGAAAATGCGCACCGTTTCGCCAACCTTGGCATGCATGGGATGCTGCGCCGTGAGCGCTCCAACCGCTCCATTGAACACAAAATATTCCGGCCGCTCGTCCATGAGTTTTGGCAGGCTCATTTTCTGATGCCCTGATCCGCCGATGTCTTCTACGGTGTAGATTTCTCCTTGCATCACGTAGAACTCGCGGTCCACCCGGGGCAGGCCTTCGGGGGGCTCGACGACGATCAGGCCGTACATGCCGTTGGCGATGTGTTGCGCGGCCAAATTTGTTCCGCAGTGGTAGACAAACACGCCAGGAACAATGGCCTTAAACGTAAAGGTCCTGGTTTCGCCTTGTTTGGCTTCCGTAAGTTCCATTCCCCCGCCAGGTCCTAGTGCGGCATGCAAGTCGATGGAATGAGAGACCAAGCGGCCATCATTTCTCAAAGTGAGTTCAACAGTGTCACCTTGCCGGACGCGGATCATCGGCCCAGGTACTTTCCCGTTGAATGTCCAATATTCGTACGTTGCTCCAAGAACAGGATCGAGCTTTCCTTCCAGCTCCTGCGCTACGAGCGAAACTCTGACGATTTGCAGCGGACGGCCGCCGGGCGATGGAGGAACGTCTGCGGGATCGCGAACGATATCCACTGCGTTTTGAGCCTGGTCGGTTGCTGGCTCCTGCGTCCCGCCAACAGACGCCATTACGTGAGACGAATCGGGCGCGGACATTCTTGCAGACATCGCAGTGGAAGACTGCCCAAGTGCAGAGGGCCCGCTACTGGTTACAACGAGCACAAGAGTCAAGAGTACGGAAATCCAAAACCCGTGATTCCATCGATTTGACATAGCGAATATTTCCTTTCCTAGTGACGCGGTTCTTGTGCCAGCAATTCTGGAATTCCTACAACGACCGGCTGGTTGGAGACATGGCTGGGCTGCAAAAGAAACGTGCCCAGAATGTTGATCGCAAACGCGGTGAGTCCTGCCAGTTCCAGCAAAGCGGAACCCGGCAAAACGGACCACGCCCAGGCGGCGTAACCTTGATACGCGAGCACCTCGCAAGAAACACGCAACGCACAGCCCACGCTCAGCAGAAGCAAGCCGGCGAACATGAGCTTCGTGCTCCAAAGCAAACGCATCCCGGCAAACGCGGGCAAAATCCGCTGGCCAATCGACAGGACCATTATGGAGATGAATCCCACCGTGAGAGCATGGCGCGATGCGCCCCAGATTCCACCGGAAGTGTCCCAAACCCTGGCGGCGACTCCGAGTACTGCTGCGACGAGCAGCCAGCCATAGGCCAAGCGCACAAACCACGGAAAACTTGAATGCACTCCCTTTGTTTTTGCTGGATTCTCACTCGGTTCAAAAACGCGGATGGCCAGGATCGCGAGTGCCGTGCTGGCGACAAAAAACCACGTGGCGAAAGAGAGCTGCCCGGCGATTGCCAACACAATTCCGATCCAGTTGATTGCCAGCGCGCTGAGCAAGATGCCATGACGCAGTGGTTTCAATCCCAAAAATGTCCGCAGCCACTTCGCGCTGAATCCCCACACAAAAGGCACTAGGAATCCCCACCCCATCAGCGCCAAGTAGCGTTGGTCGAACAGGTGCGGAAACGCGGGAGTATCACTGCGGAGGGCAACATAGATGCTTCCAGCGAGGTTCGCCCCCAACGCCGCGAGAAATCCTAGCGTTGCGCTGAGCACGACGAATATCCAAGGTTCGAGCCGCGAACTCCCCGCCGCATTAGGTCTACCGGAGTTTTGCGGGCGGTGTTGAGAAATTACGCCAAAGAAAATCAGGAAGGCGGCTAACTCCAAGATTCCCGAGACCGGCAGCAGCACGCGCCAGTTCCACAGGTACACCGTCGCGCCCCATCGCACGGCCACACCGATGGTCCAAAGAGCCCAGCAAACCCAGGCCGCGCGAATCGCCTGCGTGGCTGCGCCACGCAATTTCGGGATGGAGTAAGAGCCGATGCCGAGGAGGAAGCTCCCGATCCAGCCGAAGACTTGCGCGTGGCCGTGCGCCTGCAACCAGGCCGGAGAAATGAGCCCCACGCTTTCTCGCCCGCTGATTTGCAAGAGGTTCCACACGCCCAACAGCGTCCCTGGAAAAAGCATGAACAGCAGGCCCGTTGCGATGTACGCCATCAGCAAGCGGGAAAGCGCTAGTTCGCGGGCACGTGCCGTTGCAAAGATCTCTTCAGCGGAATTTTTTGAGGCGGGAACCTTAACTTCTTCTCCGGCAGTCCCGCGTGTTTGCGTGAGTGTTTCCATGGCTAGCCCTCGACTCAGAGGATTTTGGCTTCAATCGCGACGGCTCGCGGGAAGAGAATGTTGTTCTCCAGATGTACATGCGTATGCATGTCGGCTTCAAATTCTGCAAGCGACCGGTAGACTTCGCGGTAGCTCTCGCAAGCCTCCGCCGGCGCCTGGTAGCCCGAGCTGAGTTTGCGCATGGCCTTCAGCGCGTCGCCCGCCGAATCGTGTTCCTGCATCATCATGTGCACAGGATTGCGCACGGTTTGGAAGAACGGCCGCTCGAACGGCTCTTTTCCCTCGTGTGTGCGCTCCAGCCGTTCAATATAAGGAAAAAGGATTTGCTCTTCTTTTTGCATGTGGGAGTACATTTCCTGGCCGAGGCGGAAGAATTCTTCTTCGATTTTTGGCAGTTCAGGATGATTCGGACCGTGCTTTCCTTTTACTTTTGCCAGCAGCGCGCTGACACGAGGAATCGTTTCGCGAACGTACCCGTGGTGCTTTTGCACGATGTGGTGAGTCAATTCACCGAGACGCGCTGAGGCCCAGTTCGCTTCCTCTGGTCCTGCCTGCCGGCTGTTCTCTTCGAGGCGCTTCAGGATTTCCTCGGCAGATACGCCCGAATGCATGCACGCCTCATGCAGCGACTTTTCACCGCCACAACAATAGTCGACTCCCGCGTCTTCCAGAACGTTCTTTGCGCGTGGATTCGCCACCGCGATCTCTCGTACTTTTGTCGCTCCGGTTATGTTCATAGCCCGCCTCCCAATGAGGCCAGTGTGGATGGAGGCAACCGGGGAGGCAGTGACTAAAGTCACTCGCGGGAGAAACGCTTTTTCGCCGTTGCTTTGCCTCTGGGGACAGCGGCAAGCCCTGAAAGCCTATGTGTCTAATCCTTATCCTGTAGAATGTTGGTGGCTCTGGTTAATAACGAAAATGAGAAAACGAGATTCCACAAAGCGAAATCTCGATCGTAGCTTTCGCATCGTCGCGCTTGGCGGCGGCACGGGACTATCCACGCTTTTGCGCGGCTTGAAGGAACACGTGGTGCGGCGACCCGATGAGCTGGCGACCGCTGAACGCCCCATCTCGGATCTGGCTGCGATCGTCACGGTCACCGACGACGGCGGCAGCTCCGGCCGCTTGCGGCGCGAGAACCGCATCCTGCCGCCCGGCGACATCCGCAACTGCATGGTGGCGCTTTCCAAAGACGAAGCGCTCATGGGGCGTTTGTTCCAATACCGTTTCCACGCAGGACACGGCCTGGTGGGCCACAATTTCGGCAATCTTTTTCTCGCTGCGCTCACGCACGTCACCGGCGATTTCATTGAAGCGATACGCGTGACGAGCCGAGTGCTGGCGATTCGCGGGCGCATCTTTCCGTCGACGCTTTCCAACGTGCACCTGGTGGCCACGCTCGAAAATGGCCGCGTGGTTCATGGTGAAACGCGCATCAGCGCAAGCCGCAATCCCATCAAGAGGCTGAGTCTGTTTCCGCCGGGCGTGTTTCCCCTCCCGGCGGCGATCGAGGCGATCAATGAAGCAGACTTGATTCTGCTTGGCCCCGGTTCGCTCTACACCAGCATCCTGCCGAACCTGCTGATCCCAGAGATTGCGCGCGCCATCGCCCGGTCCCAGGCGTCGCGGGTGTACATTGCGAACTTGATGACGCAGCCCGGCGAAACGACGAACTACACGCTGTCTGCTCACGTGCGCGCCATCGAGAAGCACCTGCCGCGCCGCATGATTGATTGCGTGGTGGCCAACCGGCAAGCCGTTCCGCCGAATGTGGCGCGGCGTTACCAGTCGGAAGGCGCCGCACCAGTAGAAGTTGATCTGCCAACGCTGGGGCGACTTGGCTACCGCGTGCTGCTCGATAACCTGCTAGAAGAACATGGGGTCGTCCGACACAACAC
>Ga0126378_10000321_pt1 | contig 36227 bp, 20 predicted proteins | sample PanSoiMetPlot_23_FD_92587 | JGI IMG/M metagenome (GOLD analysis project Ga0126378, IMG submission 92587) | Tropical forest soil microbial communities from Panama - MetaG Plot_23 | ecosystem: Environmental > Terrestrial > Soil > Tropical forest > Bulk soil | place: Panama | collected 2016-02-17
AGGCTTCTACTTCAAAGGCGACGCGGTTTGCCAGACCAGTCTCGATTCGGGAGAGACGCGCGGCATCGTAACCAAGCCTGAGCTTCGTTCCGGATCAGGACTTACGGTGAACGCCGATGAAACATTGCTCGGAGGAAGCTTCTTAGAGGGACCGACACCTCAAGCCTCGCCCCCATCGACCGCCACTCTACAGCCCCATGGCGACAACTATCCCGGCAAGGGAGAGATGATGGAACGCCGCCTGGCGGCGCGGCTGCCAATGGCGCTGTACACAATCTCCATCAAGACCGGCGAAGTGAAGACGTTCAACCACAGTACCGATTGGTTGAACCACGTCCAGTTCTCGCCAACCGATCCCAATCTGATCCTGTTCTGCCATGAAGGCCCGTGGCATAAGGTCGATCGCATCTGGACCATCCACACCGATGGTACCGGTCTGCGCAAGATTCACACCAGAACGATGGATATGGAGATTGCCGGTCACGAATTCTTCGGTGCCGATGGCAAAACAGTCTGGTACGACTTGCAAACACCCAAAGGGAAGGAATTCTGGCTAGCAGGAGTTGTGCTCGCGACCGGCGAGCCGATTCGTCACAGAGTGGAGCGTTCGGAGTGGTCGGTTCACTACAACGTCTCTCCTGATGACAAGCTCTTTGCCGGCGACGGCGGAGGACCGAACAGTGTCGCCGCTCCTGGCAACGGTCAATGGATTTACCTGTTTACTCCAGTGAACGGAGCACTCAAGGCGGAGAAACTCGTCGATCTCGCCAAGCACGATTATCGTCTCGAACCCAACGTGACCTTCACTCCCGATGGCAAGTGGATTGTCTTCCGCTCAAACATGTTTGGACCAACTCACGTCTTCGAAGTGGAAGTAGAGGCGGAGAAACCGTGACCCACTCTCGAGACGCCTTCGCACTCTCCGCCCTGAGCTCGCGTGAAGCGCACAAATAGATTGTCCTCAATATACAAATCGCAAGTGTGGATCAAACAGCTACTTTTGTTTGTTGTGTCAAAGCTAAGTACTGGAGGGAAATTGAAATCGGCCGGCACGTTTGTACACGTTTCCAACCTCGTAGCTGCAGTGCTGGTCTGTTGGGGCGTGCTTGCTGTTCCCGCGTGGTCGCAAGCGAAGTCCGACTCGACTTCGAACTCAGGCATTCCTGAAGTGGAACGAATGTTTCGGCAGCCCCCTGACGACTCACGCATTATGATGCGCTGGTGGTGGTTCGGTCCCGCGGTCGAAAAGCGAGAGCTGGAAAAGGAAATGCTTCTCATGAAGCAGGGAGGCATCGGCGGCTTTGAGGTTCAGCCGGTCTATCCGTTGGCGCTCGACGATCCGCAACATGGCTTTAAGAATCTTTCTTACCTGTCAGACGAGTTTCTTGACGCGCTTCGCTTTGGGTCGGAAAAGGCCAAAGAACTCGGGCTACGCATGGACCTTACGTTGGGCAGCGGCTGGCCATACGGCGGGCCGCAAGTCCCGATTACGGAAGCTGCTGGATCCCTGCGCATAGTGCGGGTCACAACAGCCAGGCAGTCTAGAACTGTTGCATTGCCCAATTTGGTCAGCGGTGAGGAACTGCTCGCTGTGTTCCTGGTCACACCAAAGGCGAGTCAAGCAGAGCCGAATTTCCAGCTACTAAATGATATTCATGACGGCATAGCATCCCTTCCCGAAGAAATCACTGAGCCTCGCGATGTTCTCTTCTTCATATCAAGTCGCTCGGGAATGCAAGTGAAGCGCGCTGCAGTCGGAGCCGAGGGATTTGTTCTCAATCACTACGACAAGGTCGCCGTTGAACATTATCTGCAGCATGTGGGCGACCGTTTGATGCAGGCGTTTTCCGTGAATGGTCCATATGCCATCTTCTGCGATAGCCTCGAAGCCTATGGGTCCGACTGGACAGTTGACTTTCTGGAGCAGTTTCAAAAGCGGAGAGGATATGACTTGCGACCGCACTTGCCGGAACTCGTCGAAGATCGAGGAACGTTGAGCCAAGGCATTCGGCGCGATTGGGGCAAGACTCTGACGGAATTGTTCGACGAAGGGTTTGCAGCGACGGTTCACGAATGGGCTCAGCGAAATCACACTAAGTTCCGTATGCAGGGCTACGGAATTCCTCCGGCGGAGCTATCAAGCGGCGCGCTTGCCGACCTTCCTGAAGGTGAAGGAGCGCAGTGGAAGTCGCTTTCCGCCACGCGTTGGGCTTCGTCGGCAAGTCATATCTACGGAGTTCCAGTTACGTCGTCGGAAACCTGGACCTGGCTTCACTCGCCAGTGTTTCGCGCAACGCCGCTGGACATGAAAGCCGAGGCCGACAGGCATTTTCTCGAAGGCATTAACCAGCTCATTGGGCATGGATGGCCGTACTCGCCCGAGAGCATCGAGTATCCGGGATGGCGCTTCTACGCCGCTGCAGTTTTCGATGACAAGAACCCGTGGTGGATGGTGATGCCAGATGTCGCCGCCTATCTGCAGCGTGTCAGTTTTGTACTTCGCCAGGGGCGGCCAGTGAACGACGTTGCCGTCTATCTCCCAAATGACGATGCGTGGGCTAGATTTCGTCCCGGTCATGCAAACTTATTTGAAGCGTTGCAAGCCCAAGTCGGGAATGAGGTAATTGCTGGCATCCTACACAGCGGCTTCAATTTCGACTTCTTTGACGAACAGGCGCTCCAGCGCACAGGTCGAACAGAGAATGGCACGCTATTGCTCGGTACCAATCGTTACCGAGTTGTGGTGCTGCCGAACGTCGAGACTATCTCGCCGGAAACCTATCGGGAATTCGAGAGCTTTGTGCTCTCTGGCGGAATACTAATTGCGACGCACAGGCTTCCTTCGATCCCTCCTGGCTTTATGGCAAACGGATCGGACAACGGTGAGATCAGAGTGATAACTCGGCGTCTCTTCCAGATCGAAAACGCTCCAGCCCGCTTTGTTCCCGACGAGGAGAAGATTAGCGATGTACTCTCTGCCGCATTAGATCCCGACGTATCCTTCACGCCGGCGGCGCCCGATGTAGGCTTTGTTCACCGTCATCTATCCGATGCTGAACTTTATTTCATTGCCAACACTTCCAACCAGCGGCAGACCGTTGACGCCACGTTTCGTGTAACTGGAATGGAATCCCAATGGTGGAATGCGATCAGCGGAGGCACCTCCGCTGTGTCCATAAAGCAGCGCAAGGGAGACCACACCACTGTTACGCTTGATCTTGAGCCATACGCTTCGCGACTGTTGGTCTTTTCCCGCAATCGGCGGGCAGCGGTGCCGGCCCCATCCAGGTCAACCGCCAACGATGTTATCGACATTAGCAACGACTGGCGGGTTATGTTCGAAAATGGCAGCACGAAAACCATGCACGAGCTGTACTCATGGACCGCGAACGCAGACACGCGTTTTTTCTCCGGACACGCGATGTACGAGAAGGTTGTGGCAATCCCTGAGCGCGTTCTTCACGCCAGCACCATTCAGCTCGACTTCGGCGAAGGCAAAGTAGTTCCTTCTCAATCCCTCAGAGCAGGAATGCAAGCCTGGTTCGAGGCACCAATTCGGGAAGCAGCCGTCGTTTATGTGAACGGCAAGCGCGCGGGTTCAATCTGGTGTCCTCCATATTCGCTAGATGTCACGTCCCTACTTCATGCGGGAGAGAATTCAATCCGCGTCGAGGTTGCGAATCTTGCCCTCAACCGCATGTCGGAACGCGTGCTCCCCGATTACCGTCTCCTGAATCTTCGCTATGGCACGCGCTTTGAACCTCAGGATATGGACAAGGTGCAGCCGATTCCTGCAGGCTTGTTTGGGCCCATCCGGCTCATAACAGTCGGCAGACACTGAGCTCTTGCTGCGGAATACATCGTTTAAGTTGCTCCCAGCTCCTATGCCAGAATTCGGCAAGCTTGGGATGGAAGATCGGGCTGTTAACTTCGAACGCACTGCTCTCCCACCCAGACTCTAGAACTTGAGAGATGCTAGGATCCTGCGCGCCGGTGATTCTCCCGAAGCTGCTTCCGGCGCCGGGATGTAGTTACAGCTAATCATTTACATCAATGCAGCGGTGCGGCCTGCATCTTCGCGATATTTGCGATTTGGTTGGGCTTTATTTGGAACCTCTGTTCGCGACCAGAGCTTAGCTGGAGGATGACAGTCTCGGAAACCTCAGCAATGCCGGTCGCTCGCTTGAGATTCCCGCTTTCGTCGGTAATTAAGCGAACCGTACTGTTTGTTCTGCACAACTCTCGGTTATTCATTGTGAGCTGAGCCATACCATCTGAATAACCAAGTCTCGCAGCGCTAGTGGGAGACAACCTCCATTGATAGTTAGCTCGCACGTTTGCCGGCATTGGACGCACATTCCACTCCAGCTCATGTCCTGCCATGCGTACTCCGGCAAGCCTCCATGTAAAGTCAAAGAAGACCAACGCCGCAGGCGAATAGTCGGCTTCCCCGGTTGTGAAATTCGCGTTCAACGGGTCCATTTGCTGCAAGAATGCATTTACTTTCAGTATTGCTTCCACCCACTTCTGCATAACGTGAGCTAAATCAGCGGGCTTTTCATAATGTTCCATCCATCTTGGGGCACGTAGCGCGGTCAGCGCCTGCGCCGCTCCTCCCCACGAGTTCGGAGGGATCGGACGTACAAATGTAGGATCGTCGAGGGCGATTGACGGAAAGGGAAAGGGAGCCCAGAACGCCGACGGATTGTGAATTTGGCGGCGATAGATGACGTCAAAGAGCTTCTGATCGACCACGTGTTCTCCCAGCACTCGAGTGATTACATCTCCGCGAATATGTACAAACCGATCCTTCGCGTCCACGTCATAGAACGCCGAGTCTTCCTCCGAATACAACTTCTTCAGAATTGCAGTTCGAATTGTTTCTGCATCGTTCAGCCAGCGGTCTTCGTCCTCCTGCTTTCCCAACGCACGAGCCATCGCAGCAAGGGCGATTCGTCCTCCATAGACAGTCGCGGAGAGATCGGGCGATAGTCGCGGCAGCGATGGAATCGATGGGCACTTGCGTGCATCGCCATCAGGACACCGGTTCGGAATTCCCGCCCATCTTGGGCTGTTGTCATGCCCGGTATCGTACGCGCAGAATCCCTCGCACAATCCTGTGTGTCTCGTGTCGCGATATTTGCGCAGCCATAGATCCCACTTGCCACAAGCGCTGTACGCCTTCTCAAGTAGTTCGCTATTCCCGCTTGTCTGAGCAGCTTCCCACGCCGTTGCGGCTATCGGGACCACCATCTGGATCTGAGCGAATCCGACCGCCGTTTTGCGGACCCAACACGGGATCTGCCCATCGTCGCGCTGCAAGGCAAAAAACACCAGGTGATTGTTGCGCGCCACATCGGCTCGAACTGGCGCATATACGAGCGCCTCGAGCGGAGCACACTCGAGCCAAGCTCCTTGATAGTTGGCGCCCTCGATCAACACTCGCTCGGCGTAATTTGCAACTCGCACGATGTTTGCTCGTAGGGTCTGGAGCGCATGTAAATACACGCTTTGGTATCGCCCATCTGTCGTTTCGAACGAAATAGAGGTGGAATCACCCTCTTCCCGGAGGGCGAAAGAGTTCGATACAAGCGGCCACAAACATCCACCGGCAAGTAATGATGCCGATTTGATGAAGTCGCGTCGCTGCATTCTCAATCCTTCAATTGGGTCTTGATTGCGAAGTTGGCCTCTCACTCTCTTGCGGTCGCCGATACTTCTCGTACGATAACCTCCCTAGCCTAAATCTTGCGGTTCACCGCAGGAGCGGCGTGCTGATTGATTTGGAACTCGATTACGAGATCGACGCGTTCACGAACAAATTCCTCCAACATTGGTCAAGGCCGTCGATGCCTCTTAGCGGTTGTCCAGGACCAGTAAATCCACCCCCGCCGCTGCCGCCGCCGTGCGAAGGCTGTCAGTTACCTCTTGCGAAAACGGCATCTCCGCCGACTCACTGCCGAATCCGAACCGAGCCTTCTTCGGCCGAGCCACAAAGCGATACAAACCATCTTCCGTGCGCGCAACGTGACCGCGATATACGAATGTCTTAAGAATCCGGTGATCGTGGTCTTGGATATATGGCTGCGCTGATAAATCGTCTCCAGGGATAGAGGCGCGCTCTTTTTGTAGCAGCTCAAGGATGTCGAGAGCTTTCGAGACTACTGGAATCAGGTAGAGTCCCTTAGGGCCGCTCCATTTTAACAATCAGGCCTCGTGGAGTGTAGCTGGGGAACATAGAGCACTGGATTACAAATCAGACGGAAGGGCGAATTATTCCCGTTATAAACTGTGCGGTTTCAATAGGGAGTATTGAGTGACTATTGGCATTAGCTTCCGGCCGAGCCGCTCGCGTAGGAATTACACTGTGCCAGCGTTGAGCCTGTCTCGGTTTATCCTTTTGGCATCGTTGGCTGCAGTCTCTACACTGGCGCAGCAACCATCAACAATTCGCGTTGATGCCTCAAAGTCGATTGGCCCGTTTCCGCCAATCTATGCGTATTTTGGATACGATGAGGCAAATTACACCTACACAACAAACGGTACAAAGCTTGTCGGCGAACTGGCCGCACTGAGCCACGTACCCGTCTACATTCGTACACACTTTTTGTTAGTGACAGGCGACGGGACCCCTGGTCTCAAATGGGGATCAACAAACGCGTACAGCGAGGACGCGGCGTCGCAGCCCGTTTACGACTGGCACCTCGTCGATCACATTTTTGATACCTACCTACATGCCGGAGCCAAACCATTCGTCGAGATCGGCTTTATGCCGCAGGCACTATCCTCGAAACCCGAACCCTATCACCCTACATGGATTCCTGGTGCAGCCAACAAGGACTACGCGATTGGTTGGTCGTATCCGCCGAATGATTACAGGAAGTGGGGAGAACTGGTTTACCAATGGGTGCACCACTGCGTCGAAAAATATGGGCAAAGGCAGGTCGAGTCATGGTACTGGGAAGTATGGAACGAACCTGACATCTTCTATTGGCACGGGACACCGGAAGAGTACGACAAACTCTACGACTACACGGCAGCGGCGGTGAAACGCGCTCTTCCTTCTGCCAGGGTCGGTGGTCCTGCAGTTACGGGACCATCGAGTCAAAAAGCCGCTGCATTTCTACAGCAATTTCTGGAGCACTGCGATCGCGGTACGAACTTCGCAAACGGACGGAATGGCGCCCCGCTGGACTTCATCACCTACCACGCCAAGGGAACACCTTCTGTTATTGACGGACACGTGCGCATGGGAATTGCGAAACACGCTCAGGACATCGATCAGGGATTTCAAATTGTCCATTCCTTCGCCAAGTTTCGTTCTGTTCCCATCGTGCTGAGCGAGTCGGATCCAGAAGGTTGTGCGGCATGCTCGGCCCGTGTTTATCCACAAAACGCGTACCGCAATGGGACCCTCTACCCGGCGTATACCGCTGCGCTGTTAAAGGCCATCTTCGAACTTGCCGATCGCGAGCAGACCAACATCGCAGGAATGCTGACATGGGCTTTCGAATTTGAGGGCCAACCCTATTTCGACGGTTTACGTACTCTGGCAACGAATGGCGTCGACAAGCCAATCCTGAATCTCTTTCGCATGGTGGGACTAATGCGTGGCGATCGGGTCAACGTGCAGGCCGATCGCCGCGTGCCCTTGCTTACTATGCTCGCCCGCGGAGTTCGCGATGAGTCGGATGTAGATGCTCTCGCAGTTGCAGGCGAACATGAAGTCTCAGTCCTGGCGTGGAATTATCACGATGACGACGTAAATGCGCCCGTGGCGAATGCGCGAATCGAAGTCACAGGTTTTCCGAGCAGTGTCGAGCGTGTCTTAGTGCGTCGCTATAGGATTGATGAGCGCCACAGCAATTCATGGACTGCATGGAAAGAGATGGGATCTCCGCAACAGCCTTCGCCGGAGCAACATGCGACAATCGAAGCCGCGGGCGAACTTCAGGAGTTCAACTCGCCGGAATGGATAACAGTGCAGGGCCGAGCAGCAAGTTTCAATATCGAGCTGCCGCGACAATCTGTTTCGCTGTTGCAACTAAGCTGGTAGATTTCCTAGAGCTTTTGCAGCACACCGAAAGGTGGATTCCTTTCCGGTTCAGATAAGGCTGCCTTGTTAGTTTAATCAGCAGTCACTGCGGGCGGGTCCCACGCGATCCGTTAGAAGTCTTGGCTGTGCTCTACTGCTGATCGAGTTGAATAACCTGGATCGAATACGCGGGCGCAGTGTAATGCACCTCACTGCCCAAGTTACGGAGGGAACTCTCGACCGGCACAATGTTCTTTGGCTGTTCGAGTGAATTTGTAGCCTCGGTGCTGCTTGCCTTAAACATCACCAATCTGCCCGCGCTAGCCAAGGTCGCGCCCGTGAACTTCAGATCGATCGCTTGCGGAGTGGACGCCGCATTGACCAGTTTCAGATAAATGCGGTTCCGCGCGGTATCCTTCGTGACGGAGTAGAACAACTTCGGCCCGCCATTCTCAACCTGCGAGACGAGCGTGGTATCTCCAGCGTACGTGGCAAACATCACTTGCGCGTAGTAACTCGGAGATCCGTAGCTGTGGATTGCATCGTACCCAATCAGATTTGTCTCCCACTGCATGCCGCCTGGATTCACGTTGACGAACAGTGGCGCGTATGAGGCCATGACGATGATGTCGCTGTTGCGTTCCATTCCGGTCATCCATGCAGCATCGCCCAGCGCTGCGCCAAAGTTTGGGGTCGGCGTGCCTTCTCGAGTCGCCCACTCGCCGACAAAAATCTTTGGGCCACGCCGATCGGTTTTGTCATAGTGCGTCGTGTCGCTGAAGAAATCGGTCGCCCGTCGGTAATAGTGGTCGTCTATCACGTCCGGACGAATACTTTTCACTGGTGTCGTCGCAATGATCTGAAGATCCGGATATTTGGCCTTAATCGCTTTGTAGAACTGCTCGTACCTGCCATCGTAGCTGCCAGAGCGATCAAACTGATCCTCATTTCCTATTTCGACATAATTCAGTTTGAATGGCTGCGGATGGCCGTTTTTCGCGCGCTCAGTTCCCCATTTCGTCTCAGGTCTGCCTATTACGTACTCGATTTCGTCAAGTGCATCCTGAACATAAGGTTCGAGGTCTGGTCCAGGATTTACATGTTCCTGCTGCAAAGAATATCCGGCATAGACGGCGAGTACCGGCTCCATGTTGAGATCCTCACACCATTCGAGGAATTCCAGCAGTCCCATTCCATCTGAGGAGTGGTATCGCCACGGACTCGGATGCGTGGAGCGGTCTACCAAAGGGCCGATGGTCTTCTTCCAGTCAAAACGCTCGGCAATGTGCTCTCCCTCGAGATAGTTTCCGCCGGGGAACCGCAAAAATGCCGGATGCATTGCCGCCAGCTTCTCCATCAAGTCGATGCGATTGCCGTTAGCGCGATTGTGGTAGGTAGGCGGAAATAACGAAACAAGGTTGAGCCACAATGTTCCCGCGTGGGCCACGGATAGAACCAGGTGGTTGGCGGATGAAGCCTGAATCGCTCCGGTTCTTAAGGAGAACTCGTGTTGCTTCCAGGCAGTTGTTATTCCCGAAGCCGAAGCAGTAGCAAGTACCTTTCCGTTAGTATTACTGACGAGCTTCACGGTTACGGTGTTCAGAGCGTCGGAGTCGGATTTCGCGTAAAACGAACCCTTGTAAGTCGTGTCCGGATGTAGCGCCATACCCCAGTAGCCTTGATTAAGAACGCCAGCCTGATTTTGGGTGTCAGCCTGGCTGACATCGAGTCGCAAGCTAGAGTTCAAGGCTTTACTGGGACCGGTCTGACGGTCCACTTGCATCTTCGCCCGAGCATTTCCCTCTTCGACCAGATACCAGTACAGCACGCCCGACCAATTCGCCCGGAAAGTTCGATTGCGGACCATTTCGGCATAGAGACCGCCGTCGTAGGAGTAATTAATCTCCTCCGTCATCAGACCGTACAACGTTGGGCTGACTTTGGAACCCGGTTTATCGATCTGGATTGTCAGAACCGCAGGCTGCGTCTGAGCCACAGCAGATACAGCAAGGGCCAGAATGGTGCACATCAAGCTAAGCGTTTTCCCGCTCATGGAATTGGGTGTTCTCCTCGAAATCGATACAAGTTAACAGGAATAGAGGAAACGTGTGCCCGCGCCTTTTCAGATGGTCAGGCAGTGCTGAGATCCGGCGTTCACTTAAAAAAGAATTAGAGTCGCGATGAAATCTGAGCCCCAGGCGCTGTTCCCGAGATACCAGTGCGGAAGATCAATGACGCGTGTTCTAACAAGCGGATCAAATCAGATTCCCGCAGTCCTGCCCTGACGTACCAACCGTCCAGCCAAATTCACTGTTAATTTGCTGATCAGATGGCTAACAGCGAATTAACAGCGAATGTATCAGCGAAAAAAACAGCGAAATTTCATCTGTTGCGTGAAACCCGCATAAACACTGGGGGAAGCTTGAGCGGCAGGGAATTAAGAGGGAATCATCAAGGAATTGCGAACTGGATGATCCTGCGACTGTCATCCTCATCCTGCCGATCTGCACCGGGCCACCCTCCTCTTCATGGCGGTACCGCGACTCGCGGCCTGCGGTCAAGAGTTGTACCGTCACTCGCTGTGGAAATTCAGACTCACTAGCGGTAGCGTCATCCTACTCGTCTGGCTTGTTCTGGTATTTGGATGGGACTCTCTAACTGTGGCGCGGCATCCACACTTTGAAGTGCCAAGTAAAAACCAAGACAAACGAAAGATGGCGTCGCCCCTCGCGATGGAGGAATCACCGGCCGGCTTGCACCGCTGCAAAAATAGACAGTTACCTTCCGAGGTTCTCTGCCCAACGCTGGTCCTTTGGACAGGGATACCTGATGCGTTCCTCAAGGCTGCTCGTAACCATTCTGGGGTTAATCTTTACCGTCTGTCAGGCTCAACAGCCGATATCTGCGAATCCCGCTCCGCAAGCAGGTCCACCACAGAAGCCTCGTGAAGAGCAGATCAACGTGAACTGGCTCTACGGTTCCTACATTCCCAAAGAGGTTCCACGTGAGGTTCTCACTGGACGCGAGCGATTCCAACTCTACGTTCGCCAAACCTACACGACACCCGGTATCTACGCCAAGACGACCCTCTTTACGCTGTACGATCAGATCGCTGACAGCAATCCGGAATGGGGCGATGGCTTCGGAGGGTTTGCCAAACGATTTGGCAACCAGCACGCACAGTTTGTGATTCAGCACTCGGTTTCATCTTTGGGGAATGCGCTGCTTGGCTGGGAGCCGCGCTACGACCGTTGTCGCTGTGATCGATTCTGGCGGCGAACGCGTTATGCGGTCTTGAGAAACTTCGTTACCTACGACAGAACCGAAACGGCGCTGCGGCCGCAGATCATGCCATACCTGGGTGCCTTCGGAGCGTCTGCCCTGGCCACAACCTGGCAGCCGGGAAACCCGGTGTGGCAGGTACGAGGCTATCAGGGAGCAATTACGCAGATCTTCGTCGGAACAGGCGTCAACCTGCTCGGCGAGTTTGCTCCCGAGATTCGGCACATCCTTCACCGGGAGAAAGCCGATTCGAGCAAGTCTGCTGCTGGAAGTGCTCCGTGAGAAGTGCGTCCCGGCCTCGCAGAACGTAAGCGAAAAACATTCGCAGCGAATAGCGCCGAAGACAGTATCGATAGGGCGCCCTTCGAACACCCCAAAAGGCGCGGCACCACACCTTAACTGACCCAGCAAAACTAAGGCCAAACGCAGGTGCGCCAGCCGTTCAAATAGCTGGTGCTCGAAGTATGCGGTGGAATATGCAATTTTCGTTCGCGCCCATCGTCTTTGGAGCGTACGGTGTCTAACTGGCGGAGGTGCGTCTTGCTTTGGCTGGACGATCTGGTTCGCGATCTGAAGTATGGATTCCGAATGGTCCGGAATGCGAAGCTGATCTCGATTGCCGTTGTCCTGACGCTGGCCATCGGGATCGGTATCAACACCGGAGTGTTCACGCTCATCAACGGGCTCCTACTTCGGCCGCGCACCGATTCCGATCCGGCGACCTTCACCCGGCTGTACGCCCAGTATTGGTTGCGAGGAAAGCCGCGGGAAGCGGGCGGCCAATTCTCTCTGGCTGCATACCGCGCTATCCAGAGCGAATCGCAAGTGCTGCAGGATCTCGCTGCATGGCGCACGGACCATGTCTTGATTGGGGAAGATCCGGCCAGTACTCAGGCGCTTGAAGTTTCCTGCAACTTCTTCTCGGTTTACGGCTTGATTCGGCCGAGTCTAGGCCGCTTGTTCCGCCCTGACGAATGCGCACCGGCCTCAGAGGAACACGTCGTCGTACTGGCCGAAGAGGCGTGGCGCGATCGCTTTGCCGGCGATCCGCACATTCTTGGAAAAGTGATCCTGCTGAATCGGCTGCCCTTCACGGTAATCGGCGTCACCCCGATAGATTTTGCCGGCAGACTCCGAAGTCCTGGACTATGGGTGCCTTACACGGTGCAGCATCGGCTCACCGGGAATGAGGATATCTTTCGTGCCGACCGAACACCCGCGCTGTGGCTGGAAGGCAGGATGCGTCCAGGACACACACGAAGACAACTTGCGGCGGAAGCGAACGTAATCGCCGGGCGAGTGGCGGCGTCTGACCCCGATTTGAAACAGCGAGTCCTGGCCACCAACGGAGCGATGATCGAGGACCCAGCCATCCGCGGAAAGTCCTTCTGGATCGTGTTGCTGGTATTCACTGGAGCCGCGCTGTTGCTGCTCGTAAGCTGCGGCAGCGGGGCGGTTTTGTTGCTTTCCCGCGCTGTAGCCCGACGGCAGGAGATTGCCCTGCGCATTTCGCTGGGCGCCGCGCGACGGCGTGTGTTGCGGCAGCTTCTCTCCGAAAACCTGCTGCTGGCTTCTTTAGCTGCGGTGCTGGGCATCTATCTTGCCCTGCAAATCCCCAGAATTTTTCAGAAGCTCCTTCCTCAGATGCCGCACTACCAGTTCACACTCGACTGGCATATCTTCGGCTATCTCGCCGCAATCACGTTAGCAGCTTCAGTTTTCGCGGGGATTGCGCCCGCCGCCGAATGCCTGAGGCAGGACGTGTGGACTTCGCTCAAGGGACAGGAACTTGCTGTAGCCGCAGTACGTGTGCGTTGGAAGCTTGAGGATCTGTTGGTAATAGCGCAAGTTGGTTTCAGCATTGTGCTGATGGTCGTATCCGTGATGTTTTCGCGGGCTGTGCTCACGATCTTCCACGCGGAGCCCGGTTTTGAAACGCGGCAGGTGCTCGCGGTTCCATTAGAATTTGCGGCGGAACACTACGGCGTAGCTGAAGTGGCGGCCTTCTACCGAACCTTTCACGAACGTCTGGAAGGCACGCCCTTGGTCGATGCCGTTGCCACTACCAGCACATCGCCTCTGTCAGGCGATCTCGTGGCAGCAGGTCTTGGCACTGAGTTTCGTCTCCCCACCGAGGCGTCAGGGGAAGCACACACTGCGACGGTGAGAACCGTCTCGCAGAATTACTTCAGTGCGCTCGATATTCGGCTTGTCCATGGCGACTTCTTTCGCGACACTCCGGCAGACGAGAGTACGGTCATAGTCTCGCAAACGTTCGCAGCCGCGTTTTGGCCCGGGAAAGATCCGATTGGCAAAGAGGTCATAGGGCCTGACGGAAAGCGTTTGCGCGTACTCGGCGTTGTCGGCGATACCTACAGCGGGTACACTCGCGAACCAGATGGACCGACACTTTATATGCTTCGCACGACTCCCGTGCGTGGCGATTTGGTTCTCATTCGCTTCCACGGCGACGCGGGTTCTATCGCGGCAGCAGTGAAGCATCTTGTACGCGATCTCGATCCGCAGATGCTGGTGGTTTCCAGCACGCTGCGCGCGCAAATGGACGTCACCGCTGAGCAAGGATGGTTGCTCGGCAAGATGCTCTTGTTTGTAGCCTGCGTAGCGGCTTTTCTGGCGTTGCTCGGAATCTATGGAGCTGTCGGATACTCGGTGACCAGAAGGACGCGCGAGTTCGGAATTCGCTCGGCGCTCGGCGCTACTCCAGGCACCCTCATGAGACTGGTTTTTGCTTCCGGGGTGCGGCCGGTAATTGCAGGAAGCGTGGTGGGCGTAATGCTCGCATTTGCTTTCTCATTTGGCGTTGCAAGCACTCTTCGTCGTGCGCCTATTCCGTTGAGTCCGGAAAGCCCGGTGTCGTATGGGCTCGTGTGTACTTCGCTGATCTTGTCGGCGCTATTAGCAATGATAGGACACGCTCGCCGCGCCGCTGGAATTCAACCACTCGTCGCATTGCGCGAAGAATAGTACCTGGTTCCTTCCGGGCGCTGCCTTTGTTTTGTTCTTACTTTCCCTTGCTGAACCCACAAAACGGGTGCCCCTCGATTAGGATGAAGGGCACCCACATCTTTAGGGTCGTCAGCGAAAACGAAGATGAGATGTACGTACACGACTCCGATGGCCGACCGCTGATCGGCAGCGGCCTATTCCATCTCCTTACTGAATCCGGCCCGTTCCCTAGACCACGCCGTCGCCGGCACAATTGATTTGCATCACCAAAAGCCCCGAATGGCCCTCGGCGATGACAAATACGTACGTCCGGCCCATGAGCGAAAGTCCGGAGAGACGGCAGTAGGCTCTTTACGAACCAATCGGAGCTGCCCAGGTCCCGAGGAGTTTCATAGAAAGGTAATGCGAGAAAGTCCCGCGAGTGGTTTGGACGTTTCTAGATATTGCAGTCGCATCGTGACCTGAAGCTAGGATCCGATCGAAAGCTTGAAGGATGCCCTTGTTGCCTTCGTTGATTGCCCACGTCTAAGACGAGTCCGCGTCTCGCTATACTTCGCAAGATGAATCGCCGCGCTGCGCTCAAAGTGATTGGCTCCGCTACGGCGGCAGCATTGCTCGAAGGATGCGCGCGCCGTGCCGCGCATGTCGTGGGGGTGAGCCCGACTCCCGATCTGACCAGGCTGTCGCGAGTCGATGTGCGCCCCGAGCTTGAGATTCGCACCGTGGTCGGTCTGCGTCCATTTCGTCCTTCTGGATTTGTTGTACGGGGTGAAAAGCTCGGAGACAAGCTCATCGTCCACAATTACGGACACGGTGGCGGAGGAGTCACTCTCTCCTGGGGCACGGGCGAGTTAGCCGCGCGCATTGTGCGCGACGCGCACCTGCAGGCGGCGACTCAGCGCGTTGCCGTGCTCGGATCAGGCGCCGTAGGACTCGCGACCGCCCGCCTGCTGCAGGAACGCGGATACGGAGTCACGATCTATGCCAAGGACTTGCCGCCGAATACCACGTCCAACATCGCCGGCGCGCAGTGGTATCCATATCTTGTCTCCGACTCCGACCGCAGAACTCCCGAGTTCGTACAGCAACTCGTGGAAGCGGCACGCGTCGCACACCGCCGCTTTCAGCTGATGGTAGGTGACCGTTACGGCGTCCGCTGGATGCCCAATTACTACGCCCAGTCTGAACCCTTCGACCTGAATGGCCGGTTCGGCGCAGGCAATCCACTGCGGGAGTTCCTCGTCGACGTTATTGCTATCGAAGGGGCCGCCAATCCGTTTCCTTTACCCTATGTCGAGCGCGCGCAACAGATGATGATCGAGCCGTCGGTGTATCTGCCGGCCCTCATGAACGACTTTTTCATCGCCGGGGGCAAGATCGTGGTGCAGGAGCTTCATTCCACTGCCGAGATCGCCGCGTTTCCCGAATCGGTAATCATGAACTGTACCGGACTCGGCGCCAGGAATCTCTTTAACGACCAGGAGCTAACGCCGGTCAAAGGACAACTGACCGTGCTCCTGCCCCAACCTCAGGTGAACTATGCCGTCCTCTTCGGCGACGACTACATGTTTCCCCGCCGCGATGGAATCCTTCTGGGTGGAACTCACGAACGTGGCGCCTGGACACTCGACCCCAACCTCGAAGCCAAGCAGCGCGTCATCAGCGAACATCAAAAGTTCTTTTCGGGAATGAAGGTTTAACCCTTTACGGGCGGCTACCTCGACCGCGCGTTGCCGATGTCGGGTGCCGGCTGTCCAACTCGTGTAGATCTTCGGCCCGACGAACTCTCTGACTTAGCTGAACCGCAACCTTACGCTCATACCCGCCGAAATGACGTACTTCTAGCTGTGGACTGGAAATCAGCAGCCGACAGTACAATGCACTTCGGAACCTGCTTGCCGGGGCTTCGGTAATCCACACTGTAAATCACTGTTGTTCAAAAATGGAATGCCCGCAATTAGTATTGATCTGTTGTGACTCTAAGACGACCTCAGCTGTTCGTCATTGCTCTGTTTGCGGCGCTTATAGCATGCAGCGGAGGAACTGGCTCTTCCTCCTCTTCCTCAGGTGGAGGAACGTCATCCCCTACTCTGATGTCGATTTCGTTAAGCCCTAGTGCTTCGTCAATCCAAACCGGCACTACACAACAATTCACTGCGACTGGGTCATTCAGCGACAACACGACACAGAACTTGACGAGCACAGCAACCTGGTCATCCTCGAGCGCGGCAGTTGCGACGATTACCTCCGGCGGGCTTGCCACGGCCGTGGCAGCCGGAACAACTACTATCAAGGCGGTGTCGGGCGCAGTCAGCGGCACAACCACTCTCACCGTTACGGCTACGGCGCCTCCCCCACAACCGGCGAACGATGTGTTGACCTATCACAACGACAATGCCCGAACGGGACAAAACCTAAAAGAAACGCTTCTCACCCCCGCGAACGTAAACGCAACGAATTTTGGAAAATTGTTTGTGATCTCCGTCGATGGTAAGGTCGACGCGCAACCACTGTACGTGTCCAACCTGTCGATCTCCGGTGGCATACACAACGTGTTGGTCGTAGCCACTGAGCATGACAGCGTGTACGCGTTCGACGCGGACACCGGTGCAAAGCTCTGGCAAGTTTCCATGCTCAAAAGTGGTGAGACAACCTCGGAGGCCCGGTTTGGATGCAACCAGGTCTCTCCGGAAATCGGAGTCACCGCAACGCCTGTGATCGATCGCAATGCTGGTCCGAACGGCACAATCTACGCAGTAGCAATGAGTAAGGATGCCTCCGGATCGTACTTTCAGCGCCTCCATGCTCTGAACCTCACCACGGGAGCCGAGCAATTCTCTGGGCCTCAGGACGTGCATGCAACCTTTCCCGGAACGGGAGCAAATAGCAGCGGAGGTTCCGTGATCTTCGATCCTGGAGCGTACAAGGAGCGTCCGGGACTGTTGCTGCTCAACGGCGTGGTGTACACGAGTTGGTCTTCTCATTGCGATGTTAATCCGTACACCGGTTGGGTCATCGCCTACGACCAGAGCACGCTGGCACAAGTAAGTGTGTTGAACATCGTACCGAATGGCAGCGAGGCTTCATTCTGGAACAGCGGTGCGGGACTTGCGGTCGATTCGGCCGGCAATATCTATCAGCTCGCGGCCAACGGCACTTTTGACTCAACGCTGAACGCCAATGGATTTCCCGCGCAAGGGGATTTCGGGAATGCGTTTCTCAAGCTATCGATGACGAATAATAAGTTAGCGGTTACCGATTATTTCGCGCTGTTCAACACAGCCAGCGAATCGAATTCTGACACCGATCTTGGATCAGGTGGCGCCATGGTGCTTCCCGACCTCACCGATGCTACAGGCACGGTTCGGCACCTCGCGGTCGGAGCAGGCAAGGATGGCAACATCTACGTCGTCGATCGCGACAACATGGGCAAGTTCAATTCCAACGCGAACAACATCTATCAGCAACTGACCGGAGCAATCGGCGCTGAATTTGGAGCTCCCGCTTTCTTCAACGCCACTATCTTCTACGGCGGGGTTAGTGACAAGCTGAAGTCGTTCTCCGTGACCAACGCAAAGTTGAGCTCGAATCCCGCATCGCAGAGTAGCAATACCTTCCCCTATCCAGGAACAACTCCATCGATCTCCGCAAACGGGAATACCAACGGCATCGTGTGGGCCGCCGAGAATGGCAGTACAGCCGTTCTGCATGCATACGATGCCAATAATCTCGCCAACGAACTCTACAATAGCAACCAAGCCGCAAACGGGCGCGACCACTTCGGTACAGGAAACAAATTTATCGTGCCCACGGTCGCGAACGGCAAAGTCTATGTGGGAACAACCAATGGGATTGGAGTATTTGGCCTGCTCCATTGATTCTCGATCCGCCTGATCCCTACCGAAGCTCTGAGCAGCCCGTCCTGCGTCGAAGATGCCACGGGTTGTAGTCTTGTTCGAACCGTCATAATTTCATTCCCGGCAGCTCGTGAAGAAAATCATCCATGTCGACATGGACGCGTTCTATGCGTCGATCGAACAGCGCGATAACTCGCAACTGCGAGGGAAGCCGGTAATCGTTGCCTGGAAAGCGAAGCGCTCAGTGGTGTGCGCCGCCTCGTACGAGGCCAGGACTTTCGGAGTACGCTCCGCCATGCCGGCAGTTCGCGCACAGCGGCTGTGTCCGCAGGCGATCTTCATTCCGCCCGACTTCATTCGCTATCGTGCAGTTTCGCGCGATGTGCATGCCATTTTGGGACGGCACACCGACCGCATCGAACCTTTGTCTCTCGACGAAGCCTATCTGGACGTCACCGAGAACAAGCTTGGCCTGCCGACCGCTACGCTTGTGGCTCGCACGATTCGCGAGCAGATTCGCAACGAGCTGAATCTCACCGCGTCCGCAGGAGTAGCGCCCAACAAGTTTCTCGCCAAGCTGGCTTCCGATTGGCGCAAGCCCGACGGACTCTTTGTGATTCAGCCGGAAGAGGTGGACACATTTCTCCTGCCCCTGCCGGTTGAGCGGCTTCCCGGCGTGGGCAAAGTCACAGGCGAAAAACTAAAGAACCTGGGAGTCCAGAGGGTCACAGATCTGCGAAATCTGAAGCTGTCTGAGCTGGAAGCTCAGTTTGGACGTTATGGCCTTCGCCTCCACGAGCTTGCTCGTGGAATCGACAACAATCCAGTAGTTCCCGATCGCCCAACACAATCAATCTCTGTCGAGGACACATTTGAAGAAGATGTTCCCCTCACAGGAACTGAGCTGGTCATTCGTCGGCTCGCTGAGAAACTGTGGTCGGCTTCCCAGAACGAACCACGCATAGCCCGCACCGTTGTCCTGAAACTAAAGACAAGCGAATTCAAGATTCTCACCCGCAGTCATACACCCACTTCGCCTCCATCTTCATGCGAAGAGCTAATCAGCATCGCCCTCCAACTGCGAGAGCGCGTGCAGCTCACTCCTGCACAACGCTACCGATTGGTGGGCGTGGGGTTAAGCAACTTCCGCGAGCCCGAGGACACGCTGGAACAGCCGGGGCTATTCGAGTGAGCATAGGGATGCGCTCTAGCTCCTACTCCGTTCTCAATGCACTCATCGGTGAAATAGAAGCCGCGCGCCCTGCCGGAATGATGGCGGCGAAGAACGCGCATACGGCCAGGGAGATCGCGGCGCCTGAGAGCGCCACAGGATCCCAGATTGAGACTCCGTATAACTGCGTGGCAATTAAGCGGCCGGCGCCCACCGCCAGAGGTGTGCCGAGCAGTAGTCCAAGCAGGACACGGTTGAAGGCACCGCGCAGCACGAGTTGGACGACGTTCGTTCGATTGGCGCCGAGGGCCATGCGGACTCCGATCTCGTTGGTGCGTTGCGCGACTGTGTAAGCAGTGACTCCATATAGGCCGACCGCAGCGAGCACCAGGGCTACAATCCCGAACAATCCTGCAAGACCGGCGACGGCGCGCTCCTGTTCGAACGACATGTCCACCTGCTGCTGAAGGGTTCTCACGCTTATGAGTGTCAAATTGGGATCGATGTCGGCGAGAAGTCGTGTCAGTTGCGGCTCCAGAGCGCCGGGTGCGGCGTCGGTGACGAGCATGGCGGCACTAACGCCGTGCGATGCTCTTTCGAACTTCTGCATAAGTGGGTCGGAATAATGAACGTACTGCGCCAGCGGCACGTAGAACATCGGGCGCGCCGGTTTGTGCAGTGCAAATCCCGCAAACTTCGCGTCGTGTACGATTCCCACGATGCGATACGTGGAGGCATTCTGTGGCAGGTCCATGCCGAAGTGGTGATCGAGGGGTTCTTCGCCGCTCTTGAAGAAGCGCTTCACAAAGGCTTCGTTGACGATGGCAACGTTCTCGGAGGTTTCGTTGTCAGCTTCGGTGAAGCTACGGCCGCGTACCAATCGTACGCCGAGGCTCTGGAGATAATTCGCGCTAACGCGGTCCCAGGATGCTCCGGCGTTCTCGTTGAATTTCGGGGCTTCGTGGCCTTCGACCATGATGAGTTCTCCCCAGTTGTTGGTAAGCGGGTTATAGAGCGCGAGCCCTCCACCCTGGACTCCCGGAATACCCATCAAGCGTTGCTCCATCTGACGGTAAAGTGCCGCCAGTTTCTCGGGAGTGTAGTTGGATGGCGATGCCTCCAAGGACACGAGCACGCGTCCGGGCACTTGATATCCGAAGTCCTGGTGTTCAAGCCTGTTGAGGCTTCGCGCCAGCATGGTGGCGCCGGCCACGAGCACGACCGAGAGCGTAGCCTGCAGGATCAGCAACGCTTTGCGCGCGAACGACGAATGGTCGCCTGTACTGCGGGCCGATCCGCGCAGCGCGTCGGCCGGGTCGGTGCGCGTGGCAAACCACGCCGGAGCCGCGCCGAAGATGATTCCCGTCAACAACGCCATGAGAAAGGCGAAGCCCAAAACGATAGGAGATGGGGCTGCACTGATTGGTAGAAAATGTGCGCGGTGAAAAGCCAGGGACAGCAGAAGCCGCGCTGCGCCGAAGGAGACTGCGAGTCCGATTACGCCACCGGCGACCGCCAGTAGAATGCTCTCCGTAAGGGCCTGGGCAATGATCTGTCTGCGTGAAGCGCCGATTGCAAGGCGCACAGCGGTTTGCGCGCGACGTGCTACGGCCCGCGCCAGGAGCAGATTCGCTACGTTGGCGCAGGCGATCAGCAGCACTACACCACAAACGGCGAACAGGATTTGCAGGCTCCTTCCGTACTCTTCCTTCATCTCCGCAACGCCGGCTCCGGCCGGAATGACATTGATCACCTGGTTAGGAAGATGACGCTTGATCTCGGGCATCCAGTCAACGGGATACTGCGAGTCTCTCAACATCCACTGGCGCAGCATCGCGGTAAGACGCGGACCCATGGCTGCGGTTGAAACGCCAGGACGCGCGCGCCCGATCACGCGCAACCACGCCGAGAAAGGAGAGTTCAACAGACCGCCATCGCGGCTCATGCCCGCCTCTTGTTGTAGCGGAATCCAGATTTCGGGTGGATCGCTGCGCAGCGTTTCTCCGAAGAACCCCGGAGGCGCGACTCCAATGACAGTGAACGGATGTCCTTCGATGATGAAACTTGCGCCTACAACGGACGGATCGGAACCATAAACGGTCTGCCAGATGTGATGGCTCAGCACGGCAACGGGTGGAGCCGAAAGGGTGTCGTCGGCTGGAGTGAAGAGGCGTCCGCCGAAAGGAAGTACTCCCAAAGTGGAAAAATAGCTTCCAGTCACATATTCAGAACGCAGCGGACGCGCCGCAGTCTCAACATGCTCGCGGCGAACGGCCATGCGTCCGCCTCCGGCCTGGAACGCCGTGACCTCTTCAAACTCCGGCATCGCCGTGAGCATTTGCTGATAAAACGAATATGGGTAGAACCCCCAGCGGCCCTGGGGACCGCCTTCCACACAGCAATCGTCGCCTTCCCCCACGCGGTAAAGCCGTGCGGGATCAGAGACAGGCAGCGAGCGCAGCATCACAGCGTGAATCAATGTGAAGATCGCCGTCGTTCCGCCAATTCCTAGAGCCAGCGTGAGAACGGCAGCGCTGGTGAATACCGGTGACTGCCTGAACTGCCGAATGGCATAACGAAGACTGCCGGAAAAATTCTGCATTGGCACACCCCGACCTTGAATACTGCTGCACCCTAGCGCTGGTTACATCTGCTGGTCCGGAAGTTGGTGAACGATCAGTTCGCCCGCGATATCCAGATAGACGGAATCCTCTTGCACTTGTTATGACGTGTAAATGCGGGTTCGGTGAGCTATAAAAGCGGAAACGTCTTTGACTTACGGCTGCACTATGGGCTGTTAGGGCTGTTTTTAGAACGGGACAACGAGACAGTTCGTGTGCGCGGTGCATTTCACGCGAATGCATTACGGGGGAGCCCCCGCATTTATGCGGGGAGAGGCTTTCAAGCCTCGCAAACGTGCTCGTTCTTCTTTTCCCCGGCTTTAGCCGCGGGGTCTCTTGTCCCTTGGTTTCTCGCTGTCTGCAGGTAAGATCCGATTTGGAAACACTACAACCCGTTTAGCGTAAAGTTCACGATGGTCTTGAACACGCCACATCCCGGACGTAGAGCGAACTTCATGGCACGAGCACGCGCGAGCAGCAGATCTGCAGCGGCCGACGATGAAGCATTCATGACCTTCGCGTTCGTGACGTCGCCTTCTTCGCTGATGGCGATTGCAACGGTGCCCTGTGCGATGTCTTCGTTCGAAGTCTTTGACAGAAGTCCAGGAGGCTGCTTGCAAGGATCCGCGGCCTTATTAGATTTCTTGTCGCCAGCCCAGAGCGGAATGGTAATCACCGTGAGAAGCAGAACCAGGAACGTTCTCGAATGGAACATGGTTTTGATTCCAGTCATAGTACAGGAATTTGGGCGCTAGGATCCCACACCCGCTATGAGGGAGAGCTTGCTGCACCTACGCCGAGAGCTCGCGATGGAAAGAAGGGCGAGCAAGGCGTTCGCTTTGCGCTCCGTTTCACAGTGTTTTTATGTACATTCACACCGTATCCATGTCGGCGCACGTGGAGATCAGGCTAATTCTGAGAACCGAGAGTAAAATCCGCCTACATGGAAGGCGTCTCACAAAGCGCTTCGAGAATCGCTCGTGCCTATCTCTGGTCGATTTTGATTTGGCTGAGCCTGGCGCCTATGAATGCCGGGGAAGATACAGTCACGTTGCTGGAAGGAGGCATGCACGTACCCTACTGGATGTTGCTGCTTGCTAACAGTGCCTGGATGATGACGGCTGCGCTCTTAACCCCGCCAATATTCGGCGTCGTTCGTCGCTATCCAATTGTCGAGCGCCATCGTGCGGGACGGGTGGCAGGCTATCTCCTGGGAACCTTGCCCTACCTTGCGGCCTCGGCTTCCATCCGGTGGGTTTTGCTGCCTCCTTTGAATACTGCTACGCATCAGTTCACGCATCGCACGCTTCACTCACTGGTTGGCAATACTCATCACTTCAGCTTTCAGATCTGGTGCTATCTCGCCATTTTAGTCGCTGCACATGCTTACCACGGCTTCGTACGTGCTAAGGCACAGGAACTGGAGCGATTAGAACTGCAGCAAGCGCTGGCCGCGAGCGAACTGCAAATGCTTAAGAGCCAAATACAGCCGCACTATCTGTTTAATACGTTGCATGGAATAGCCACTTTAATTGACAGCGACCGCGTGAAAGCCAAGGCGAGCGTGCTAAAGCTTTCCAAATTGCTCCGCACGTCGCTCGAATACGGAAATTCTGATCTCATCTCGTTTTCGGAAGAGTTGAAGTTTGTCAGATCTTATCTGGAACTGGAACAAATGCGCCTGGAAGACAGGCTGCAGATCTCGTGGGATATCGAGTCGGAGACGCAGGAAGTGCTCGTACCTCAAATGATCTTGCAACCATTGGTGGAGAATGCGATTTTCCACGGTATCTCATGCTGCCGCGAAGGCGGCTGGATTCAAATTGTTTCCCGAAAAATCAGTGATTGCGTGGAGCTGGAAATCAGGAATAGTGTCGGCGGAAAGAGCCAAAAAGGCCTGGGGCTCGGTCATCGGAATACGAGAGCTAGAATCAAGCATTTGTATGCGAATGAAGGAACCTTTCGGTTCAGGATTGATCCCTACAACGTGGCGATTGCGACGCTCACTTTTCCCGGTTTTGTTACCGCGGAAGAGGCAGCACTGTTCGTCGGGAGCAATTCATTAGGAGACAACCATGCGGGTGTTGATCGTAGATGACGAGCCGCTCGCGCGAAGCGCGTTGGAAAAGGAATTGTGCGGCAGGAACGACATCGAAAAGCTGGACTCAGCAATCGACGCGATTCAAGCCCTCGACATAATGCGGAAAGAGAAGTACGACGTGATCCTTCTCGATATCCGGATGCCGGAACTCTCTGGGATTGAACTTGCCGCTCGTTTGAACAAACAGAACCAACCTTCACCGTCCATCATTTTTGTCACTGCGCATGACCAGCATGCCATCGCAGCCTTTGAAAACCACGCCGTCGATTATGTCCTGAAACCGTTTTCCAGCGAGCGCATTCACGAGGCTTTGAATGTTGCATTTCGACGAACGGAGAATGAGCGCGCCGCCCGGCTACTGAAGATCTTGCCGGATCTAGAGACATTCTTAGCAAAGCAGTCCTCCAAGATAGCCGACTCCAAAGTTGCCATCAAAGCTAAGGGAAGAATCATTTTCATCGATCCCAACGAAGTGGCGCTAATCCGGGCGGAGGGCAATTACGTGTTGCTGGGAAAGCGGTCAGGCTCCTATCTGCTCCGGGAGTCGCTATCGGTCGTGGCCGAAAAGCTAAAACCGCATGGTTTTATTCGTATTCATCGTTCCATGCTGGTTAACACTTCTTTTGTTGAGGAGATCCGGCCATGGTCTACGGGTGAATATGTGCTGCGAATCAAGGGTGGTCAAGAGCTCACAGTCTCACGCATGTACAAGAACAACCTAAAGTCGATCGCGCAACTCTGGATTGGCACCGACGCCTTCTCTTGATTGACTCGGTTCGGGCGGATGGCGGTTTTCTTATGGCCTTTTCACCTCAGGAGAAATCGATGAATCGAAAAATCGCTTTAAGAAGCTTTGCGCTGATCGCAGCGCTGGGCGTGACGTGGCAGGTACAGGCACAGGATGCCAAAACACCGTATCCGAGCATGGCCCCGCTGGATCGATACCTGATTGCGGATCGGAATGCCGAGATAACGCTGGCTCGAAGTGCTGCGCCGGAATCCATCTCCCGGGAGGCAGAGGTCATGGTCCTGGGGCGGCATGGTTATGAAACGGCCGTTAAGGGCAACAACGGCTTCGTGTGCCTCGTAGAGCGGTCATGGTCCTCACCAATCGACGACCCGGAATTTTGGAATCCAAAGGGGAGAGCGCCAATCTGCTTCAACGCGCCCGCCGCTCGATTCAACGTGCCGCTCCTGATGAAGAAAACTGAGTTGGTATTAGCCGGCCGAACGAAGACTCAAGTATTTGAGGTCCTCAGCGCCTCTCTCGACAAAAAGGAATTGCCGGCCCTGGAGCCCGGCGCGATGTGTTACATGATGTCAAAACAAGGCTGGCTGAGCGACCGTGGCGGGCACTGGCATCCCCATCTCATGTTTTTCGTTCCATTAACGGAGGCTGCAAGTTGGGGCGCCGGATCGCCAGGCTCCCCGGTGATTAATGCATTTATCATGACTCCCGAGCGACATACTGTGTTTCTGATTCCAGTTGCAAAGTGGTCGGACGGTACCTCCGCTTCCCATGAATGAGCTGGCCCTTTTCTGCATGCCCACTTTTGAGTTACAGATTGCGACCTCAAAAACTCTTATGCCCGCATCAACTGCTCCAGTACGAATCGCATGTTAATCACACACTGACAGATTCAGGAGGCAGCCGGCTAACAGGTGCTGCAATTTGTTGGTTCAAAGAGTCCGTCGCGATAAGTTGTTTTTTTCGAACTTTTTATCTTGATGTTGAATCGCACGGCCACAACGTGCTTCATGAGGGATGAACTCTAAGCACCTGTGGTGGTTGACTGCAGTACTTTCCAAGCCGAGATGGGCGGGCGGCTATTTCACCATCCCAACCACTAAGGCGGAGGAATGCTCTGCGGAGTGGTACACGCGTTCGGTTGCGGCCTTGAAGTCGCTAGGTATCGCTTTGGGAATGTCGGTGAAAGTTTGCGGATTCATGTCAACCAGAGGAAACCATGAGCTTTGGATCTGCACCATGATGCGATGTCCGCGGCGGAAGGTATGGTTAATGTCCGGCATCTCGAAGTTAACGGCCGTGACTGCGTTTGCCGTCAGAGGCTGCGGATTGTCCCAGCCGGTGCGGAATTTCGCGCGCATGGGCTCACCGCGCACCAGCATCTGATATCCGCCCATTTTTTCCTGCGGCATCTCAATATCGGTGGGTCGCGGGGCGTCCTGCGGAGCGGGCTCGTCGAAGTCAGCCGGATACTCATCGATCAGCTTGACCACAAAATCCGAATCGGTACCGCTGGAAGAGACCTTCAGATGGGGAAGCACGGGACCGGCCAAGGTCACGTCGTCTTGCAGTGGATCGCCCTCATAGACCAAAACGTCAGGACGTTTGGAGGCGAAGCGCTGATCGCCGACCATGTACTCTTTTGGAACTCCGGTAGCCGCGTAGCCGAGGAATGGAACCGGGTGGCGCGGATCGCTTACGTACTCGTCGAAGGCCGCCTCGCCTGAAGTCGGCGGATCGAACGAGAGCTTTCCGTTCGCGTGCAAGTAAAGCGACTTGTTCTGCGCCTCCTTCGGAGGCCAGGCGGAGTACTGCCGCCAGACATTGCTGCCGGTCTCGAATACAGTGGCTTCGGAGAGATGAGAATCGCCGTTGCCCTTCAGATACTGCTCGAAAAACGGCAGGATGATGTGGTCGCGGTAGTAATCGGCCGTATTGGAATGGAAGAGCACGCGGCCCATGCGCTGACCCTGATAGGTGGCCCAGCCGCCATGCGTCCATGGTCCGATTGCGATGCCATTGAAAATTCCCGGATTGTTTTTCTCAATGGCACGGTAGGTCTTGAACGGACCTTCCAGATCCTGCTCATCAAACCAGCCTCCCACGGTCAGCACCGCGCACTTCACGCCTTTCATGTGCTGCGAGACGTCGCGCGGCTTCCAGAAATCGTTATACACGGCGTTGTTTGCCTGATCGTCGAAGAGCGGGCTCTTGACCATTGCCTCCAGATTCGCGATCGGATAATGGCGCAGAAAATATTCATAGCCGTCGGTAGTGCCGTATTCGTAAGACGAAAATGGCTGGGCTGGGGGCAGTTCCAGATCGGCGCTGCGCGGCTTGAAGCGGGCATAAAACCCAAAGTTCGCAGCCAGCATGAAGGCTCCGCCGTGGTAGCCGTCGTCTCCGTCAAACAGGTTTGTCATCGGAGCCTGCGGCGATGCGGCCTTGATTGCCGGGTGCGAATTGATAATGCTCGCCGAAGTGAAGAATCCCGGATAGGAGATTCCGTAGATCCCAACCTTCCCATTATTGTTGGGCACATTCTTCAACAGCCATTCGGTGGTGTCGTAGGTATCAGTGCTCTCGTCGACGTCTTTCGGCGAACTTGGACGATCGAATTGCGGAGGCATATCGACAAAGCGTCCCTCGGACTGATACCGCCCGCGAACGTCCTGAAATACAAAGATGTAACCTGCCCGCTCGAAAGCTTCTGACTGTCCAAGCCTGGTTCGGTAATGGTCCTCGCCGTAAGGAGCGACACTGTATGGCGTACGCGTCATCAGGAACGGATACGGATGCGACGTATCCTTGGGAACATAGACGGAGGTAAAGAGATGAACGCCGTCGCGCATCGGGATCCGGTATTCGTACTTTGTGTAGTGCGCCTTTAAATCGAAAGGCTCCGGTTTTCGTTCCTGAGCCAAAGCGACAACCACCAGCAGCGAAACAAACAATAGGAGTGCAGACTTCATCTGGTTCTCCGATTAGAGATTGGAAGAGGTGACAATAAAAAGGATGAAGTTACCCGTCTGGGGAGAGAACGTCAAATCGGCTAAAAAAAACCGCCGGGGAAAAACGGTTGCATCTTGATAGCTTCCGAGTTGCCGAAATCCTGAAACTGGCTCTCATGGACGCCAAGAGCTGTGCTCACTTTTGGCGCCAGCTTGGGAATGACAGCGACAATCAGGTAGCTCCCGCTTTCCCGAAGCTGCCGATATTGTGGATAGCTCGAGTCGCTCGCCATTCTTCCGGGTACGCGGCTATACATGGCTGCGATTTGTTCGGGATGTGAAATAGGAGCGGCCGCAGCAGCATCGCACTGACAAAACTGAAGATGGCTGAAGTCGCTCCAATTCCAAGAGCCAAAGTGAAGACCGCTAACAGCGCGAAAGTGGGACTCTTACGCAGCATGCGCATTCCGAAATGCAGATCCTGGCCGAAATCCTCGAGCCAGCGAAAGGTCCAGAGCATGCGTGTGGCCTCTTTCAATTTGGCTGGATTGCCGAACGCGTATTGAGCTTCCTGAGGTTGTTTTCCTGAGGCGCGCAGCTTCTCCTCGCGCATCGCAAGGTGAAATGAAATTTCTTCCTCCAGGTCGCGATGGAGTTGCGACCGCTTCCACATCGCGCGCAGCCGCAGGCGAACCGACGACAACCACTCGTTCAGCATCGCTGCCTCCCAGGTTGGGTTAAGTTGGCCTCTATGACTCTTCCGATCGCAGACGTCATGCGAGTCCAGTATTTCGTTTCGATCGCAAGCTGCTTCCGGCCGGCGGCGGTCAGCCGGTAGTACTTGGCACGACGATTGTTCTCCGAAAGTCCCCACTCGGAGGCAAGCCATCCCCGCAGTTCCAGCCGATGCAGCGCCGGATACAGCGCGCCCTCCTCCACCTGGAGCACGTCCTCAGAGGTTTGCTGGATGTGCTCGGCGACTCAGCCTCCATCACCATCGGCGTCAAGTAATCAAATCACGTGAGTCCACTGCTGCCGGGACGAAAAAAAACCGGCAGCAGTTGAGCAACCCGCCTCTATCCCGTCTCCTTCATGGCCGCCGTTGACACATCGCCGTCCTGAGTAGATGCTGGTTTGCGCTTCATCGTGCGCTTGCCGAGAAGCGATCTTCAGTTAAGGAACCCGCCATGCAGACACTTCCCCGCAAGGCCATCATCGCAGTTTTCGTTGCCACCGTTTTTCTGATCTGCAAGGTCTCTGCGCAGATCTTCACCACGGCTCCCAGCTTGCCCGTGATCGGTTCCCAGAACACGGTTACCGCTGACCCTGCAGTACCTCGTCCGAGCACCACTCCTTGCAAGGTGCAGCTCTTCTCCAACGTGATGTTCGCTGACTTTTCGGGAAAGCCCTTCTCCTATTCGCCTCCCGCTAATTGTCCGGGACCGTGGGCCAAGGTCGTGTTGGAAGCGGACTTTTCCATCCAGGCAGGGCGCCAGTTTGACCGCACCGCGAATATCTGGCTGGCCGGTGCCAACATTTACTTTGGCACAACAGCAGAACCATCGCGCAACGTGGCCCGCAATTGGCACATCGAGAGTGATCTCACAGACTACAGCGCGCTCTTCTCCCTTCCTCAATTGGGACAGGTCATCTTAGGCAATCTGGTGAACTCCACCTTCACCAGTATCCTTTTCGGGAGCTCCGATCTTCAGTTTTACCCACTGGCTAAGCATGCGCACGACGATGGCGACGCCTCGCTCTCCGCTCCAGCCGACATCGTGCTGCCGCTTTCTGCCGGAGCAAACGGCGGCACCGTCGGTCTCACAGGGGCGCAGCAGCTTGCCCGCACATTCTCGTTTCCATTGAACGTCGAGCGCGCTGTCCTCGACGTGTATGCGCAAAGTCAGGCGAGTGACGAATTCTGGTACACGTGTGTGCCGAACACACTCTCTGGTGAACTGCAGAGCTGCCCGGGAACCGCCTTCCGAGAGACCGAGATTACGATCGATGGGCAGCCCGGCGGCGTCGCACCAGTCTATCCGTGGATCTACACAGGTGGCATCGATCCTGGGCTGTGGCGTCCGATCCCGGGTGTGCAGACGCTGAACTTCACACCCTATCGCGTCGATCTCACGCCGTTTGCCGCACTACTCAGCGACGGCCAGCAGCACACCGTGGCTCTCAGCGTCTTTAGTGCGCAGGACCACTTCTCTACCACCGCTTCACTCTTGCTCTATCTCGACCACCAAGCCTCGCACATCACCGGCCAGGTGGTGCGCAACACTCTGAGTGCCACGCCCACAGCGACCATCCAGCAGAATCTGACGACGGCTGCCGACGGCACGGTGAGCGGAACGGTAACAACCACTTCATCGCGCTTTTACACCGTCGCAGGCGTAGCCAACACCTCGCATGGCCCGGTCCGGACGGAGACGGTCCAGAAGGTCACCTTCTCTAACGCGCAGCAATTTGTCTCGAATCCCAACACGGGAAATCTCGTGCAGAACATTACCCAGGACACCACTATCTCGAGTCTCAGCCAAACCTCAGGGCGGGGACCAGACCGCGCTGATTTCAAGAGCTTCGAGTGGCCACTTACGGCAGACATCGACTTTGTGGTGAATGCCGACGGCACGGCGTCCCAGACGACTACGATTCAGCAGGCGTATAGAAAGGGCGAGCTCACAACTGCAGATGAGGATCCCGTGTCCTTCAGCGTGCTATTCGACCAGGTAGCTCCCACTTCAACTCTGCTGTTCACCAGCAGCGGAACCGCGTTAACCGGACAGAAGAGCTCGCAGAAGTTCTTCTCCTTCGACTCGAGTGGCAGATGCTACAGCCGGCAGATTGTGGCCACAGGCGGCGCGCTAACCAGTGTGAACGATGGGGCCGGATGTGGACGCGACGACGAATCTTCGCAGCCGTCTGGAAGTGCGGATTGATCCCTGGATAGCAAACTCAGCCCGGGAAAGCGCAGGCGAGCAAACAACTTGACGAACATCGGGAGATCTCATGAAGTGAATCAACGCAAGGGGGCCGAGTGAGACTCTCATCGATTTCACTCTCGAGCCAGGAAGTGTCGATCTCCAGTACCCGTCGCCAATTAGAGTATTGAAGAACCAGTCAGGTCCGTTCAAATCCCGCTCCCTTGTGATTTTTCCAACACGGGAGCACCTACTAGTATGCCGATCACTCTTGCCGATAGCTCTCTCCAACTGAACGCCCGCCTGCGAACAATAGCGGATTGGCACGCGTTGTGGAATTTCAGAAGGCCAGTTCTATGCTTGGCGAGTTTCACCGATCAGACTCGACTATAATTCCCGCTGCTCATGGACATCGATATGAAACGGATTCTTCTTAGCCTATTTGTGTGCGTACTGCTGAATGGGAAGGTGAAAGCGCAGGTTCCCGCCAACTGCCAGGTTGGCGATGATGCCACATACACAAAGCAGATTCGCGAAAACACGACTGAACCTTTCTTCTCGACAGAACTGGTCGATCATCTGCCGTCGAGCACTTGCGTGCCATCGCCCGAGAAATTTCTTCATCACATCATTGGCGCGCCTAACGTGCTGGACCACGTGGAACAAATCAACGCTTACATGAGATTGCTTGAGAAGAACACCCCGCGAGTGAAAGTGTTCAGTATCGGAAAGTCAGAGGAAGGACGCGAGATGCTCGCCGTGATGGTGAGCGACGCGGAGAATGTCGGCAAACTTGATCGCTTTAAGGAGATTACAGCGCGACTCGCTGATCCGCGCGGATTGAGCGATCAGGATGCGCAGAAGCTGATCGCTGAAGCCAAGCCGATCTACTGGGCCGATGGCAGCATTCACTCGCCTGAAACCGGCGCTCCGGAGATGTTGATGGAACTAGCCTACCGCCTGGCCGTCGAAGACACGCCTTTCATCCAGAAGATCCGCAACGATGCGATCGTGATGATCACGCCCGTGGTCGAAGTCGATGGACGCGATCGCGAAGTCGATATCTACATGCACCACGTGAACCATCCGCAGGATCCTCGCTATCCGCTCGTTTGGTGGGGGCACTATGTCGCGCATGACAACAACCGCGACGATCTCGGCCTGACGCTTGCGCTATCGCGCAACATGCTGAAGACTTTCCTCGAATGGCATCCGACCGTGATGCACGATCTGCATGAGTCGGTGCCCTATCTCTACATCATGACCGGTACAGGACCGTACAACGCCTGGCTCGATCCCATCGTGATCAGCGAGTGGCAGGGTATGGCCTATCACGAGATCGAGGAGATGACGAAGCGCGGCGTGATTGGCGTGTGGACGCACGGCTTCTACGATGGATGGGCTCCCAACTACCTGCTCTCGATCGCCAATGGACACAATTCCATCGGTCGCTTCTATGAAACTTTCGGGAACGGCGGCGCGGACACCGAGGTCCGGAAGCTGAATCCGCCAGACACCAATCGCGAGTGGTACCGGCCCAATCCGCCGCTTCCGGAGGTGAAATGGTCGGCACGCGACAACATCAACATGCAGGAGAGTGCGATTCTCTTTGGCATGAATAACGTCGCCAGCAACAAGGAACAGTTCCTGAACAATTTTTATCTGAAGGGCAAGAGAGCGATTGCAAAGGCGCAGACGGAAGGTCCGGCAGCATGGGCGTTTCCTGCCGACGATCCGCGTCCGGCGGAGCAGGCGCGCTTCCTCAATCTGCTGGAGAAGCAGGGAATCGAGATCAGCCGGCTCGATGCCGACACCCAGGTGTTGCCCAACCTCCAGAAGCAGGGTTCAGAATGGAAATCTGCATCAAGCGATACTCACCCGAAGAGCGGTTCCACCGACAAGGATGCAAATAAGCCCGTTACGCTGCCCAAAGGCAGCTACGTCATTCGCATGGATCAGCCGTACAGCCGGCTCGCGGACATGTTGCTCGACACCCAGTACTACAACCCGCGCGATCCGCGCTCCTACGACGACACCGGGTGGACGCTCGGCGCGTTGCGGAACGTGAAGACCGTCCGCGTGATGGACGTTTCGTTGCTTAATAAGTCCATGCGGAAAATGGCAGACGTGGAAGTGGCGGGTTCCGTTGCGGGAAGCGGTGGCACGCTCCTGATCAACCACAATACCGACAACACGCTTGCGACCTTCCGGTACAAGCTCGCGGACGTGCCGATGGAAGCTGCTGAAGGCCCGTTCGAAGCCGAGGGGGTGAAGTTCAATGCAGGAAGCTTCATCATCCGCAATGCGGATCGCGGAAGAATCGAAGCCGCGGCCAAAGAGCTGGGCATCCAGATTCGCGCAACCGCTTCAGCGCCGAAAGTCGCCACTCATGCCCTGCAGGCTCCTCGCGTTGCGATCGTTCATAGCTGGACGAATACCCAGAACGACGGCTGGTATCGCGTGGCCTTTGACGAACTGAAGATTCCGTACACGTACATTGCTGACACGAAACTGCGAGTGACGGACCACCTGCGCGACAAGTTCGACGTCATGATCCTGCCTCCTGGGGGAGGCTCCGGCGGAGCATCACTGAGTTCGACGATCCAGGGAATACCTGTTCGGGGAAGTGCTTTACCTTGGAAAAACAGCGCGGACATGCCGAATCTGGTCGCGCCGGGTCTCGACGAGACTGATGACATTCGCGGAGGTTTGGGCTATACGGGGTTGGCAAACATTGAACAATTCGTGCGTGACGGCGGAGTGTTGATCGCGGCGCAATCAAGCGCTGGGCTGCCGGTTTCAGCAGGGATGACACAGCTCGTCAACCTCAATAATCCGCAGGGCCTGAATGCTCCCGGAAGCGTCCTGCTTTCCACAGTTGAAGACAATAAGAGTCCTATCGCCTACGGCTACAGCGACAAGTTGTACGTCTATTTCCACGATGGTCCTGTGATGAACGTGGGAATCAATCAACAGAATCCAGAGGCTAACGCGCGCTCCAGCGGACGGGGCTCGGCCGGCGATCCGGACGTAATTCAAGCGCGAGCATATCAGGAGCCAGAGAAGGTAAAGCGGACTCCAAGGGAACAGGAACTCTACATTCCGGACCAGGTTCGCCAGCTAGCTTCCTTACTCCTGCCCCCTCCTTCAGAAATGCCGCGAGTCGTGCTGCGGTTTGCTGCCGAGAAGGACCTCGTCTTGAGTGGAATGCTGGTTGGGGCAAAGGATGTGGCCGAGAAACCGGTTGTCGTAGACGTTCCCCACGGAAAGGGACATGTTCTCCTGTTTGCCAACAATCCCTTTTGGCGCGACGAAACGATGGGCAGTTTCTTCCTTGTGTTTAACGCCATGTTCAACTACGACCATCTCAATGCTGGAGTGCAGCCGAGCGCGGCAACGAACCGGGAAGCACAGTCGAAGTCGAGAGAGGAATAGGGTTCGTAACAGAAACCTCCTGAAGTCTTCTCGGCGGTTAGGAGCAGTTTTTTTTCTTGGGTTTCAGTCATCGGAATAATCGGCGTGTGACTCTCGCGCCTACGCATACGTAAGCGTAAAGTCATTGTCCGCAGCGTAATCGACGTAAGTTCACGAAAGAGCCGTGATCATTCCCGATAACATCCATTATCGGAAGTCAAGATCGAGCAATGGGAGCTTCAAGATACCTGTTCAAGTTTCGGGGTGAGTAAAAGGCCATCCCATTAGTTAGAGGTTTCAATTTTCGAATAGTCGACAATTAGTCAAGTGACACAGCTTACTTCTTCAGTTCCGCCGCCCAGTTGGTGACCAGAGTCAGTGGCGCCTCGCCCTCCAGTGAGACACTTCCGTTCAGCAGGAACTGCTTACCATCACGCGTAATGTCATAGGCACCGAAATTCAGGCCCTGCAAGGTATGAGTGAAAAGCTGATGCGGCGTGCCTAACGTGATGGAAGCGGCAGATGCGTCAACATCGACCGCGTTGACCGTGGCATCGTAGCTCAGAAAACAAAGCTGCTTGCCATCGCCACGCCATTTCGGCGAGAGACCGCCCGCCGAGGAAACCTGCCACTTAGGGCCGCCGCCTGAGACTGAGGTGATATAGATCTCGCGCCGTCGGCTTTCGTCGTTCGAATACGCTACCCATTTCCCGTCTGGGGAAATGGCAGGAGAAGAATCTTGAAACGGTGTCTCTACCACCGGAAACGGTTTCCGATCACCGAATAACGGAAGCACCCAAATGTCCTGACCGGTCTTGCCTGCGGGGTCAAGACGCTCGTAGGCAAGGTAACGTCCGTCGCCCGAAATGGATTCCCAGGTCTTGTCGCTATCATCGTGGTAGATAAGTTCGTCGTTGCCGCTGCCGTCGGCCGCCTTGGAATAAAAATCGTAGTGTCCGTTGCGAGTCGAGCTGAAGATGATTTTCTTGCCGTCGGGTGTCCACACAGGATATGCGTCCAGCGCAGGGTCAAACGTCAGGCGCGTTTTTGTACCGCGCGCTACGTCAAAAATCCAGACGTCCACATTGCCGCCGCTGTCGAGGGTCACGGCGACGCGTTTGCCATCGGGCGAGATGGCAGGGTAGAGAAAATTACCGACATCGGGAAGAGTACCCGTCGTTTTGCCGTCGCGCCCAGCCCACTGCATTTGCCATCCGCCACCGGAGGTTCCGCTCGCTTGATACACCAGCATGCCGTTATCGGAAGTGCTGAAGACGCCGCGGAACGAAGCGCTATTCTTGGCAACTTGCTGTGCGATCGGTACTGCGTCACCAAAAACATCAAGTTTGCGCAAGCTGAACGGTTGCGCAACCAGTGTGTCGCCTCGTGCGAACAGCAGGTAGCCGGGCGGCGCGAAGGTGGCATTGGTCGTATTCTCGATGATCGCGCGATGGTCAAGGGAGTCGAGCGATCCTACCGAGATGTAGGACTTCGCGCCGCGTGCCCAAAAAAGGAAATGCTGCCCATCTGGCAGGAAGTAGGGCCAGCGGTGGCCGGTTTCACCGGGTGCAAGCTTGCTGGCCGGGACAGCCGTGCCACCGCCGGCCGCAACACGCATGAGCGGTCCACTGATGGTGCTGGTGAATAGAATCGTTCCGTCACGGCTCCATGTTCCGCCGCGTCCGCGATCGGCTGCCGCCAACTCCTGAACCTGTCCGTCATTTGTGTCGATACGTTTTAGCTTCCCATCCGCGAAGAAGCCGAGATTGTGCGAATCAGGGGCCCAAAACGGATGGATTCCGCCCATCGTTCCTGGAAGCTGTTGCGACGTCAGCGAATTCATAGAGCGGAGGTAGAGAGAAAGATATCCCTTGCTGTCTCGGGCCACAAAAGCCAGTTTTGCGCCATCCGGAGAAAGCACTGGCGCTCCCGAATCGGGAGGTGTAGTCACAAAGACCGTCTTATCAGGCGGCAGAATCGTGGTACGCAATATCTGCTTCGGCTGCTGCGTCAGGAATGCGAAATAAGTTCCACTGAGCGCCAGAGCCACAATTACAGCAACGGCCGCAACCCAAATCCGACGGTCGGTTCTGCGTGCGCGAGAATCTCCCGCGATAGTCGCGGGAGATTCGGCGATCTCCATCAGGCGCAGTTTC
>Ga0126378_10000322_pt1 | contig 36126 bp, 31 predicted proteins | sample PanSoiMetPlot_23_FD_92587 | JGI IMG/M metagenome (GOLD analysis project Ga0126378, IMG submission 92587) | Tropical forest soil microbial communities from Panama - MetaG Plot_23 | ecosystem: Environmental > Terrestrial > Soil > Tropical forest > Bulk soil | place: Panama | collected 2016-02-17
CTGCTTCGAGGGAAAATCTTTTCCCTCGGTACTTTGTACCTGCGAACAGTTTCCCCGGAATCACACCTGACCTTTGCGATGGTTCCAAGAAGAAACGGCGTTCAGTAGTCTGGAACAGCAGGATAAGAAACGGACAGGAGCGCGTGCGTTGCGGTCCCCGGAAGACGCCAGCTCGCGAAACTTAGAACAGGAATGAGAAGACGAAGATGGGGATGAAGACGAAAAAGAGAGTAGCGCAAATTTTGCTGGCGATGGGATTCAGCTTCGCTGGAGCGGGGGCGCACGCGCAGGAAGTACGCAAGACACTTAACAGCCCAACGCCGGTGTATCCGGAAACGGCGCGCCAGTTTCGCCTGACTGGAGTCGTAAAGGTGCAAGTGGTGATTGCGCCGGACGGCCAGATCAAGGATGTGAAAGTGCTCGGTGGCCACCCGGTGCTGGTAAACGCAGTCCAAGAAACCCTGAAGAACTGGAAGTACGCACCCGCCAGCAGCGAAACAACGGCAACGCTGGTATTCAATTTTCGCCCGTAAGACGACGCCAGATTGCAAAGACCAAGAAGCAACGGGTCTGAAGACCCGCCACCAGCAAAACGGCTTCCTGCGTTAAGAAGCTGCACTTTCAAAAACCAAGCTGGAGCAGGTGAGGCCGGATTCCGCTTTCTGGAGCTCGGAAATATCGAGCGTTGTGACGCGAAAGTGCAGGGAGTCGATCCGCCCGCGCGTTTTTGGAAACGACGCTGGGAAAAGGATGGTACCACCAAGGGCCAATGCGTTGGCCGCGTGAGGTTCTGAGGGATCCACTTCAATCCACTCGTAACCGGCGAACGGCTTGGAATCAAACCAGGCGCGGTTGGCCAGCAGCGTATTGTCCGCAATCCAGGTGACTGCCGACTTCAGGTGTAGGCAGCCTGTGACTTGCACCGGGATAACCTCATAGCCATACCGCCGGAGGATCTCCCCGAGTTGCCGAATGCCTTCCGCGTTGCTGCGTTTGGTCAGCCCTACAAAAAGCTTACGGCCAATGCGAAGAACGTCGCCGCCTTCGAGCGTGCCAGGTAGCTCGACGTAGGCAAGCTTGCGGTATTTAGCCAATTCTTGTGCGAGCGAGGCGGCCTCCCGGCGGCGGCTTTCTGTACCAAGGGGCAATATGACGGCGATTTCATCGAGTACGATGGCGGGATCTTCGACAAACATGGAATCGGGAAGGTCAGGTTCGGAGGGAAGAGAGATGACGCGCGCACCCAACTTTGACAGGAGTTTTTCGTACGCTCGATGCTGCTCCCGCGCCTGCCTCAAATCGATGGGCTTGCGATCGATGAAAGACAGCTGACAACGAACGATGGCCGGACTGACGTCGCGCGTGATAGCGGTTAACATAGGGAAGCCGCAGTGTACACGAGAATGTGACGATGCATTCACCGGGCGAGGCCTGCTGGGGACGCCGCAGAACTGAGGACAGGTGCAGCTGGCGAAGGTCCTAGTTGCAATGGTCTGGCGTGAGGCGTTGGCCCAGTTTAGAGAAGCGCCTTCTCCAAAATGCGAAGGATAACCAGCGCGGGGGAGTGACTCGATCCTGGCGACGGGTGGCTCATCCAGAAGCGCATGATCCCCGCACCAAGGAGCATCCCTGTGAGAATCAAGCCGATGGCGCCGAGGACTACCCACAGGTCCGACTTGGAGAACCTGAAAAATCCAGCGCGCGCGGAAGCGGTTTCTTTGGTTTCTTGCTGCGCCCCGTTTCGCGGCACAGGAGAGTTTCCAATTTTGTTGGAAATTTCCGGCTGCACGAGGAGGGAGTATCCCTTTCGCGGTATGGTCTCCACATAGAGGGGGTTGTCCGAAGAGTCGCCCAAGGCTATGCGCAGCTTGTTAACGGTCGTATTTACGTTGGCGTCGTAATTGACGTGGGTGTCCGCGGGCCACAGGCGCATGCGCAGCTCTTCGCGCGTTACGACTTCGCCCGGCTTTTCAAGGAGCGTGAGAAGCGTCTGGTAAACCTTCCCTTGAAGCTTTAATCGGATCCCATTCCGCGTGACTTCCTGCCTTTGCTGATCAATCCGGAATGGTCCAAAGTGGATATAACGGCCTGAAGAAAGCGAGCTTGGTCCGGGAATCGCAGGATTATCCGGTTCTTGCATCGCAATCACTTCCGATGGCATAGACGGTCACCCTTCCCCTTTACACTGTATAGACGTAAGAGCCTGTAGAGTGTTTTCTTGAATTACGAACGATTTCGCACATTAGTTCCACCGCCGCAAGCGCCTCATAGATTGACACTGCATTGCGAAGCTCTTTATCGCCCCCCAAGTCCGCAAATGTTACACCGTGTTAAACCTTGTTTTTAGTTGCGCCTTATATGAAATAACGGAACTCTTCAATTTAAACCCATTCCCACGTAAGACAGTTTTTGTCATTCTCCGAATCTTATGCTGACTCGCTTGCGTCTTTGCCCTTAGGCTACAGTCACGAAACGCGCGTGGAAGGACACAAATCATGACTCGATCGAGAAGAGTGCCCCAAAAGCGGGCAGGTGTTCGAATCCGAACGCTCGGATTGCCGGCCCTGATGGGCGCGGTGATGATCGTCCGAGGCCAAACTGCGCCTTCTCCTGCAACCCAAGCAAAGCAGACAGCCAGTAATCTGTCCGCCGATGCGGCCGAACCGCTGGGCAAAAAGGCTTGGCACATTCTTCGCGACGCGGCAGCCAATTCGTTGCTCTTGCTTCACGACGACGTGGGGTACGACCCGTACTACGAGGTGCTGACGGGAAAGAAACGCCCCGGCAAAGGGCTGATCAAAGAGCAACTGGATACGCTGAAGGACAAGAAAAAGGTGGCACAAATGGGGTTTGAAGAGGGAATTGGGTTCATTCCTTTTGGCGGAATCGGGTACGAGATTTTCAAGACCGTAACCAAAAATGATTTGGCGCCAGTGCGGGCCGCAGCCGCAAAGAAACTCGCGCAGGATCCCGAGCCGGACGCGGGCGAGGCGTTGGTGAAGGCGTCTGGGGACAAGGACTGGAAGGTGCGAGCCGCGGCGCTGGACGCGATCGCGCTGCGCGAGGATGCATCACTGGTTCCCCGAATTGTTCCTGCGATGGACGACAACAACGACGTGGTTCGCTTCACGGCGGCAGCATGCGTAGCGCACTTGAGCAGCTTGCCCAAGAAGCCGGAGGCAGTTGGGGCGGCGCGACAGCTACGTGAGGATTAGGTTCAGTTGGCTGCCGGCGCGGCCGCGGGTAAAACCGAAATTTCCACACTCGAGGAGAAGCGTTTCGAGCGGTAGATGCGTTGCGTAGCCTTCTGGTAGTCGGATTCCTGCGCCTCGAAAATGTTGGGAACGAATTTCTGCGGGTTGCGATCGATAATAGGGAACCAGGTGCTTTGCACCTGGACCATGATGCGATGGCCTTTCTTGAACACGTGATTTGCCGTGTGCAAATCGACCTTAAACGGTGTGACCACGCCGGGCTGGATCGGCTCCGGTTTTTCAAAGGAATTTCGGAAGCGCCCCCGGAAAACCTCATCGGCAATCATCAGTTCGTAGCCGGAGAGCTGCCACTTCTCCGGATACTTTTCCGGGTAGACATCAATCAGCTTAACAATCCAGTCCGCGTCGCTGCCGGTTGTGGAACCGAACAGTTTGGCGGTGACCTGCCCGGCAAGCGTGACGTCTTCCTTTAGCTCATCGGTTTGCCAGGTGAGCACGTCCGGGCGGCTGTCCACGAAGCGCTGGTCCTGCACCAGCCAGGTGTACCAACTGCCGGGATGATCTTCGGGATAGGTCATGTCGACGGGTCGGTGGCGATAAGGCACAGGATGCGCGGGGTCACTGACGTAGCTGTCGAACGCTTGCTCGGAATCTGCGCTCGGCGCTTCGAACGACAGCTTGCCGTCTTCACGGAAATAAAGGTTCTTGGTTTTCGCTTCATGCGGCGGCCAGGAATCGAATTTCGTCCAGCTGTCGCTGCCGGTTTGAAAGAGCAGCGCCTCTTTCAAGGGCAAGGTCCCTTTGTCCTTCAGCCAATAAGCAAACCAGGGAGCTTCGATTTTCTGCCGGAAGTATAGAGCCGTGTCACTGCTGAAAGGAATAAGGCCGAGCGAACTACCGGAGCCGTGGGCCCAGCCGCCATGGTTCCACGGTCCGGCGACTAGGTAGTTCATGTGCTTTGGATCGTTCTTTTCCAGGATTTCGTAAATTTTCATTGGCCCGTAGAAGTCTTCCTGGTCCCACCAGCCCGCGACGTTCAGGTTGGGAACCTTTGGCCGGGTGAGAATGAACGGCATGGCTTGCTGCTTCCAGAAGGCGTCGTAGTTGGGATGTGCGACGAAGTCGTTCCATGTGGGGAGCGTGCCGTGAATGTATTTCTTGTTGGCGTTCGAGAGCGCGCCAAGTTGCAGGTACCACTCGTAGGTGTCGAAGCGGTCGAATTGAAAAGAGAAGTTGGTTTTATCCGTCTCCATCATGGTGGAGTATTCGAAGCCGTAACTCAGACGAAACGCGCCGTTGTGATGGAAGTCGTCGCCGAGAAACATGTCAGCCGGGGAGGCCTGTTCGGAAACGGCCTTGAGCGCAGGGTGCGGCTCGAGCATGCCCATCACCGTAAGCCAGCCGCCATAGGAAATCCCTAGCAACCCCACACGGCCGTTGTTCTTCGGAACATTTTTGACCAGCCAATCGATGGTGTCGTAGGTGTCCGTGCCTTCGTCGATGGCTTTGGGATTTTTGGGGTCGCGGACCGGGCGCTGCATGACGAATTTGCCTTCGGAGCCGTAGCGCCCGCGAATATCCTGAAACACAAAGATGTAGCCTTCGGGAATCATTTCGGCGTAGCGGCCAAGCTTGCGGCTATAGCCTTTCTCGTCATCGCTGAGGCCGTAGGGCGTACGCTCAAGAATGATGGGAAGCGGCTCGGAGGCGTTCTTTGGCGAATAGATTTCCGTGTGCAGCTTCACACCGTCGCGCGCGGCAATCATCACTTCGGTTTTGTCGAAGAGCTTCGAGTAGTCGGGGCGTTCCTGCTGCCCGGCGGCGACACTGGCGAGAAGAAGTACGGCCAAAAACAAATAGACATACTTGCGGTCAAGACGAAAAGAGCTCACGACTCTGGTTCTCCTTGTCATTAGAGCTGGTCCTTTTGAACCACACAGAAAAGATTGCCATCGGGATCTTCCAGGACGACAAAGTCGCTGGCCGGTCTGTACCGCCAAGGATATCGAGTGGCCCCAATCGAGACGAGCCGGTTCACTTCGGACTCTCGGTCGCTGGTATAGAGGTCCAGGTGAAGCCTGCTTCTCTTGCCGGAACGCCTCTGCGAAACGCGCTCCAGAGATAGGTTGGGGCCTCTTCCCGCGGGATCACCAAGAACCACCCAACTGTCCGTCGGCGTTTCTCTCGGCACATAGCCAAGTGCTTGCTGCCAGAACTCCAACATTTTGTCGAACTCATAACAACGAACAACGATGGAGCCAATCCTGATTCTTCCTGGTTCGGAGCCCATACCTATTCGTTACTCTCGCGCCAGGATAGTACACGAAAGCGGGCTGGCTCTGTTACACTGGAAATTGCTCGACCGCATCTAAGAAGCTGACCCGAAAGCATCGGTTTTCGACAGTTTGAAGAGAGATTCGTGCGGGCCCCGACCGGTTCGGGGCTATTTTTTTGTTTGGAGGAGTTGGCGCAGGAGCGCCGCGAAGAAAAACACCATGAGTCAACAGATTCGCAACATTGCCATCATCGCGCACGTGGACCACGGCAAAACAACGCTGGTGGACGCCATGCTAAAGCAAAGCGGGATTTTTCGCGCCAACGAAGCGGTTGTTGAGCGCGTGATGGACTCGAACGAACTGGAACGCGAGCGCGGTATCACCATTCTGGCCAAAAATACGGCGCTCTTCTTTCGCGGCGCGAAGATCAACATTGTGGATACCCCGGGGCACAGCGACTTCGGCGGCGAAGTGGAGCGCGCGTTACGGCTGGTGGATGGCGTGGTCGTACTCGTGGACGCGAGCGAAGGCCCGCTACCGCAGACGCGCTACGTGCTGCAAAAAGCGCTGGCGGCGAAGCTGCCTCCGGTGATTGTGCTGAACAAGATTGACCGTGCCGACGCCCGGCCGAAAGACGTTTTGGACGAAATTTACGATCTGTTCATCGACCTGGACGCGACAGAAGACCAACTCGACTTTCCCATCGTTTATACCAATGCCCGGGACGGCGTGGCGCACGCCAAGATTGGCGACAATTCGAAAGACCTCTTGCCGCTGTTTGAGGCCATCGTGAAGCACATTCCCGCGCCGCCGGGCGATCCCGCGGGCGTGCTGCAAATTCAGGTGATGAACCTGGATTACAGCGAGTTTCTCGGGCGCATCGCGATTGCGCGGGTGTTCAATGGAACGCTGCGGCGCGGCGAGGAAGTGGGTGTCAGCAAGCTGGGCGGGAAGCTGGAGCCGACAAAAATCACAAAACTGTTTACGTTCCGGGGATTGCAGCGCGACGAGGCGGAGGAGGCTCCCGCGGGCGATATCGTGGCCATTGCCGGAGTCGAGGACATTCAAATCGGCGAGAGCATCACGGACCTGGCTTCGCCCGCTCCGCTTGAACCTTTACTGATTGACGAGCCGACGTTGGCGATGATTTTCACGGTGAATAGCGGGCCGCTTTCTGGCAAGGACGGCGAGTATCTAACATCGCGCGACTTGCGGGACCGCCTGCAAAAAGAGTTGCTCACCAACGTTTCGATTCGCGTGGAGGACACGGACACGCCGGAATCGTTTCGCGTGCTGGGGCGCGGCGAGCTGCAACTTGCGATTTTGATTGAGACCATGCGGCGGGAAGGCTTCGAACTGATGGTGGGCAAGCCGGAAATTGTAACGCGCTCGGACAATGGCAAGAAACTGGAGCCGGTCGAGCGCCTGGTCATCGATATTCCAGAAAATTTCATCGGCATCATTATGGAAACCATTGGTGGCCGCCGCGGCGAGATGACGAAGATGAGCAATCACGGCTCGGGGCGCGTGCGGCTGGACTTCAAGATTCCTTCGCGCGGCTTGATTGGCTTGCGCAGCCAGTTGCTGACCGACACGCGCGGCACGGCGCTGATTCACTCGATTTTCGACGGCTGGACGGAATACGGTGGGGAGATGGCGCTGCGCCCCACAGGCGCGCTGGTCGCCGACCGCGCCGGAGTTTCGACGGCGTTCGCGTTGTGGAACTTGCAGGAGCGCGGCGAGTTATTCGTCGGCCCTGGCGTGGACGTCTACGAAGGCATGATTGTCGGCGAAAATTCGCGCGAGCAGGACATGGACGTGAACGTGACGAAAGAGAAGAAGCTGACGAACATGCGTTCGTCCACGGCGGATGAGGCGATCCGCCTGATCCCGCATCGCGAGCTGAGCCTCGAGCAGGCCATCGAATTCATTGCCGACGACGAATACGTGGAGATCACACCGAAGATGATTCGCCTGCGCAAGAAGGTTCTGCAAGCCAACAAGCGCCCGCGCCGCTGGCAGGAAATCCGCGCCAGCCAGGAAGCCGCAGGGTAAGTTTTAATCAAAAAGCTGAAGAGGCCGGCCATGCATAGGATTTTTCTCCTTTCCGTGCTTGTTTCGTTCCAGCGTCTCCAGGGGTGGGACGTGACCCTCCATGTCACTGTCGATCCCAAAAGGGGGAAATCCGAGAAAATGGTTGTTCCGATGGAGATTGGGAAGTAGCTAGTCCCGATCTAGCGCGGGGAATTCTGTAACAGGTCAGCAAGGTATTGCTTCCAGACAGCGGCCCGGGTGTGCGTCCCGTGCCCGCGGGTTTCGTCGGAGATCGGCAGCAGGACGAAGCGGCCGTTCTTCACTTTTTTGATTTCGCGGTCGGCGATGCCGAGTTCCGGTGGATTGATGAAGTCGTCGGCGGAATTGATGTAAGTCATCGGTGCGGTGATTTTGTTGAGTTGCGGAGAAGGATCGTAGTTGCGGGAAGCGTTCACCTGGTACAGGAGATCGTTGGCGTCGAGCCCGGGCAGGCGCGCCTTGAAATACTCGTCGAGTTCCTTGTCCGCGGCGTCGCGCGTCGAGTAGCTCTTCTGCCAGTACTGAGGCGCGCTTCCGGCAATCATGAGCAGGTCCAGAGCGGTGCGCAACGCCTGCTGCGGCTCTGAGGAATAGTCGCCGCCCTTCCATTCAGGATCGTTGCGAATTGCATCCATCACCATCTTGCGCCAGATGCGATTGCGCCCCGCGATTTGCACCGGGAAGCAGGCGAGAGGCATCAGGGCATCCATATACTCCGGATACGTTTCTCCCCAAACGAACGAGTGCATACAGCCCATCGAAGTGCCCATAACGAGCCGTAAATGATTCACCCCGAGCGCTTCGGTGAGCAAGCGGTGATGCGCCGCGATCATGTCGTCGTAGTCGTATTGCGGGAAATGCGCGTGGAGACCGTCGCTGGGCTTGGAAGACTTTCCGTGGCCGATGCCGTCGGGAAGAATGATGTAGTAGCGCCCAGCATCGAGAAGCTGCCCAGGACCGAACAGTTCGCCGGCAAAAATGGGCGTAAGGAATTGATGACCCGTGCCGCCCGTGCCATGCAGGATCAAAACTGCGTTGGTGACGCGTCCCTGTGCATTCGTCGCGGGCTTGCCCAGCGTGGTGTAATGAAGGCGCAATTCGGGCAAGGTTTCCCCGGAGCGAAACTGGAAATTCTTCACTACAAAATCACCCTCGTGCGTGGCGGGGGTGGCCGCCTGTTGTCCACAAGCAGGTGACTTTTGTAAAAGAAGGAGCAGGAACAGACTCGGGAAAAACCGCGAGAGGACGCGGAACATGGTTCACCTCGAAGGACATACCTCAAAGGGCAGGAAATCTATCATAAATGAAGGCGCGTGAGATGGAAGATGGCCGGGTCTTGCCCGCAAGCAATTTTAGTTCCACGTGGAACATTTCTTGCTTTGCACCGCCTCTCTGCATAAACTGCGCACGCCAGACGAATCCCGACCTTCGGGGTGCCTTCGTGCGAAAACTAGCCTTCCCAATCGTTCTTTCTCTCGCGGTGCCGACACTTTGCTTACCGCAAGCCGCGTCCAAGCTCGCCCCGGAAGTGCGCGAGTTCGTGAAGGAAGACTCGCCGCTGATTGCGCTGACACACGTGCGTGTGATCGACGGCACCGGGGCTGCTCCTCGCGCGGATCAAATCTTGGTGATTCGCGAAGGAAAGATCGCCGCGCTTGGCGACGCGGCCAGCACAAAGATTCCTGAAGGCGCAAAGGTGCTCGACCTCTCCGGCCGCACGATTATTCCCGGCCTCGTCGGCATGCACGACCACATCTATTACCCGTCACCCGGCGGAGCGCCACCACTTTATCCGGAACACGCCGCAAGTTTTCCGAGATTGTATCTCGCGGCGGGCGTGACATCGATCCGAACGACGGGAAGCGTCGATCCCTACGCCGACCTCGAACTGAAACGCGACATCGAGGAAGGCAAAATGGCCGGCCCGAAGATTCATGTCACCGGACCGTACCTCGAAGGGCCGGGAGCCTTTGCGATACAAATGCATCAGCTCAAAGACGCTGAGGACGCACGCAGCACGGTGGAATTCTGGGTCGCTCAGGGCGTCACTTCGTTCAAAGCGTACATGAACATCACACCAGAAGAACTCGGCGCGGCCACGAAAACAGCGCACGCGCACGGCATCAAAGTGACCGGGCATCTTTGTTCCATCGGATTTCGTGAAGCGGCTGCACTCGGCATCGACGACCTGGAGCATGGCCTCGTAGTGGATACGGAATTTCTCACAGAGAAAAAACCAGGCGTATGCCCAAACACGCCCGCGGCCAATAAAGCATTGCTTCCCCTCGAGATCACCAGCGGGCCGATTCACGAAATGATCCGCGACCTGGTGGCCCATCATGTCGCGGTGACCTCCACTCTGCCAGTATTTGAAACGTTTGTACCCAATCGTGCGCCGCTGGACGCTCGGGTTCTGGATGCGATGCTGCCTGAAGCGCGCATTTCCTACCTGAGAAGACGGTCGCTGATTTCCGACGGCGCGGCGAAATCCGATTGGCCCGCGCTATTCAAAAAAGAATTCGAATTCGAACGCGAATTCGTCAAACAAGGCGGCCTTCTTCTGGCCGGCTTGGATCCCACCGGATACGGCGGAGTGATCGCAGGATTCGGGGATCAGCGTGAGGTGGAATTACTGGTTGAGGCAGGATTCACTCCGGTCGAAGCCATTCACATTGCCACTTCGAATGGCGCGGAGTTTCTTGGCGAACCGGACAAAGTCGGCACGCTGGCGACCGGCAAGCAAGCGGACCTGGTGGTGATTGACGGGGATCCTTCTGGGAATATCAAGGACATCGAAAAAGTAGAAATGGTATTTAAGGATGGCCTAGGCTACGATTCCGCAAAGCTCATCGAATCGGTTCGCGGTCTTGTTGGTCTGCGCTGAGCGGCTGCATCAAGCCAATGCAACGGATTGCAAATTCTTGGGTTAGACCAACGGAATGAGGTAGAGTCAGAACTTGGCTGCATCAGGGAGTGCAACGACTGCATCCAGAGTTGTTTAAAACGGGGCCAAACACCCAACTTCCTTTGCGCTCCAAAAGGAGAGAATCGAACCTGTGAGTCATGTTCCTGGAGTAAACGGTGATGCAGTGTATCCCACAATTGCCGCGACGGCCACGGCGCTTCCGCCGCACACCATCACGCGCGACGACGTGAAGTATTACATGGGGCGCGTCTTTGACATCCCCGAGCGGCGCGTCGAAGCCATGATGAGCATTGTGGATAATGCGCACGTCCACAAGCGGCACGCGATTTTTCCCATCGATTACACCATCGAACCGCGTGCGCTCTCCAAGACGAACAACGAGTACATCGAGCATGCCGTGAAGCTTGGCCGTGAGGCCGCTGAAAGATGTCTGGAACGCGCTGGGCTTAGGCCGGAAGACATCGACCTCATCATTACAGTGTCTTGCACCGGCTTCATGATTCCTTCGTTGGATGCGCATCTGATCCATCTCATGGGATTTCGGCCGAATGTGCGGCGCATGCCGTTCACGGAATTGGGTTGTGCCGCGGGCGCAATGGCGCTGGGCCGTGCCGCAGACTATTTGAAAGCACATCCGGGTGGAAACGTCCTCATCATCGCTGTGGAACTCCCCTCGCTCACGTTCCAACGAAAAGACATTTCCCAAGCCAATCTAATCTCGTCAATTTTATTTGGCGACGGAGCTGCCGCGGTTATCGTGCGCGGAGATCCTGCACCGGGACCAAAAATCCTGGTTTCGGAGACTTTTACATTTCCCGATTCGCTTTTCGCCATGGGATTCGACCTCCGCGATTCCGGGTTCCACATTATTTTGGATAAAGAAGTTCCGGAAATGATCGGCGGCAAAATCCGCGGGCTGGTCGAAGGGTTCCTGGACCGCAACGGAAGGAAAAAGGAGGACATCAAGGGATGGATTCTGCATCCCGGCGGCGCCCGTTTGCTCGGAAACGTGGAAACCGAGCTGGGTTTGTGCAAATGCGATACGCAGCCGTCCTGGGACATTCTCGGCAACGTCGGGAATCTCTCCAGCGCCACGATTCTTTTCATCCTCCAAGAGTGGCTCGAAAAACGTCCGCTCAAGACGGGCGACTACGCCGTCGCGGCCGCGTTCGGACCGGGCTTCAGCGCGGAATTTCTCCTATTGCAATGGGCCTGAGCTTCTACCTCTTTTTATGCTTGCTCGTCGCGGTGGGCGTGCTGCGTTTGGTTGAACTCCGCGTTTCCAGGCGCAACTTCCGCCAAATGCTCTCCGCCGGCGCCGTTCCCGTCCCTGAACCGCATTTCAAATGGATCGTCGTCATTCACACGGGTGTGCTCATCGGCGCCGCTTTGGAAGTCATCTTTCTGAAGCGTCCGTTCCTTCCCTGGTTTGCGGCCATCATGTTTGCCCTGTTCATCGCATCTAACCTATTGCGCCTCTGGGTCGTCCTTGCGCTGGGTCGGCTGTGGAGCGTGAACGTCATGGATTCCGCGCAAATAGGCATTGTGACCACCGGACCTTTTCGCTTCGTACGCCATCCCAATTATTCGGGAGTGGTACTTGAAGTGATTACGCTGCCGTTGATCTATAGCGCGTGGATCACTGCCGTTGCCGCCGCGCTGGGCTATTGCTACGCCTTGTCGCGTCGCGTGCCCGCGGAAGAGAAAGTGCTCATGGCGAATCCCGAATACCGGGCGGCCATGGGTCATAAGCCGCGATTCTTGCCCGGCCTGTTCTGAGGAAAGTACTGCCCCCATGCGTTCGCTCATCCTGCTGGCCACTCTCTTCTTGTTCAACCCTGTTCCCGCGCATGCGGCCAACATCGATGACGCGGGAGGTGCGGCTTTCACCAACGTGCCGGAACTGACCTCCGGCTTTCGCATGCTTTACATCCAGAAGTTTCCCGAAGGCCGCGCGCAGTTCGCTGCGTGGGCGGCGCAACATCCCGACGATCCCTTTGGCCAAGTGGCCATCGCCGCAAGCTACCTTTTTGAGGAGTTTTACCACCAAGGCGTACTGACCAGCGAATTCTTCCTGAACGACAAGACGTTTCTCAATGGAATTGAAGGGAAGCCGGATCCTCAGCGGATGGAAGGATTTGACACAGCCATCGCAAACACGAGAAACCTCGCGGCACAGCGGCTGGAGAACAATCCCAAAGATCCCGAAGCGCTTTATGCGCTCACCCTCGCGGCAGGCATGGACTCGGATGCGGACATGATTCTTCGCAAGCGCCGGATGGAAGCGTTGAAGCGGCTGAAAGAAGCAAACGTGCACGCCAAGGCGTTGCTGGCACAGCGGCCCGAGGCGGCTGACGCCTACATCGCCCTTGGCTCGGCCAACTACATCATCGGAAGCCTTTCCGTGGGGTTCCGCGCGATGCTGTGGTTCGGTGGAGTTCACGGAGATAAAAAGCTGGGCATGGCGCAGGTCGGCAAAACGGTGGACGGCGGCCTTTATTTGAAGCCGTTTGCCAAGATCATGCTGGCGCTGGCCGCGCGGCGAGAGAAACAGAACAAGCTAGCGCAGAAGCTTCTTCACGAATTGGCCGAAGAGTTTCCGGAAAGCCCACTCTATCCCATCGAATATGCCAAGGCGATGGGACGAATCCCTCCCGCATCCGTGCGCCGATGAAACGCTTTGTGTGCTGCCAGATTTCTGCGAATCGTCTAGAATCTCGCTTCCAACTTGAAGGACGCGTCAGTCACTAAATGAGGCGGTGAATTGTGTTCCAGCACGACTTGCTCAAGGGCCGAGCCATTTTTATCACCGGCGGTGGGACCGGACTCGGGCGTTCTATGGCTTTGCGGTTTTCCGAACTGGGCGGGCGTCTGTTCTTGGTTGGCCGGCGCGTGGAACCGCTTCGCGAAACCTGCGAAGAGATTCGCAAGCTTGCAGGCGCTGCCGCTTACGCTACGTGCGATATTCGCGATTACACCGCCGTTGAAGCCGCAGTGACTCAAGCCGAGGAGCAGTTTGGCGAAATCAATGCCCTCGTGAACAATGCGGCCGGCAATTTCATCGCCCGCACAGAGAAGCTGTCTCCAAACGCGTTTAACGCCGTCGTGGGCATCGTGCTGAACGGCTCCTTTCACTGCACGCAAGCCATCGCTAAGAGGTGGATCTCGCAGAAACACGGCGGGAGTATTCTCAACATGGTCACAACCTACGCGGCGGCCAACTGTGGCTCGGGCTTCGTTGTTCCATCGGCATGCGCCAAGGCGGGAGTGCTGGCCATGACCACCTCGCTTGCCGTGGAATGGGCCAAGTATCACATCCGGATCAACGCGATTGCTCCGGGACCTTTTCCCACCGAAGGAGCCTGGTCTCGCCTGATGCCCACAAAACAATTCGAGGAAGACAGCAAGCAGCAACATCCCATGAAGCGTTTTGGGCGGCACGAGGAGTTGGCAAACCTCGCCGCGTTCTTGCTCAGCGACATGGCGGAATATATCAATGGCGAGTGCGTGGTCATCGACGGCGGTCAATGGCTGCGCGGGGCCGGTGAGTTTAATGACCTGATGCTTTTGCCTGAAGGCGCCTGGGAAACCATGGAGGCGGCGAGGCAGAAAAAATCCTAGAGTGCGGTACTCTTTTTTCGGCAATACCGCATTTGAAGAGAGGTGTCAACGCCGCAAAAAGTCGTGGCCGCGTGTGTTTAGACTCTGACAACTGTCGCTACTCGGGCAAGGCGCGTTTGCGTAGCTCTACGCGCAGCTTGACTTCTCCCACCGTCTGACCGTTCGCTTCGGCACGAACCGTGACTTCTGGAGGTTCCGCTTTCCTTGGCGCTTTTTCCGCGGGCTTTTCCACCGGCGCGGGCAAATTCACTTCGACCCGAGGAGCGGCCGTTTGCTTGGCCGCCACCATGAACTTCCCCGTGCCGCTTTCCGTGGTCCACCCTACCGGCAGCGTGGCCGTGATGGTGACCTCCTGCGCTTTAGCGGTGCGGTTGCGAATCCAAAGAGGGATCACCAAGGTTCCAGGTCCTTGGAGTGCGATCTCCGGCGGTTCGGGATGTGGCAAATTTGTGAGCCCATGCGCTCGGCGGAATTCCGCGTAGAAGCTCCACGGCCCGGCAAGCTCGGCCCATAAATCCGGCTTTGCGGGCTCCAGTGTAATTTCCGGGCGCACGAACGGAATTGCGCCGGGGGTGATGCCCTCAAAAATGTCTCCGGTCACGCTGCCGCCCACAACAGACTTGCCAAGCACGTAGTGCTGGTCTTCTCCCCAGCCGTCTTGCGAAGTGGCCATTTTTTCGATTTGCGCTTCGTCCATCTGCGCAATGCGATCCAGATAGGACTTGGCTTGCGTCTGGTGCGTTCGAAAAGCATCCAGCGCCATCCGCCAGTAGGGCTTGCCGCTCAGCTTGGAGATTTCCTTCACGGAGTAACTCGGACCCTTGCCGCGGAAAATATCTTCCCGCTCCGCGTCCGCAAAGTAATAAATCTTCTTCACCTGCCACGGCCGAAGATTTTCGAGAAAGGGTTCGAGTCGCCTCATCGGCCCTGAGATTTGTTCGGGAAACACGGCCGGATTCCCCGCCAGATCAAACGCTTCGGTGGCCAGCACCCCAGAAGCCTGATGGTCGCCATGATCTTCGCCGATAAAAGTGCCCGGCATAAAAGTGAGGATGACTTCCGGACGCGTCAAACGCACCAGCCGCACCATCTGCTGCAAAGTTTCGCCATGATTCCAGTTCGCCAGTGACACCAAAACATTTTGCGAAGCCGTGTCTTTCCCGCTGAGAAACCAGACGTTGCTGATACCGAGCGTCGTCAACGCATTGCGGGCCTCGATTTCGCGAACGGCTCCCAGCGCGGCGGCTTGCTCTGTTCCGGCTTCGTTCGATCCGCTGCTTCCGCGCGTGCCGAAAACCACGGCAATGCGCTTGTGCTCATCAAGCGCCCGCGCCACGTACGGCGTCACGGCTGCTTCGTCATCCGGATGCGCCACCACCACCAGAATGTCCGCTTTGTAGCGCTCATCCGCCGGCGGAAGCGCCTTCGGCTCCTGCGCATTCGCCTTTGGCAACGGTACGGTTAAAAACACGGCGAGCAAAGCTCCAACCAATCGAAGCATGGGCGATCCTTTAGCGATGAATTTCACAAATCAGGGAATGTCTGCCCCGCCACACCCCGGTATTTTCAATCCTAGATGGATGCGGCATCAAGGCCTTGGGGTACTCGCTGCGCTTTGCCATGGTGCTCGATTTGGGAGTCGCCGGACGTACACAGTCGTGGAAGCCCCCCCACAGTCTTGGCCACCGGCCAAAGCCCACAACTCCTTCCAAGTCGCTGACGGCTTGAGACTTGGCGTTTCTGGAAGGCCCCAGCCACGCCTGGTGCGCTTCTTGCATTTCGCCTCCTCGCGGCATCACCACGAGTGGGGAGGAGTCCATGCGAAGGTTCACGAGAAACCAGGTCCATCGGAAAGTGTCTTTGCGGTTGGCGTTAGGACTGCTGTTGTTTGCTACCATTCTCGCGAGTTGGGCGTCCGGCCAGAACCATGACGGAGCGTTGACGCCCTCTCGCGCCGGCGAAGGATGCCTGTTATACCGTTCGCCGCTCTCTGGCCGTTACGAAACCGTGCCTCTAGCGCACACGGACGCGACCCTGGACGTTCGCGGGCTGGTGGCTGCGGCAACCGTGACGCAGCAATACGTCAACAACACAAACGAGCCCCTGGAGGCGGTGTACGTTTTTCCGCTGCCACACGATGCGGCGGTCTACGACCTGGAAATCCGCATTGGCAACCGCGTGATTCGCAGCGTGATTAAAGAACGCGAGGAAGCCAAGCGCACCTACGACGCGGCAAAGTCCGAAGGCAAACGCGCGGCGCTTGTCGAAGAAGAGCGGCCCAACATTTTCACAGCGTCGGTGGCGAACCTGATGCCAGGCGACCACGTGGACATTCGGCTGAGGTATGTCGAGGCGCTGCGCTGGGAAGAGTCCCGGCTGCGGCTGGTTTTCCCTATGGTCGTTGGACCGCGCTACATCACGGGAACACAGGCCGTTGGCCGTAACGGAACGGGATGGGCCGCGGACAGTGATGCAGTTCCGGATGCTTCGCGCATCACTCCGCCGGTGCGAAATCCAGAAACGCGCACGGGGCATGACATTTCGCTGGCGGTGGATCTCGACCCCGGCTTCGAATTCGGCACGATCAAGAGTGTCTCGCATGAAATCCGTGTGAAGCGTCTCGCGGACGGACGTCAGCACATCGAGCTCGCGAGCGGCGCTACCATTCCGAACAAGGATTTTGTCCTCGAAGTGCAGCAGGCCGAAAGCAAACAGCCCAAGACGGCGCTCTTCCTATCTCCTGAAAAAGAGTCCGGCGAAACGTATTTTCTCTTGACTGCGTTTCCGCCAACGGTGCAACCGGCGAAGCGCGTGCCGCTGGAAATGCTCTATCTCATTGACATTTCCGGCTCTATGTCTGGCACGTCGATCGAGCAAGCGCGCGAAGCGCTGCAGCAGGCGCTTGACCGGCTCACGCCGGCTGACCGCTTCGGTATCGTCGCCTTCAACCACAGCTACTACGAGTTCGCTGCCCAGCCGTTGACCGCAAGCCCGGACAATGTCGCCGCGGCCCGCCGCTACGTTCAAGGACTTGAAGCCAACGGCGGCACCGAGATGTTGCCCGCGCTGCTCCACGTCATGCAGAAGCCGGAGACTGCCGGTTATTTACGCCACATCGTTTTGTTGACCGACGGCGACCTCGGCAACGAAGAACAAATCTTCGCGGCGCTGCGGCAGGACTTGGGCGGGGCGCGGCTTTATACCGTGGCCATCGGCAGCGCTCCGAACTTTTTCCTTGCCACCAAGATGGCGCAGTTCGGGCGCGGCAGTTTCACGCATATTGCCGACATCAGCGAGATTCGTGAACAGATGGGCAAACTGCTTGAAACCATCGAAAGCCCGGTGCTGACCGACGTGAAGCTGTCGTTTGAAGGCGTCGAACTGGCTGAAGTTTATCCGCAGCGCCTGCCCGATCTTTTCTGGCAGCAGCCACTGCTGGTTTCCGGGCGCATCTCGCAAGGGCGAAAGGGCGCGGTGCACCTGACGGCACGCGCGGGAGATCAGCCATTTGAAACGACCATCCCGTTCGACTCTTCCACGGCCTCGTTCCACCCCGGCATAACAACGCTGTGGGCGAGACAACGCGTGGAAGACTTAATGGATCGCTGGCGCGAAGGGGATGAGGATGCGCGGGCCAGCATCCGAGCGAGTCTGATTACTCACGCCATTCGCTACCGTCTGGTGACGCGTTTTACTTCGCTCGTGGCGGTCGAGGAAGTCGTCGCGAATGTCGGCGGCGAGTCGCGGACAGTTCCAGTGCCCACCGAATTGCCAGCGGGGATGCAATTGGAAAAGGTCTTTGGCGCGCCGGCAACCGGAACGGCTGACGCATTTCTCGAAATGCTCGGCGTGATTCTCCTGCTGACCGGCCTGGTCATAAGCATCGCCCTGCGGCAGTTTGCTCGCAACGCGGAGGCAGCGTCATGAAACCGCTGCGAATCTTCGTAGCAATGGTTTTACTTGCGGGAGCTTCTCTTACAGCCCGCGCCACGTACCTGCATGCAAAGGCGGACCTCGCGGGCGTGCTAATTCACCGCGCATGGAACAAGACGGTGGCGGATGGCAAGCCTCATCCGCCGTGGCCCTGGGCGGACACGTACCCCGTCGCGCGCCTGCGCATCCCGCGACTGGGTTACGACGAAGTCGTGCTGGAGGGCGCCACTCCGCGCTCGCTGGCCTTTGGTCCCGCACGGCTTTTCAGTGGAGCTAGCTTGGGCCAGCCGGGGAACGTGGAACTCGCCGGGCATCGCACAAGCTGGTTCCGGCCGCTTCAATCCGTGGAGGATGGAGATCAGATTCAAGTTCAGTGGTTTGACTCGCGCAAGCGCGAACTTCGCGAGCGCACTTACACCGTAGATGACATCCGCATCGTGACACCCGAAGAGGTAAGTCTGCTGACGCCGCCGTCTGGTGATGCGCTGACGCTCATTACATGCTACCCGTTTGGCCACGGCCCGCGCTCCCCGCAGCGATTCGTGGTGCTTGCGTCTCCGGCCGGCCCGAGCCGCTTGACCGAGACTTCGCGTCTTGCAAAGCCGGCGCAATGGTAAGGAGGTCGCAGCTTATGCGCGATAACCTCTGGCCGTTCTAATATGAGTTTGCTAGACTGGCGCGGAATTGCGACACAGCACTCGAAGACGATTCCTGGCGGAAACCGCAGGCGTGTGCCTTTCGCCGACCTGGCGGATCGCGCTTGGGGCCCAAGGCGCGCCTAGCATGCAATTCCCGTCGGAAGCCCGCGAGCGAATTGCGATTGCATCGTATCCGTTCCGGGACTTTATTGTCGGGCGCGAGGACAAATCCGGCGGCGGAAAGATGGAGTTGAAGGACTTCGCCGCGCACGTCAGCGCCAAATTCAACATCAAGAAAATCGAGCCGTGGAGCGCGCATTTTCGCTCGCTCGAGAAGCCTTACCTCGAAGAACTTCGCACTGCTGTGGTGTATCTTCACGGGGCGATTGTAAACATCGCCGTCGACGGCGAGCACAGCCCGTATTCGACCGATCCCGCCGAGCGGGAGAAAGCCGTCGCGTTCAGCAAACAATGGATTGACGCCGCAGCGGCGATTGGCTCGCCAAGCCTGCGAACCAACATCCCTCCGGCAAAAGAGTCCAAGCCGGACGTTGACCGGGCCGCGCAAAGTTTGAAGCTCGTCGCGGACTACGGTGCAGCCAAAAACATCGTAGTAAACCTGGAAAACGACAATCCCGCGAGCGAGGATCCCTTCTTTCTGGTGAAGGTCATCGAACAGGTAAACAGTCCCTGGCTCCACGCGTTGCCCGACTTTGCAAATACCTTGGCGGCCTTCGAGGCAGCGTACGCTTACCAGGGAATCGACGCTATGTTCGGTCACGCATACAACATTTCTCACGTGAAGGAAACCGAAGTGGGCGACGGGAAAGACAAAATCGCGCACGTGGATTTGGCGAGAACTTTTGCCATCGCCAAGAATCACGGATACAAGGGATATTTTTCGATGGAGTGGGACAGTCCCGGCGACCCTCATGAGGGAACTCTCGGACTCATTGAGAAAACACTGAAGAACTTGTCCTAAGGCAGTTCAGTTCAGGCGGAATTTCACGGTTACCGTGAGATGCATGGCCACTGCCTGCCCATCCAGCCGGGCCGGTTCGTACTTCCATTGCCGCACCGTCTCAATCGCCGACTGTTGCAGCAAAACGGGTCCGGAAATAACCCTTACCGTGTTCACCTTCCCTGCCGCATCAATCAGAGCGTCCACCACCACATCCCCGCTGACTCGAGTTGCTTTCGCAAGCTGCGGATAAACCGGAAGCGTGGCTCGAATCAGGCGAGGCTGCTGAACCATTCCTCCAATGAGACCATGCGCGGCGGGGGCGGCCGGCGCCATTTGGCGGGCGAGCGCTGCTCCAAAAGGATCTCCCGAAGAAGGCATCAGATCAGGCTGAATTGCCGGAGCTTCTGCGGACGAATTGCCCGTCGCGGCGCTGCTCAATGGATGGCCAACATTGGGAGCAACCATGGTGAAGGTGTGCCCGGACCGCGCCTCTTCCGTCGCCGCGGCTTCCGGACTCTTGGTCGCCGTCAGCCTGGGCCCAGAGGAATCCTTGTTTTTAGCTCCTTCGCGAACAAACCAAAGAGTCCAGCTCTGGCCGCCGGCGTCGAGCACGTCCACTTGGAACGGCGGCGCACTCCCTGCTGAAGAAGACGTGACCGACGGAGCAGTCGCAGAAACCGGGGCGGGAACAGAGGAACTGACATCCCCCCCCGGCACGGGTTCGCCCGTTCCCAGCGCCGGATCTGACGTGCGGACCTCCGCGTCTGCTTGATGGGCGGCCCTCGCCATGAAAATTCTGACGCCGGCCGTCACTGCAAACGCCGCAAGGCAGCCCCACACCACTAGGAGCGCCAATCGAGCCAGAGAAGGATGCGAGTATGCCGGCAATTCCTGCACAGGCGGCCGCCCGCCGGCCTCTTCCTGGTTACTCCCGGCGTATGCCCCGTACCGTTCCCGTTCCCAGGATCGAGATTCTGAAAACGCGTACTCCGGCTCGCGAGAGGCTTTGATGGGAGTTTGCTTCGCATCCCACTCGCTGAAGGTTTCCGTTCTTTCTACCGCGCTTTGAGTCTTGGACTCGGGCGCAAGAGGAACGAGCACTTTCGCGCGAGTTTGTTGTAGTTCCGGTTTGATCCGTTCGCCGCGTGTGGACCCATTCGCGGAAGTTTCAAAGCACAGCCATTGCCGGATTTGTTCGCGGCTGGCTTCCGCCAGGTCCACAAACTTCACTCCGGCGCCTCTCTCAAACTCGCGCGTCCACACGATTTCACCCGGCACCTCGAAGGATTCGCAAAGCGCTTTTCCTTTACGCGGCATCGGCATGCAGCCCATGGCTTGAAACGTGAAGCTGACCCGCTCGCGCAACAAAGGCGGCTTGGCAAACTCAAAAGCCATTCCGCTTTCGCTCACGTTGGTGAGCTTGCCCCAATTGTCTTCGCTAAAGAAGACCAACACTACGTGGCGCTTCAGCGCTTCGCGCGGCGAGCTGCGCCGCTCCTCGGTTCTCCGACTATCTTTCGAAGTGCGTGCTGAAGTGAACATGGTTGTCCTGTTCGGCTCCGCCGCGCGTTAATGGCTCTCTTCAGGCATCTCCTGGAGCTGCTCCCAGCCGCTGGGCAGCTCCAATTGCCGATGGTCGGCCTCATCAAACAACACAAACGCCCCGACGTTCCGAAGCCGCTGCTCTACGAAATTCCGCAACTTTTCAATGGAGCCCGAGTCCGCATCCGGTGGCCAGTTGAATGGTTGCGTGATTTCAAGGGCCAACCGCGCATGCTGCCGGGCCGGCAAAAATACCGGATAGCTGAGCCGGATCGGCTGGTCCTGGCTGTAGCTGCCGTCCGATTTCATTCGGCTGAGGATTACCAAGTGGGGGCCGTCGCTGAGGCCAACGTCCGAGTCGGTGTTGTTCTCCAGATCATAGGAAATGACCAAGGAGGCCCGCGTTTTGTCGATTTCCCTAAGCTGGCTTCCAATGTAGCCCGCGCGGATGCTCCCTTGATTCCAGATGGCAGGTCGTTCGCGGGATGTTCGCTTACGGATGGAAAGGAGGGATCGGTTGCCCGTGACAAAGCTTATCGCCAAGAACGCCGCTCCCGCGGAACCAACTACCCAAAGCGCATCTTTCCACGACACTCTGCTCTCCGTCCGGGACTGGGAAGCTCTATCTGACTCTCGCTTCTTCTGGACTTAGCCAGTTCGGCGTTTCCTACTGTTCCGTATCATTCCGACGCGCGGACGGGCAAGATGGGAAAGTCCCTAACTTCCTTTCAGGTCTTTCCCCTATTGGCTTTACTCGTCGTTTACATTCTCCCCAGCGCCAGAAGGGGTCGTGACCTCGAGATGGAGTTCTGTCAGACCCGCCGATCTAAGCTGCCGATTGAGGGCAGGGAGGTCGGCGGCCTGGAACTCTTGCCAGACCTTCAGGACGGCGAAAAAATCCTTTTCCGTCGTGTCCATGGCAGCAAGCTGCGCGTCGGTAGGAGCCGCGTCGGCACGATCGAGTTCCCCGTAGAGCGCTGCAATCGCCGCCGCGCTGCGCGCGAGCGTGGCCGAAGCTGAAGCGGCCGCCCCAGCGCCTCCGGGGCCGCCAGCGCCACCGAGAATAGCCCCCAACTTCTTGTCAAAAGAGGAAACTGCCTCGACCAGTGGCCCCGAGATCTTTTCGGCGGATGACCCAGCACCATTTGCTGTGGACGCGGTGGGCGCCTTACCCATCAGCTTTTGCAGTTGCTCCCAAAGGGCCCGCGCTTGGGTGAGCGCCTCCGTGTTTTGCGTCATCATCTTCGCCAGAAGCTGCTGTTTCTGAAATTCCAGCGCCAGCCCTTCCTGTGAAGTTTTCACGCGCGGATCCATCTTCACCGTGAGAGGCTCGCTGAACAGCAGCCCGCGAACCGTCAGCCGGACGGTGTATTGCCCGGGCAGGGCCATTGGTCCCTGTGGCGACCGTGGTGTATCTCCTGGAATGGCGGAAATAGGATAATCCGACCGCGTGGCCCGCGGCGCGGGATAACGCAAATCCCATACCCGGCGGTGCATCCCGGCGCTGCTCGAAAGAATCTTAGAGGTGCGAATCCAGTACCTCGGAATCAGCTCCTTGGCCAGTTCTTCGGAGGAAGGCTCGGCTTTGTCTGCATCGGAGAACTTGCGAACCAGTTTTCCCTGTCCGTCGAGAATTTCCAGGGTCACCGGGGCCGTCGTGGGCACTGCCAGAAAATAATCAATGATCGCTCCGTCCGGAGGATTCTGCGCAGTAGGCTCGTCCGGCGGAATGGGTGTGTCCGTATTCGTGTCGCGCCTCACGCGATAAGCAATGGCTGGCTTGAAAAGATACTCTTCCGCTTTGGCCACCGATTCGGTGATCTGGCGCAGCGGCGAAATGTTGTCCAGTACCCAAAACGAGCGCCCGTGCGTGGCCACAATCAAGTCATGGTCATGAATCCATAAATCACGCATCGAAGTGTGCGGCAGGTTGAGCTGCAGCGACTGCCAGTGGTCCCCATCATCGAACGAGACCCACACGCTCGTCTCGGTCCCGGCGAAGAGCAAGCCCTTGCGCACCGAATCTTCGCGCACGGCATTGACCGGCGCGTTTTCCGGCAGGCCGTTTGTGATCAGCCGCCACGTCTTTCCTCCGTCATGCGTGCGGTAAATGTAAGGACGCAAATCATCGATGCGGAAACGGCTGACCGAAGCGTATGCGGTCTCGTCATCGAAATGCGAAGCGGAAAGCTGCGTCACTTTGCTCCAAGGAGTGATCTCAGGAGGCGTGACGTTTTTCCAATTCGCGCCGCCGTCGCGCGTGACCCAAAACCATCCGTCGTCCGTGCCCGCCCAAATCGTGTTTATGTTTTTGAACGAAGGAGCCAGTGCATAAATCACGCCGCGAATTCTGTCTGCGTTGGGATCTTTCGCAGCCTTATCCCCGAGGCTTGCAGGAATCGCGCCGTGCTCGCGCCCGAGGTCGGGACTGATGGTTTGCCAAGTTTGCCCCTGGTCGGTGGTCTTGAACAAGAAATTCGACGTGTAATAAAGAATGTGCGGATCGACCGGCGAAAAAAGTAGGGGTTGTGTGCGATCCGCACGGTATTTTGGATCGGCAGCCGGAATCGGCGAGACGTTCTGGAATTGCCCAGTCGAAAGTGAAAACTTGGAGACCTCGCGCCGCCCCGCTCCATAAACGATGTCCGGATTCAGCGGATCCGGCGCCGCGTATCCGTATTCAATGATCCCCGCTGGATGCCAGTCGCGAAACGTGATTTCCCCGTCGTTGCCGCGGCTTGAAACGCACACCGAGCCGCTATCCTGCTGGCCTCCGCAAACGAGATAAGGAAATCCACTCGACGTTGCACCATGAAAGATTTGCCCCGTGGGCTGGTTGTACCACGAACTCCACGTCTGCCCCGAGTTGACGCTGACGAGCGCCCCCTGATCGCTGACCAGCAAAATGATGTTGGGAAAGTTCGGATTGATCCACAGATTCTGATAGTCGTCTCCGCCAGGCGCGCCTCGCAGGCTGGTCCACGTTTTGCCGCCGTCGGTCGAGCGCATTGTCACGATGCTAGCGCTGTAGACCACGTCCGGGTTTTTGGGATCCACGCGCGGCACCGGCAAATCGCCTCCGCCAATCCGCAGTGCGGGCCGCGGATCGGTGGTGACGCGCGTCCAGTTTTCTCCGGCATCATCCGAACGGTAAATTCCCACGCTCGGCTCGTTGCTGGCCACCGAAGCGTACAACCGGCTTGGCTGGCTCGCCGCAATCGCCACGTCTACTTGAATGATTCCCTTCGGCAGGCCATTGGTAAGCGCGCGCCAGGTTTTCCCGCCATCCGTGGACTTGAACACTCCTCCGCCCGTTCCGCTGTACTGATTGCCGTCCTCCCACGGTCCAAGTCGCACTTCCCACAGCGACGCATAAACAATTTCCGGATTCGAAGGATCAATCTCCACGTCCGAGCCGCCAACGTTGGCATCTTTCGAAAGCACTTTCTGCCAGTTCTGTCCGCCGTCGGTGGAAAGGTAAATGCCCCGCTCTTCATTGGCGCCGTAAGGGTGGCCAAGCGCCGCCGCAAACACTCGATTGGGATTGTGCGGATCGACCGCCAGCGCAGGAATCCCCTGCGAATTGCGCAAGCCGAGATGCGTCCAGGTCTTCCCCGCATCGCTGGATTTGTAAACGCCATCGCCCACGGAAAGATCCGGCCGCGCCAAGCCTTCGCCGCCACCCACGTAAACAATGTTGGGGTCGGAAGGCGCAACGGCGATCGCGCCGATGGATTGCATGGGCTGTGTGTCAAAAATCGGATTCCACGTACGGCCGAAATCATCCGACTTCCACACTCCACCGTTCACGGCGCCCATGTAAAAAACATTGGGCTGGCCGGCCACGCCGCAGGCTGCGCGCGTGCGTCCGCCCCGCGCGGGACCAATCATGCGCCAGCGCATTTCCTGGTAAGTGGATTCGGGAATCTGCTGCGCCGCGGCGTGATTTGCAACCATCACGCAAACCGCGGCGAACCTCAACGCGAAACGGCCAAACAATCGGGTCACGGCAACCCTCCGGCAAGCATAAAAATTATTGGCCGGACAGCATAAATCAAATGGCCGCGGAGATGGAGCGAAACTGCAGGGAAAGCCCCTTACCCTTTGGTACTACCAGTCACCCGCACGGCTCAAAGGATTGCTTGCCGTCCGGCAAATCCGGTGATAGTCTGCGGACCTGGCGCTGGGAGTGGGGGTAGTCTTTTCTGGCGCCGGAAGCGGGAAAACCTGGTTTTCTCGCGGGGCAGTTCTTACCAGCAGGGATTGCACCTCACATCTGAACCACTGATTGCAGAGGAGGAAGACGTATGAAGAAGCTGCTAGGTGCTCTGACGCTCGCAACGTTCCTGTGTGTTTCCGGCGCGGCCTACGCGCAGGATGCCGCAACCGCGAAGCAGGACGCTCCGGCCGCGGCCGCGAAGCAGGACGCTCCGAAGGAAGACACCGCCAACAAGAAGAAGGAAACCAAGAAAAAGGACAAAAAGAAAAAGGACAAAAAGGAAGACGAGAAGAAGGCAGACGAGAAGAAGCCCAGCTAACGGGCTTCTTCTGTGTCGTGGTTCCGGGCAGCCGCCGCGCCCTCCGCGTGCCGGCTGCCCAACTTTTTTTGTGAGGCGTTTTCTCGTCAGGAGCGGTTCAGGCCATCTTGTTGACGCTCGACACTGAGAGTATGCTTGCGTTCGCCTATGGGGAGGAAAACTAGGAGGAGAAATGACACGGACAAAATTCCCGTTGATCTTATTGGTGATAATGCTCTTGGCCATGTTCGCGACAAGCGCCCTGGCGCAGCAGGCAGCTCAAACGAGCGCCACGCCAGCGAAAACTCCCAACGCGCAGGAAATGGCTAAGCTGGGACCGCTCGTAAATCCCGTAAGCGGCGCAGTGAAAGCGCAACTTCCCCGTTTCTCGAAGAACATGGTCGCCGCCGCAGAAGCCATGCCCCCGGAAAAATACAATTTCAAGCCCACTCCGGAGATGAACTCCTTCGCGCACGTGGTGATGCACATCGCGCAATCGAACAACGGCCTGTGCTCGAAGATTTCCGACACGCCTGCGCCGGATGCGAAACTCGCGGACACCGATCCCAAGGACAAGTTAGTCGCGGGCTTGAAAGCTTCTTTCGACTACTGCGCCTCAGCGCTCGAGAAAGTGGACGACTCCAAACTCGGCGACCAGATGATGCTCTTCGGCAATCGCCCGTTTTCGCGCGCGGCCGTCCTCATCATCTTGAGCGACGACTGGTACGACCACTACGGCGCACAAGCCACCTATTTGCGCCTGAACGGCATTCTGCCACCGACCGCCCAACCCGCGCCCAAGTAGCTGGTGCTCTAAAAGTGAAAGCCCAGTTCAGCGGTATACGCACGCGGCGTCACGAAGTGTGTTCCGCTAAACGTTGATAGAAAATTGTAAAGCGCCGTCTTATTCGTCAAGTTGATGGCCGTCAACCGCAAGCTCCACTTGTAACGGTCGTTGTGAAACAAATCGTCGTCGCCTACGCTCGCGTCAAAAAGATTGCGCGGCGCAACGCGCGACGGATTGCGGTCCGGGTCATTCGTTCCGGGCGCGGCAAGATTGAATAACTTCGCCCCGAACGGCGTCTGCCCGGAGCAAATCGCCGGCGTCAAAGGAGCGGAAGGCGTGGCCACGTTGTTTCCGCAGAAAGCCCAATCGCCGCCTGCTGATCGCCATCGAGCGAAGCGAGCGCCGTCGGAAAGTCCGCTACAAAAGGCGAACTGGCCACCAGCCCGCTGTCATACCGCCAGTTGAAGCCGACCCACGGCCCTCTTTTCCACGGCTGGTATTGCAAGTGAGTCGTCTGATTGAACGCCTGGTCATGGTCAATGCGGAAGACTTCGCCGCCGGTCACCGTGGCGCCCAGCCCTCCCACCTGTGGAGGGAAATACCGCGCCCGGACGTGCGCAAGGACCGCGAAGGCCGTCACGCCGTGGTAATTGGGCAAGCTCACGCGAACGGAAGGTCCGTCGATCTTCGAGTTCTTCCAAGCAATGGGAAAAAAGATTGGCGTATTGCCAAACGCACTGAAGTCGTACGCATTGTGTGTGTACTTCCACAAATAATCGGCGTCAACAACGAAGTATCTTCCAAAAGCTTGCTCAAAGCCCGCGTTGAACTGGTTGCGCTGGCCAGAGCGAATCGGCGCTTGCAAACTGGTACCGCCGATCACGTCCACGATCGCGGGGTTAGCCGCACCCAGGCTCGACAAAATCAGGTTCTCATTGAAGGGCGTTTCCAACACGCGCGAGTAGGAAACCCGAAGCACGCTGTTCGTCTTCTTGAGCTGGTACGCCACTCCCACGCGTGGCTCGGGCTGCCAATCGTGAACGATCCCTCGATACACGTCGCCGCGAACGCCCAAACTGAACGACCAGCTTCCCGTGGTGATGCTGTCTTGCAGATACATCGCGACTTCTTTCACGTCCGTGTGTCCACGAAAAGGAAAGAGCGAGCCGCCGCGCGTCAAATCTAATGCAAACAGCTGTGTGCACGGCGCGCCAACCGGCCGATTGCTGACCGTGTTGAAGCATGGGTTGCCGTTCGCATCGGTTTGCGATGGGAGGAAATTAGGGTCGGTAATTCCAAAATTGAAATTCTCCGTCAGGAAACTATGCTGCAAGGTGACGCCCGCCTTGATGTTGTGAATTCCCTTCACGTACGACACGTCGGTTCGCGCGCTCGCGTTGGTTAACCTTCGGTCCTGGTTCAACGTCGCCGAAGAACCACCTGGAATGAGTCCGGTGCCGTCGGCAAAGGCGTTCCCGCTGGGGTAATAATGGAAATGGTCGTGGCGCACAAATGCCCCCAAGGTGAAGAGCGTGGTTGTGCTGATCAAGCGAGTCCACACCGGAGCCACGTTGAATGTGTTGATCAGCGCACGTTGGTCGGTAGCCGCGAGCGGCTGTCCAGTCACGGGATCGGCTACTCCCACGTCCAGGTTGTCCAACGTATTGGGCGTCTGGAACCACGAACGCGTGTACTGAAGGTTGGTGTGAACCGAATCCGCACCCGTGACGTTGAAATCCAGGCGGTCAAACAGGTTCTCCTCGTTGCCTTTGTCGTGAATGGCGTGAATTTCTGGCGGATCGAGGAACCGGCTGGTGGTCAAGCCGTTCGCCGCGATAAAGTTGCCCCACTTCTGGCCTCCGTAAGCCAGCCGGAAACCACCAACCACGGAGCCGAAGCTGCCATAGGACGAATCGATCTCACCCGTGGGTTTGGTCACGCCCAATCCCGACCGTGTTGTGACCTTGATGACCAGGCTGGTCTTGTCGCCATATTCTGCTGGTGGCCTCCGGACACGGCCTCGAGCGACTGAATCGAGTCCAGCGGAATTTGGTTCGAGAAGACCTTGCTCTGTTGGTCCGTGATGGACTGGCCGTCCACGGAGAAGGAATTCTCGGCGTGGTCGCCAAGCCCGTGAAACAACCCGTTGGAGTCTGCCACGACGCCGGGCGTCGCCAGCGTCACCAGCGAACTCACCGAAGATGATTGGCTCTCGAGCGGCATCCGGTCCGTTAACGAAGTGTCCACGTCGGTGTGAGCGCTCGGTTGCGTTTCAATCAAGTCCCCGCCGCCCGCTTCCACGGTGATGCTTGTGGACGACGCGCTGATTTTCAAACCGATTGGCAGCGTCACGGGCACCGCCGACCGCACCTCGACATCCTGAGTAAACGGCGAAAATCCTGTCGCCGTTACGGTGAGATGGTATGGATTGAACGGCACGTTCGTAAACTTGAAGGCTCCGTCGGCATCCGTAGTCGCCGTGCGCTGGAAGCCGCTGACCGGATACGAAACCTCAACCGTCGCCCCTGCCACTCGCCCGCCCGAAGGATCCTTCACCACACCTTCGAGCGAGCCCGAATTTCCCAATTGCGCTCTGGCAGGTCGCGCTGCGACAAACAAAACAAGCCCCGACACAAAAAACACATAAACACACAATCTCTGCAACATGTTGCTCCATCCTTTCGGCGACTAGGCATGTAGGTGGATAGAGACCGCCGGAAAAAATGGCGGCGGTGCGGCCTGGAGATCGGCCAGCATGCAAATACATTCGACTTAGGGTGTCTTCGTGTTACGCGGCGGGTGGAGCGCGGGAGGCGCGATGGAGCGCAAACGTATCACTCTGCGCCGTTTGCTTCGGCGCGGATGAAAGCCACGCGATGATTACAGGGGAGCTGCTGAGGGATAGCCGGGCAGTCGCCAGCGCGGGCATGTGCAGCGCCTGACAAATATGGCAAGCATTGTCCGGCCCGCCGCGGTGCTGGTGTAGAGTCGCACCGCCGGCAAAGAACAGCAAGGCGGCACCGGCCATGAGCGCGACAACGCGTCTCAGAAACTCAGGCTCAAATATGGTTCTTTGCCCTTTCATGCAAATTAGGCTTTCCGAGTGGAAGAGACCGCTTCGAGCTCCCTGCGCGCCGAAGCCGAGCCCTCCAGTTCCCGAGCGTTTCGCCCATGATGCACAATCAGGTGCGTAAAGAACATTAAGACGAGGATCGCCCCAAACGTAACCACGATGGTTGCTCCGGTCGGCGTGTCCAACTGCACGCTTAGGTAGCAGCCGAGCGCTGAAACCAGCGTGCCCATGGTCCAACCGATGGCCAGCCGTGTGCCTATCCGATCGGCAAAAAGCATAGCTCCCACGCTGGGTACGATGAGATAGCAGAAGACCAGCAACACTCCGGCGATCGCCACTGAGGAAGTCACGACGAAGCCGAAGGAAGCATAAAAAAGGAAATCCCAGAAACGCACGTTCATGCCTGACATTTCGGCCTTCCCGTGGTTCATCGAAATGGACAGGAATTTCTTGCGAAAAAGGAAGTGGAATACGCCCACTGCGCCGTAGAGTAGAGCCGTTTTCCGCACTTCAGGCCAGGAAACTGCCAGAATGTTTCCCACCAGCATGTCCTTCAAGTGCTCGGTCTCCCCGGTGGCTTTGCTCATCAAAAGAATGGCTGTGGCGGAAGCAACGGCGTACGCAATTCCGATGAAAGCTTCCTGCGGGATATGGCCCCTCGCGCTGCGCGCAAAGGAGAAGATGGCCGCGCCAAGGAACGTGAAGCCGAGGCTGATCCAATACGACCCACGGCCGTGCGGGTCCATGCCGGCAACAACTGCGACGGTGGCTCCGAGGGCCGCAATTTGGGCAAGCGCAAGGTCCACAAAGATAACGCCGCGCTCAACGACGTGCACGCCCAGGTAGGCGTGAATCCCCGTGAGGATGAGGCTTGCGACAAACGGCGCAAGTAAAAACGCGAGAATTTCCATTCCGCAGTCTCCTGGACGTTATTTTGTTTCGTCGAACGCTTGTTTTAGCTTGGCGATATCGTAATCAAACAGCTTGAAATAATCGGTGATTTCTTTTTCTCCGCCCACCGAAGGCATGAGCACCACCACTTTTCCTCCAGTATCGCGGGCGACGGCGTTGGGTGTTTTCAAATCGAAATACGGCTCGACAGCGATGACTTTGACGCCATCGCGTTTCATCAAGGCGATCAGCTCAACGGTGTGTTGTGGGCTCGGTGGGATGCCCGGCCGCGGCTCGACGTAGCCGACCACGTCAAGGTGGAAGTGCTCGGCGAAATTCGGCCATGAACGGTGGTAAGTCACGATTTTGCGGCCCGCGTAGGGCTTCATCTCCTCGATCCACTTCGCATCGGCCTGCTTGATGCGCTTCTCGAAATCGTCATACCGCTGCGCGAAATACGCGGCATCGCCCGGGCGCATTTCCGAGAGCTTGTTTTGAATGCCCTTGGCGATGCGCAGGCCATTTTCCGGATCGAGCCAATAATGCGGATTCCCAAGTGGATGGACATCGCCTTCGGCGCGTGTCACCACGCCAGTCGGAATTTCCAGAATCCGGGCATACCGCGAGGCATCGAAGTAGCCCGGCGCTCCTACCTGAATTTTGGGGTTCGTTGATTGCGTAATCAGAGGAGGCAGCCAGCCAATTTCCAGTTCAAGCCCCACGACAATAAGCAGATCGGCTTTGCGAAGCTTGAGCAGAAAGCTCGGCTTCGCTTCCACGAAGTGAGGATCCTGATAGCCGCGCGCAACCGATTCCACTTCGACTTTGTCTCCGCCGACCTCCTGCGCCAATGCAGCTAGGTCGGTGGTTGCCGTCATGATATTGAGCTTGCTCGCTGCTCGCGCCGAAAACGGGGCGACGAGAGAGAAGACCAGAGCGAAAGCTGTGGCCAGTGCGCTCAGGCGAGTTTGCATTTTTGTCCGCATAGTGTCTCCGTATTCTCCCTTAGAACGGGTGCGCCCCGTGGGCGCCCATCACGAATAGAAATTGGAAAAGGAATTCGTTGGCGTCGGTGTATCGGGCATTGGTAATGTCCCACAAATGCCCGTAACGATACTGTCCACGGATCTGGCTAAACTCGCTAGGCCAGTACGTGAGAATACCGGAAAAACCCGTATCCGTCAGGCTGGCGTTTGTCGCGCGCCCGCTGCGGTCGAAGCGTCCGCCGATCGTCCACCGGCGGTTTGCGCGGTATTCCGCCGAAGAGTACAGGCCGAAAGCATGTTGCGTCTCGAAAATGTTGACTGGGGAAAGCTGGTCCCGAGCGCTCCAAAACAATTCCGTGCGGAATAGGAATGAATGATAGATAGCGCGGCGCAACGGCTTCCAGCGCAAAGTCGCATCGGCGGCGTAAAGATTAGTAATGAAGTTGTTTGGGTTAAACGTTGTTCCCACGCCCGCATTATTATGGCCGCGGGCGTAGGACCCTCCGAGGTCAAGATTGGTGGATTCGCCGAGGTCGCGATAAAGGCGAAGATGGCCTACCGCGCTGACGTCCTGGCGTCGGTTGGCGGTGAAAAGGTCATCAGAATCGCCGCGGTAAACCTGCGCGGTGCCTTGGAAAAACCAATTCTTAGGCGCCGGTAAAAATCGCGAAAGTGAAATCCCCGCATCATCAATGCCGTCTTCGCCGCCAACCAGATTGTTTGTCGCCAGCGGCCGGTCGATGAACGGCAGCGCATGATTGTGGATGGCGTTCACCTTGCCGAACTCGGCGCGCATCTTGCCCACTTTCAGCAGCAGCCCCGCGGGCAGCGCCGTGAAGGTGACGTATCCTTCCTCAACGTTCACGCCTTCCTCGCCGAAGGAGATAAAGGCGTCTGCGCGGGCGTACGGGTCGATAATGGCTTGCAAGCCGAGCTCGGACTCATGCAGTTCCAAGGAGCGCGAGGGCGAAACCGTGTTGCGTCCCGCCGTGCCGATAAAATCTCCAATCAAGCTGATATCGGGATTGAGCAGTTTCGCATTGGAGGTCGCGCCTCCGTAGCTCTGCGTCTGCGCGACTTGAGGCGAAGCTGGACTCGCAGCCGGTTCCGGCGTGGCCGTGGTAGTCGGCGCTGCGGCGTCGGCCAGGACAGAAGCGCCGCTCGTTCCAGACGCCAGTGTCCCTGGCGCGATGTGCGAAGCAGCCAGCAAGAGATGCTCCTTCGGCCGCGGCGCGTCTGACTTCGCGTCGCGCAGCGCACGCAATTCACCGCGCAGCAAAGCTACCTGCTCCACAAGGGAATGCACCTGTTCTTCGAGCGACTTGATTCGCGCCTCTTCCGCCAACGCTCCTGCGGAAGACGCTTTCTTCTCCCTGGACCCTTCGCCCGCAGCCGGCCTTTCCTGCGCGCGTGCAGCAACTCCAAAGAGAACCAGCAGAAACAGAGCAGCGAGTCGTTTCACGGCAACACTCCTGTACAGCAGCTTGAGATTTGTCGAACCAGTTAAAACGGCTGAGGTTGCGGGCTGGCTAGAGAAGTCTGGGCGCGCGCTGGAAACGGGCTCGCGGAAAAGCGCGAATGCTTTTGTCACATCAAATTCCTTGTGCCCGCGGCCTGGCGCATCTGCTCGAGGGCGGTCATGTAATTCGAAAGCGCCTGCCGGTAAGCAAGTTGATTTGACCGGTAGGTGCGCTCCGCATCGAGATAATCGAGCAGGCTCGCCGCCCCGCGTTTGTAAGCGTACTCGCTGATCTCCCGTGACTTGATGGCCTGATCGATGTAGCCACCCCGGTAGAGCAGAACGATCTGCTCGCTCGTGCGCAAGTTTTGGTAAGCATTTACAACGTCGGTCAGCACCTGCTGCGAAGTTTCCGTGGCGAGCTGCTCGTTTTGTGTGATCACGTGCCGCGTGCGCGCAATTTCGCCCTGGTTCCGGTCAAAAAAGGGAAGCTGCATATTGAAGAAAAACGCGCCGGTATTGGTGGATGCCACGTGCGAATAGTTAAACGTCGTGGTGAGGTCGCGCTTCCGATTCGTTTCCGCCAGCAACTCGGCACTGCGCGCAGCCGTAACGTTGAGCTGGGCGGCCTGCAGGTCCGGACGCGTGCGCAGCGCCAGCGCTTTCAATTCATCCAGACTGCCATGCACTGGCACGTATTCAAGGTTGCCCTCCACGTCATAGTCATCCGGAACCGATTCGAACCCCAGGAACTGGCGCAGGACGGAAAGCGCTTGGATCTTCGCGAGTTTTGCGCTCAACACGTCGTTCTGGAACTGCAGCATTTGCAATCGTATCTTCAGCAGGTCGCCCTCGCTGATGGCTCCCGCCTTGTACCGCGTTTCGCTGATGTCCACCGTCTTCTGAAAGCTGTCGAGATCCTGCTCGGTGAAGTCAATCGTGGACTGCGCGAGAATCGCAGCGACAAATTGCTGCCCCACGTTGAAAAAAAGCGTGCGTTCGTTATCGGCAACGGTCGAGCGTGTGGCTTCGGTCACATCGCGCGCCGCCCGCAAACGGTGTTGCCGCTTCCCGCCAATTTCGAAGGTGTAGCCGAAGCCCAGATCGAATTGCGCCTGGCTGTCGATAAAGTCCGCAGTGAATTTGCTCGGCTCAAAAATTGGAAGAAACTGCGCGTCCCAGGAAAGCACCGGGTTGGGCCGCAAATTCGCCGTAGTCTCGAGAGCTTGGTTCTGCAGAATCGTAGTTCGTGCCGCCAGCAGCGCGTGATTGTGTTGCAGCGCCAGCCGGAGAGCTTCGTCGATGGTGATGCGTGCCGACGGCGGCCCTCCCCCAGTCGGCCGCGACGGCATCGCCGGGACGGCATCCGGAGCGTTTTCTTTCGATGGCCCAGGCGGATTCTGCTGTGCGGGCGGGTTCTGTTGCGCCAGAACCAAAGCCGGCACGCCCAAAACCGCAAGGCTTAATACGAACGTTATTCTCAAGTGGTACTCCTCGCGCGTCCCGCCACAAAGCGGACGGGACAACTAGCAACCGGAAAAGGGAATCAACCAGGGATAATCGGGCTGGCTAGAGCGCAGGAGGCGCGCGGGGCGAGACGGCGGGCGGAAATGCGGAGGAAGCGGCACGCACCAGCGAAACCACTTCCAACCGATTCGCCGCGGGAATCTGGGCAACGGTCGGCGACTGTGTCGTAACCGCCGAGCCTGCCACCGAGCAGACCGGGCAGAAGTGCGTAGCCGAGGGCGAAGCAGAAGCCGACAAGTCCGTACAGAAGTGGAATTGCGCCCCGAGGAAAATAATCCCAAGGAGCAGCGCCACTACACGGACACGATATGCCTTGCTCCGCATGTGCTTAATGAGACGCAGCTTATGCCGGATTGGTTGCAGCGGTCAAGTACTGCTGTGCAGTTCCGGTTCCTCCCTTGCAAGAGCCCCTCGCCGAAAAGCCCGAGGTCAGCCTGCCAGTCGAAACTAATTTGACCGGCCCAGATTGGCCATCTTTTGTGGCCACCATAGACCGTCGCCTTCCGTCCTCCTTCAAGAACCTGCAAGATTCTTTCGCCACGCCGTTCTACCTCCAAGCGCCATGTTCGCCAAAGTTCCATTGCGCTCTGGAGGTCCCATGTCATCCCCATCGGGTTGGAAATTGTCCCTGTCCCTGTGCGCGGGTCTGAGTCTTCTATTGACCATCCCCGCCGTCTCTTCACGCGAAGCGCAGGAGGCCAAGCCGGCGAAGCCGGGAACGGCAAGCAGTCCCGCGCAAGCTACAACGGCGGCCAAGCCTGACACAATGGCAAAAAGCGCTGCTCGGCGGATCGATTTGCGCTCCGCGATGAATGTGAATCTGCCGTCGCCCGCGCGCGATTTGGAAGCCGTTTCCTACAGTACGTCCGACGGCAAGACCGGATGGGTGCTGCGCCTGCCCGGCTCTCGGCCGATCGCCACGCCCGCTTATGCCGACGGGATGCTCTTCGTCGGCGGAGGCTACGGCTCGCACGAGTTTTACGCGGTCGACGCAGACACCGGAAAAGTCATATGGAAAACTCAGACCGGCGATGACGGCCCAACAGCCGCGGTCGTGGCGGACGGAATGGTGGCGTTCAATACGGAAAGCTGCACGCTGGTGATTGTGGACGAACGGCGCGGGCGCGTGATATGGCAGGAGTGGCTCGGCGATCCGCTGATGAGCCAGCCCGCCATCGACAAGGGCGTTTTGTACATGGCGCATCCGGCGGCGACCGGAAGGCTGGCAAAGCCCGCGCAATTTCATCCGCGCCCCGCGACGCCGGGCGCAAGCCATCGCCTGCTCGCGGCAGAACTGAGCACCGGGCGGCACCTCTGGGAACAGGAGATTGCGGGCGACGTCATCACCGCACCGGTGATTTCTGACGGAACTGTCTACTTCACCACTTTTGGCGGCACTTCGTACGCCCTGAAAGCCGCTGACGGCTCGGTGGTTTGGGTGAAAGCCAACACGGCGACCAGCGCGCCCGTCGTGGCCGGCGGACAACTCTTCGAAACACGCAAGGGACAAGCGGGCAAAGACACTGTCGAAGGACTGGCCCGGGTCGACGTCCAAAAGGGTGAAGCGCGCGACAAAGAGTTGATCGCAAAGGCCAAAGCCGATTACCTCAAGGCCGGAAGTGGCGGCGGGGTCGGCCTGGCTGCGCCGAAGATGAAGGAGTTGGACTCTTCGGTGGGCTTCAGCGCGGCTCCTTCCAC